>Ga0100380_10008282_pt1 | contig 10263 bp, 8 predicted proteins | sample CryGeymeta201504_FD_80417 | JGI IMG/M metagenome (GOLD analysis project Ga0100380, IMG submission 80417) | Groundwater microbial communities from Crystal Geyser aquifers in Utah, USA - Crystal Geyser metaG 2015-04 | ecosystem: Environmental > Aquatic > Deep subsurface > Groundwater | place: USA... | reverse complement strand
GGTCCCGGACGGAGCTAAGATAACCATAAAGGGGGAAGCCCATGGCCAATGAGAAGGTGATAGAGGCCCTAGAGAGGGCCGAGAAGGAGAGAAGCCCCATCGGCCCTGTTTCCGACATGGTTGAGGGGGGACTTAGCTTGGAGGCGGCATACTCGGCAGGTGAGGCGCTCATCGAGAGAAGAAGGGCAAAGGGAGAAGAGATAGCCGGCTACAAGGTCGGTTTCACAAACATCGCTGTCAGGGAAAGGCTGGGTCTGCCTGATTCCACCTACGGCTATCTGATGGATACCATGATCCTTGGAAGCGGCGCCAAGATCCCCCTTCATGATCTGATCGCCCCTAAGATAGAGTGCGAAATCTGTTTCAAACTCGATAATGACCTCTACGGGAAAAATATCTCCGTTGAAGAGGTGCTAAAGACCACCAAAGGGGTAGGGGCCGCCTTTGAGATATGCGATTCGAGAATTTTGAACTGGAAGTGCCCTTATCCGGATTTCTTTGCCGACAACGGATTCTCCGCAAGGGTGGTGCTGAGCGGGGTCTGGAAGGACGTATCGCGATGCAACTTGCTTGAAGAAGAGGTCACCCTCTTTCAGGATAATAGGGAGATATCAAAAGGCAAAGGCGAAATGGCCATGGGGCATCCGGCAAAGGCGGTTTCCTGGCTTGCGGGAAAACTTTATGAACGGGGAAGGGGGCTTATGGCGGGTCAGATAGTGATGACCGGGACGCTTACTCCCATCTACCCTGTGGAAAGGCCTTCCACCTTTTCATGCAGGTTTTCTACATTGGGTGAGGTGAACGTAGCCTTTGTCTGAAATATTAAGAGTCTGTTTTCTCCACGGTCTTGACAGTAGCCCGGAGGGCACCAAGGGACGGCTGATAAGAGCAGCCCTTCCGGATGCAATAATTCCGGAACTTCCTCCCGATCTATCAAAACGCCTGAGTATAGTAGAAAAAGCGATCACTTCTCCGGTCATTCTGGTAGGTTCTTCCCTTGGCGGACTGACCGCCCTTTCCTATGCGCGGAGAAGGCCAGAGATGGTCAAGGCGATGGTTCTTCTCGCCCCGGCGGTGGGCATATCCCTGGAAGGTCTCTGCCAGACTGATACAATTAGAGAACCGGCAGTTCCATCCGGGATTCCTGCAACCATAATCGCGGGAGCAAAAGACACGGTTATCCCCCTCCCCGGAATAAGGGCCCTCTATGAAAGATCCGCCGGCAGTCACCTTGTCCGCTTTATAACAGTTGATGACGACCATAACCTGCATCAGTCCCTGGACCTTGTGATGCAAGCGATCAGATATCACCTTGAAACAATTGCTTAACAGCGTGTTGAAAAACCGCGTCGCCCATTCCTTGTCTGTTACAACTGATTGGGCTCGTAAGCCGCTACTCCATAGCCTCAAAGACCAGCTCCGTAATATCCTTTACTACCAGGTCCATCTTCTGTCTTTTCGCCCTTGTAGCGATTGTCCTCAGGCACTGCTGGCAGCTTGAGACAACCATATCAGCGCCTGTCAGGGCTATCTGCTCAAGCTTCATGGCAGCTACCTTTGCTGAAAGCTCAGGATTGACCATCTCCACATTGCCTCCGCCTCCGCAACACGTAGAAAGCTGCCTGTTGCTCGCTAGTTCAACCAGAGTGAGACCCGGGATGGATTTCAAGACCTGCCTTGGTTCTTCAAAGACACCGCTGTTTCTGCCCAGATCGCACGGGTCGTGGTAGGTGACCTTTATCTTCCTCTCCTTAAGGGTGACTTTTCCATCCCTGATAAGGTCGTTAAGCATCTGGCTTGCATGGAATAGTTTTACCTCCGGCTGATAAAGATGCTTCCAGGTGTGATAGCAGGAAGGGCAGGTAAAAACTATCGCTTTGGCCCCCACGTCCTTGACCTTGGCCAGATTATGCTCCATGAGGGCCTTTACCTTATCCGGCATTCCGGCTCCTATCAGGGGAAAACCGCAGCACCATTCCTCTCCTCCCAGTACCGTGAAATCAACCCCGGCCCTGTGCATTATCTTGCTCATGTTAACCGGTATCTTCTGGGCCATAGGGAAAAATGACGCAACGCAGCCTACAAAGAAGATCACCTCGGCCCTGTCTTTGTTGAGGGCCTCTTCTGGTATATCCTTGATCATCTCCTGCCACTCAGACCTCTCCTCATTGTCGTCGTTGGAGATGTTGTGTTGCTCTTCCAGAAAGCGGGCCACACGATCGGCTATCTTGGGATACAGCCCCTCGGTTACAAGGCATTCCCTGTCTCGGAAGACAAGGTCCTTTGTCTGCACCTTCGGGAAACAGGCGGCAGTGCAGGCCCCGCAGCCAAGACAACTGAAAATGGCCTTCTCTATCTCGGGACTCCACTGAAGCCTTCCTTCTATAACAGCCCTGGTAGTGGCGTTTCTGCCTCTTGGAGCGGAGGATTCCTTTCCCTCTGCCAGATATACCGGACAGTTGGGAAGGCAGAATCCGCACTTATTACATTTGGCCACTTCGTCGTAGGAAAGTTTCATAAGCTGTGCAATATTCATCTAAAAGACCTCGTTGGACTCTATTGTTGAGTTAGGGAAAAGAAACGGCCCGGGTTCATTATCCCTGATGGGTCAATAGCCTTCTTGAGCCGTTCCATTATGACGGAGACTGCTCCCGGTCGGCCGAAGGTCGTTATGCTCTTCCTGGCTTGAGATGGGGCGCACTCAACCGTGAGCTGCCCTCCTTTTGCTTCGCATCCTTCACGCAGGGAAGCGATTATCTGGATGAGCAGATCATGGCGGTCTTTTCCATCAGGCATGATATCAATAGCTGTGACACCGCTTCCTGCGTGGCAGACCATCGTGTGCTTGAGACCTTCGCTTGCCAGGGTTTCGTCGCATATAGCGTAGATCTTCTCCCACTCTGAAATAGGATATGAAAGTCTGACCGACAAGATGTCATTGCTTTTTTCTTTATCCATAACGCGCAGGTTTCCGAAAGAAAGCCAGAATGGGTTGTGACCGCCCTCATCAAGCTCAGCTCGTGCCGTGGCACCAAAACGCTCCCCCATGGCGGCCATCTCCTTTTTCATTCGGCCGACTGCTTCATCGAATCCTTCCATCGCTACTGCGACATTACAGGTTGCTCCCTTGGCTGATATACCTGCCTTCGCGCATACGGCATCAACCGCACCGGCGTTCATGATCTCTACGGCGGCTGGGATAAGCTTTGTTCTCAAAAGCGCGTCTGCAAATCGGGCCGCCTCTGAAAGAGAGGCAAATCCGAGGATCATTGTCTCCATGCGCTCCGGAAGCGGCAGAAGCCTCAAGGTCATCTCACAGATGATCCCCAGGGTCCCGAACGACCCTATCATGAGCTTGGAGACGTCGTAGCCCGAGACATTCTTGACGGTCTTACCTCCCGCACCTACGATCTCACCCTTTGGGGTCACAAATCTCACGCCCAGAACCATATCCCTTGGCAGGCCATAAAGGAGTTTTCTGGGACCGCTCGAATTGGCGGCAATTATGCCGCCGATCGTGGCCTTATCACCAAAAGGGGGATCCAAGGGAAGGAAGCATCCGCTGCGGGTTCTCTCTGAACAGATGATATCATCGGTTTCTTTTCCGAGTTCATCAAGAGGCAGATAGCAGCGATCTTCCTGGGTCGCAAGCCTCGCCTGAATGTCCCTGAACTTGACCCCTGATTCAACTGTTATTGTGAGGTTTGCCACATCCACGTCCAGCATGTGGTTCATCTTCTCTGTAGATATGACAAGTTCCACTCTTGACGGCAAATCTCCCATACACTGCTTTGTACCGCTTCCCCATGGAACGATTGAAACTCCATCCCTCACCGCAAGGTTCACTATTTCCTTTACCTGTTTAATGTCCTTCGGAAATGCGACCACTGATGGAGCAAGGCCGCCCACCGCATGGCGATCCGTGATGTCAGAATCCGTCTTCACTCTCTCCCGGCCTATGGCAGATGCCAGGTCCCCGGTTAACCGTTCAATTTTTCCCACTTTAGCGCTCCTTTTCGCCCTCTTTCAGCCTTGCCTAAGCATTAGCCGCCTGCCTCTGCGGAATTACCTTCCCGGGATTCCAGATCCCAACAGGATCAAAGGCGCTCTTTATGTCTCTCATAAAATGCATATCGCTTTCCGAGAAGATGAAGCTCATCTCTTTAAGTTTTTCTGTTCCTATGCCGTGTTCCCCGCTTATTGTTCCACCCACATCGGCGCATATCTGGAGAATCTCAGTGGCGGCCTTGTGGACACGGGCAAGCTCTTCCTTGTTTCTTTCATCAAAAAGGATAAGCGGATGAAGATTCCCGTCACCGGCATGGAAGACATTGCCGATCGGTAGATCATATTTTTTGGCGATCTGGATTACCTTCCCCAGCACCTCAGGCAGTTTTGTCCTGGGCACTGTGCCGTCGCAGACAAGATAGCTCGGTCTTAATCGGGCCACCGCCCCGAAAGCGCCTTTCCTGCCCGCCCAGAGTTCAGCCCTTTCCGCGTCGCTCTTTGCAAGCCTTACATCCCTTACCCTGTGGCGCTTGCAGATCTCAAGTATCTTCCCGGCCTGACGTTCCATGCCGTCAGCCATGCCGTCAAGTTCGATTATAAGGACTGCTGCGGCATCCATGGGGTAGCCTGCGTGCACGGAATCCTCGACAGCCTTTAATACCAGATTGTCCATCATCTCTAGGGTTGCAGGCACAATACCCTCCGCTATGATGGCCGATACTGTGTTTCCGGCATCTTCAATGGAGTCGTATATGGCCAGCATGGTTTTTACCGCCTCCGGAGTCGGTATGATCTTGAGCATTATCTTGGTGGCAATGGCCAGAGTGCCCTCGCTTCCGACCAGCAGCCCGGTTATGTCATAGGAGGCTTGATCCGGTGATTTTCCGCCTAACCATACAACGGTCCCGTCAAAGAGAACCACCTCGGCGCCGAGCACGTGGTTAGTGGTAACTCCGTACTTGAGACAGTGAGGGCCACCCGAGTTTTCTCCAAAGTTTCCTCCTAGAGTCGAGACCTTTTGACTTGCCGGATCAGGGGCATACTGAAGGCCCTTCTTGAGAATCGTATTTTGAAGATCCAGGGTTATGACGCCAGGCTCAACCGTGACTGTCCTGTTAGGGATGTCAATTTCAATGATCCTGTTCATGTGGGAAAAATGAACCACTATCCCGCCCTTGACGGGTACTGTGCCACCGCTCAGGTTTGTCCCGGAGCCCCTTCCTATTACCGGGATATTTGCCCTGTAAGCAAGCTTGACTACCTTCGATACATCCTCAGTGGAACCCGGCAGCACGACCACATCCGGTTTTCCCCTTTCAAGGGAGGCGTCATAGCCGTAAAGGGCCAGGTCCATCTCCGAGGAAAGGACATTTTCCTCTCCCACTATGTCCTTAAGGGACGTCAGCAGTTCTCCTCTTTCCATCTATTGCCTCCTCCCGGAGTCAAACCTGCCTGCACAGGCCCCCGGTTATCTGTTGAGTCATATTTGCAGAGCCTATCACTTGTACATCAACCATCAGGTCATTAGTCATGCCGGAGTTGATCCGGCATCCCGCATAGAATGGGTTCCGGGACTAACCACAGCCGCTGCTGATGGCTGCGCAATTCCTAAGCTGTAAATAGATGTCATCCTTTTCAGTTCGATGCGGTCTTTGCCGTCAGGATTACCTCTGCCCTTCCTCGAACAGAGGTATCACGTATGGGCCCTCAGGCACCACCGCGATCTCGTTAGTGCCGCTTCTTGCCAGGCTCTCCTTCACCGCTTGTTCGACCGAGGCTGTCCTTTTTATAAAAATATCTTGGTAGTCATCAGCCCTGAGGCCGGTTGTAAAAAGATGAACGGTCCCTTTCCTTGTGGCCTTGAGTAGCATCTCTGTCTGCCACTCATCAACAAGTGCCTTTTCGCGGCTGTCGAGCATGGCCATAAACTTTTCCGGGCCGATACGGCACAGCACCCTCTGCGCCTCGACGAAATCACGGCTTCCCATCCCCTCGGAACATTCGCTTGCTATTATGATATCGCCTCCGGGCTCAAGGATGTCTATAACTCCCACCATTCCCTTTACGGTCTGGTAGTAGGTCTTGTCAAGGGGATAGCCGGCGCTTGTGGTTACAATGGTTGAAAAGCGCCTCGGCACTTCAACTTCCGCGTGTCTCCTCATGAAGGAAACCGCTTCAAGATGGCTTGCTTCTATCTCTCCGAAATTGACAAAGCCGATGCGCCTGTCTTCGTCAATTACGACATTTAAGCCGACAACCCCTCCTATTGCCCTCACTATCTCCACCTGCTCGTTGTGCAGGGGATTGCCCTCTATGACGCAGTTTACCGCCTTGCAGTGCTCCAGGATTCTTGATGTATGAAATTTTAGTATTGTATCCTGATAAGCTATTCCAGGGGCAATCACCTTCCTCCCACCGGAATATCCGGCCATGAAGTGGGGCTCCACAAGGCCTGTAACCAGTTTTACATCCGCCTCGACAAATCTCCTGTCTATCATGATGGGGATGCCGCCCGTGGTTACGCCCAGGCTTACATGGGCATCCCTGTCCCTGGCGAAGTGGTTTTCGGCCCTGACGGTCTTGAATATCTCCTGAGAGCCTATTATCTCCCTGAGTTCACTACCCTCATTGGGTCTGTGAAGTCCTGTTGCAACCAGTATGAGGATATTCTTCCTGGAGATGCCTGCTCCCTCGATGCATTCAATGACGGGAGGAAGGATGGTGCCATTGGGAACCGGTCTGGTTATGTCGCAGATGAGTATGCAGGCGGTCTTCTTCCCGGCGGCAAGACTCGCCAGGGCCTGAGATCCGACAGGGTTGAGGAGTGCTTCAGTCACGGCCTTCCCCGCATCCGGAAGGGGCTTCATGGGCCGCTTTCTTATAACGCTTCCCTTGACCCAGTCCGGGACATTGAAGACAAGCCCCTTCTTCCCGTAGAGAAGATCTACCTTCATGAAATAACCCCTACATGTTCTTTATCTTCTGGAGGTTCCCATCCCATGCGGCCTGAAGTATCGGCCCCATGTATTCTTCAACCAGCCCAGCGTTTAGAGGTACAGGCATGTTTCTTAGTTTCATGTCCAGTTGCGGGTCTTTTGCCGCAGTGATACAGCGCGCTATGTGAGCGGTGCTTACCCCCTCGACTTCCTTAAGACAGGTGGGGAAACCTAGGAATGCGCTGAATCTGATCATGGCGCTTGCTACGGCCAGCCCCAGTTCTCTACCAGCAAGAGACTCCGGGTCTTCCTCCATATAGCCGCATCTCTTGTAAATCCTGCCTATCACCCGGAGCTTGTCCTCTATGGCGGGAGCGAAAAACACCGTGTAGTAAGGGTTCATGAGGGCGCAGGCCCTTCCGTGGCTCAGCACATCAACAAGGGAGAAGCTGTTTAGGTGCGCGCCTGAAGTCCCTCCGATCATTATGGCGTATCCACCTAAATCGGTTCCAAGACCCAGGAGCGTGCGTGCTTCCTTATCCCTGGGGTTCTTCTTTACTTCGGTCAGCCCCTTTATTATCAGCTCTATCCCTATTTCGGCTACCTCTCTGGCCCTATCCTGGATCTGGGGCGCGGCCCCGAAATATACTTCAAGGCAGTGCGCAATGCCGTCAAGACCTCCGTCAAGAGTAAGGCTCATGGGCTGAGTCATGGTTACATCGTAGTCGAATATAGATCTGGGCGGTATTATTGCCTCGTCCACTATCAGCTTTTTCTGGCCTTTGATCGGGTCTGTTATATTGGAATACTTGGTGAGATGGGCCCCCGAGCTTGCCGCGAGCATTATAGCTACGACAGGCATAATGGTTCTCCCCGAGGCCTTGCAAACCTTTGTAACTTCGCCCACCCCGAAGAAGGGGTCTATCTCAGGCTGGATGTCTCCGAGGGTTGCAAGCATGGCTGCGGCCTTAACCGCGTCTATGCCTGAGCCGCCGTCGGCTACTACCACCATGTCAGGCTTTTTGTGCATTATATGGCTGTGGAGCCGGTAAACATCAACAAAAGGCGCGTTGGGTGAAGCGCTGCGGGCGGTATCAATCACTGAAACACCCGCGCCGGAAAGAGAAGAAAATATCCTCTCTCTTATGGGTTCAAACCAGTCAAAATTTATTGGGCCTACAAACATGGCCCTTTCACCCATCTGGGAGGCAAAGGCTCCGGGCGCCTCATCAAGCACGCCGCTTCCGAATATATATGTATCCTTCTTGAATTCCTTGAGCACTGCCGAGGCTCGCTCCTTTAAATCCGACATCTTGTAACTCCTCCCTGCTATACAAATTCCTTGACGGAGTTTATGGCCACTCCCATGGAGCAGTCCGTCTCCCGCTCCATGATAACGTCTATCACGTATGGGACTCCGGCTTCAGCTCCGCGCTTGAACGCCGCCTTCAGCTCGGCGGGGTCGGTAACCCTCTCACCCCTGGCGCCGCAGGCCTCGGCGAATTTAACGAAATCAAAGCCGCGTCCCTGGTTTTCCGCCTGTGTTTCATACCATATCTGGACCTCATAATTCATGTCGAAGTTGTATTTTTCGGCCTGACGAATGAGACCAAGGTAACCATTATTAAGCACCACGCACACAAAGGGCGTCTTGTACATGACGGCAACCGGGAGTTCCTCCATGCAGAACTGAAATCCGAAATCCCCAACGACCATAACGATCTGTTTGTCGGGCCTTGCAACCTTTGCCCCTATCGAGGCAGGCAGATCCCATCCCAGAGGTCCTGCGCCGCCGCAGTCGAGATAGTGCCTGGGCTTGGAGATCTTTTGAAGCTGGCCCGACCATATCTGATTGAGTCCTATACAGGTAACGAAAACGGTCTCAGGATCAAAGTATTCGTTTATCTCCTTAAAGACCCTCTGAGGCTTTATGGGAGTCTCATCATAGTCGGTCTTTCTCTCAAGGGACTGACGGACGTGAGGCACCTTCCCCGACCAATCCGTTATCTGGGGTTTAACGCTGCGCAGCTTTATCTCATCAAGGATGGCCTGAAGAGTCAATTTGGCATCAGCGCATATACCTAAATGAGGCATAAGGTTTTTTCCGAGCTGGCCAGGGTCAACATCTACGTGGATGAATTTTCGATTTCCCTTGTAAACATTTATGTCGCCCGTATGGCGGTCGTTAAAGCGGGCTCCGACGGCAAGGACAATATCCGATTCAAGAAAGATCTGATTTCCTGACCTTGTATTGCACTGTATGCCAACCTGGCCCGCCATGAGCGGGTGATCCCATGGAATGCCGCTTTTCCCCATGTAGGATGCTACAACGGGTATCTGAAGGGCTTCCGCGATTTGGACAAACTCCTTGCAGGCATCGGCCACAACCACTCCCCCACCAAGCAGCATGACCGGTTTTTCGGCAGCAAGGAGCATGTCAAGGGCCTTTGCAACCTGCTTCTTGTTGGGAGGCATCCTGAAGACGGGCAGGGGCGCGTCGGTCTCCGGATCATACTCTATTTCGCCGCGCTGAACGTCCAGGGGTAGATCAATCAACACTGGCCCAGGTCTTCCCTCCCTCATTATCTTAAATGCCTCTCTGAAGACCCACGGAACCATGGCCGGTTCCTTCACGCAGTAGGCTTTTTTTGTGACGGGTTTTACTATCTCGGCTATGTCAACGGCCTGGAAGGCCTCGCGTCCTAACTGTGACCTCACGTTCTGGCCTGTTATGGCAAGGATAGGGATGGAGTCCACCTGAGCGGTGTAAAGGCCTGTTACAAAGTTACTTGCGCCCGGGCCTGATGTCGCCGCGCATACACCCACAGTGCCTATGGCCCTGGCATAACCGTCCGCCATGTGAATGGCCCCTTCCTCATGACGCGTAACCATGTGTTTGATTGTGCCTAAATCCTTTAGCGCCCGATAGAAGGGCAGTATCCCCGCTCCAGGTATTCCGAATATGTGTCTAACTCCTTCGCTTTGAAGTATCCTTACTGCAGCCTCCATGGCAGTCATCTTTGGCATAGTATTTCTCCTTTCCTTCTTTAAGGATCTAAGATTTTTATATCTAAATACATCGTCATACCGGCGCAGGCCGGTATCCAGTCTTTTATACCTGGATTCCGGACCGAGTCCGGAAAGACGTGCGGCATTTTTATCCTTCGTTGTGCCCCATTTGGGCATGAGGATTTATATGGAAATGCCCCTTCTCTTTACCGTCGAGACGCCGGGATGCGCCGGCAGTATTCCCTCCCCCTCGACGGGGGAGGGCGGGGTGGGGGTGATTTTCATGTTTCGTTGTGCCCTATCCGGGCAT
>Ga0100380_10008281_pt1 | contig 10264 bp, 8 predicted proteins | sample CryGeymeta201504_FD_80417 | JGI IMG/M metagenome (GOLD analysis project Ga0100380, IMG submission 80417) | Groundwater microbial communities from Crystal Geyser aquifers in Utah, USA - Crystal Geyser metaG 2015-04 | ecosystem: Environmental > Aquatic > Deep subsurface > Groundwater | place: USA... | reverse complement strand
TTGATAGACAAAGCACTTAATGCTATAAAAAAAGTTGACCCAAAAGATCTAGAAGGACTTAAAAAGATGAATGTACTTAGTAAGGGTGCTGAAACTGTTATGGAAGCAGTACTAGTATTTAGAACAGGAAACTCTTATAAAACAAAAGATATCATGACAGCAAAAGACGCTAACGGAAATCCAAAGCCAAACATAAAAGAAGCCTTAAATAAAAAATTAGGATTCTTAGATCATTTATCATTCTTAGAAAACTTAAAGAACGGAGCAACAGCAGAAAGAATAAATGATTATAAAACTATTTACTTAGATAATATTCGACTGGTACAACAATACTTTAAGGATAGAGAAGTAACGCCAGAACTTGTACAAAGAGCATCAAGAGAACTAATCGGACTATACGAATTTATGGTTATTATCTGTGAATATGTTGATAATTGTATTTCTAAAATTGATCCTATTGAAATATTATGTAGAGTCGCTGAACGAGATAGAGCTGAGGCAATGGATAAAAAGAATACTGCTGTAGCTAAGATGAGAGCAGCCCAAGAAAAATTAGCAAAATTAAATGCTGAATTAAAAGAAAATGTTGATATGGAACGAAAATTACAAGCTGATTTAGATACTGCTATTATTAAATTAGATCGAGCAAATCAATTGATTAATTTACTATCAGGAGAAAAGCAAAGATGGATTGATACTGTTATTGTATTAAAAGAAAAGTATCTTAATTTAATTGGAGACTCCTTAATTGCTGCTGGAACTGTTGCTTATAGTGGACCTTTTACATATTCATATAGAACAAAATTGGAAGATGACTGGAGAGCAAGAATTAAAGAATTAAATATTGTTCATACACCGAATATTACAATGCAAACAGCCTTAGAAGATAAAATTCTTGTAAGAGAATGGAATGTAAATGGACTTCCTCAGGATAATTTAAGTATTGAAAATGGTATTATAATCGATTACTCAAGACGTTGGCCTCTTATGATCGATCCCCAAAATCAAGGAAGTACTTTTATTAAGAAACTCGGAAAGAGAAGAGATATTCTAAACACAGTAAAAGCAAGTGATCCTAACTTCCTTAATATAATAATCGGAAGTATTAGATCTGGAAAATGGGTTATTTTAGAAAACATCGGTGTTAATCTTGACCCAAGTCTTGAACCAATTTTGAATCAGCAAACAGTTGACAGAGGTGGTGGTATGATCGAAATGAAAATCGGTGATAACTCAATTCCATATATTGAAACATTTAAACTTTATCTTTCAACAACAATTCCAAATCCTGCCTACTCGCCAGAAACCTTTGTTAAAGTAACTATTATCAATTTCGGTATTACACCTGAAGGACTAGAAGAACAAATGATGACACTACTTATTAATAATGAAATGCCGGAACTAGAACAAAGAAAGAATGCTATTCTATTAGAAAATTTCAATTCAATGGCTGAACTTCAGAGAACTGAAGATAAGATTTTATTTGAGTTAGCACAATCAGACGGAAATATTGAGGCAGTACTTTCTAATGATGAGATGATAAAGATCTTAAAAGAAGCTAAAACAAAATCAGAGGAAATCAACCAAAAAATAAAGGAATCTGAAGAAACAACACGTCAAATAGATGAGAAAAGAGAAAATTACAGAAAAGCAGCATTCCGAGCAGCTTTACTATTCTTTGCTACTATTGATCTATCTTCAATAAGTCCTATGTATCAATTTTCATTACAATGGTTTGGAAAACTATACGAGTCGTCTATTAAAGTAACACCACAATCCAATGTTATTGAAACAAGAATAAACAATCTTAATAGAAACTTTACTAAAATGCTATACGAAAATGTATGCAGGAGTTTATTCGAAAAAGATAAACTATTATTCAGTTTTGTTATAACTCATAAAATACTAACAGGTGAATTCAAAGAAGCAAAAATTAAAAATCACGAATGGAGATATTTCCTAGCAGGCTCCACAAGCGAAATAGAAATTAAAGATAATCCGACATTATGGATAAGTAAAAATGAATGGGTTAACTTTTATAAACAATTACAATTTATGGATAGAAACTTTGTTGAGCTAGAAGGTTTAGAATATGACTTCTTTAACAATGATGAACCTTTTAAGAAATTCTTTGACTCTAATACATGTGCTACTGATCCATTACCTGGTAAATGGAATAACGTATTTTCTGAATTCCAAAGACTTTGCTTTATTAAAATGATTAGACCTGATAAACTAATTTCTGCAATGCAAATATGGATTTCTAACAATATAGGAAAAGATTTTATTGAAGCCCCTCCGTTTAATCTATTGAAAAGTTATAAAGAATCATCAAATATTGTCCCTATTATATTTATTCTTACTCCAGGTTCAGACCCTATTAACGATATTAAAACATTTGCAAATGAACAAGGATTTGCAACAAGATTTGAAAATGTATCCTTAGGAAGAGGACAAGAAAAAAGAGCTTTATCAATATTAGATGATACTAGAGGTAAAGGAGGATGGGTCTTGCTCCAGAATTGTCATTTGGCTTCTTCTTTTATGGGCAAATTAGAAGAGGTTGTTGAAAACTTTGATACAAATTGGCCAGATAAAGATTTTAGATTATGGTTAACAAGGTAAATAACATTATTAATTAATAATTATGAACTTCAATTAGTAACTTATTAACTTAACTTATTAATAAATTTTAGTCAAGAAAATGAGAACTTCCCAGTTTCGATCTTACAATGTTCAGTCAAAATTACTGTTGAACCTCCAAAAGGACTTAAAAATAATATGATAAGAAGTTACAATAAACTCGAGACGAAAGATCTTGAAGACTGTTTGAAGAAGGATGAATTCAAAGCTTTAATTTTTGGTCTAAGCTTTTTCCATGCAATTGTTCAAGACAGAAGAAAATACGGAGCAATCGGATGGAATATCAGAGAAAATTTCACACAAGAAGATTGGACTGTATGTAAACGACAGATTAAAACATTTTTAGAAAAATACAATGATATTCCTTATCAAGTTCTTTTAACGTTAGTAGGAGAAATAAATTACGGAGGAAGAGTTACTGATGAATTAGACCAACGTCTATTAAAAGCAATACTAAGAACATACCTTAATAAAAATGTAAATTTATTAACAACATTAACCAAATATTAACAAAATAATTATAATTTAGATCTTTAACTATTCTGAATACGCTTTTTCGAAATCAGGAGTATACTATTGCCCAGAGCCAGGTGAGCAAGAAAACTATTTAGCTTACATAAATAACCTTCCTGTCAATTCTGACCCAGAGGTATTCGGCCTACATGATAATGCAGATATTATAACAGCCCAAAATGAAGGATATGAAATATTAGAAACAGTATTAGGAATACAACCAAGAGCATCAAGTAGTGCTGGGAAATCATCGGAAACTATTATAGGAGAACTTCTTGAAGAAATTGAAAAGAAAATACCACCTGTATTTGACAGAGAAGAAACCTTCAAAAGATATCCAACCGACTTTAACGAATCAATGAATACTGTACTTATAATGGAAGTTCAAAAGTATAACTACTTACTTGAAAATATGAAGAAAAATATTCAAACATTAAAATTAGGATTAACCGGAAAGATCGTAATGAGTGAAGATATGGAAAAAATGGCAAATTCATTGTTTATTAATCAAGTCCCTATCTTATGGAGTGGAACCTTCTTATCACTAAAGCCTTTATCATCTTGGATTAAAGACTTAATAATGAGGATTGATTTCTTACAAAAATGGATTGACGATGGTACCCCTAAGATCTTTTGGATTTCAGGCTTTTCATTCCCACAGGCATTCTTAACAGCAGCATTACAAAATTTCGCAAGAAAGAATAAATATGCAATCGATTTACTTTCATTTGAATTTAGAGTAAGAGACGACTTAAAATCTGATCAAATTAAAGAGGGCCCTGAAGCAGGTATATACGCGTTTGGTATGTTTATGGAAGGTGCTAAGTGGAATGAGCAAACACACTTTGTAGATGACTCTGTTCCTAAAGAATTATATACTGATGTTCCGATTATTCATTTCTTACCTGTTTTGAATAGAGTTCCTCCAACAACAGGATTTTATGAATGCCCGCTTTATAAAGTTTTAAGTAGAAAAGGAACTTTGTCGACAACTGGACATTCTACTAATTTTGTTATCAGGGTAGAAATGCCATCAGATAGAGGTGAAGATTATTGGATTAAAGCTGGAGTTGCAATGTTCTTAGCCTTAAAGACTTAAAAGATTAAATAAAAATATCTAAACTAACATTTAAATAATAAAACATTTTATAGATTTATCTTAAATTTTAAATGTATTATATTATATTAAAATTATTTACTATTATATATAATTTAATATTATTTTCAAGTAATTAATATTTAAACAAATAAAAAATAAAAAAATGATTAAATCAGACTCAATTCAGTATAGTGATAAAAATGAAAATACCAGTAACAACCTAAACAATTCAAAACTAGACATCAGTCTACAAATACATAATACTAGCAACGATTTTAAAAACACATCTAATACTAATACCAATTCAAATACAAATACTACTAACACTACGAATAATCTAAATACTGAAAACTCTAATACTACCATAAATTTTGGTAACAATCACAATGAAGAATTATTAGACAATAATGACAAAAATAATAAAAACTTAACATTTTGTCAAAGGATATATAAATCATATATAAATGTTGGTGGATATAAGATCTTCTTGTATATGTCGATTATTATAATTCTATTAATTATTAGTTATTTTATATATTCTTTATGCAAATAATGAAAAAATGTTTATTTATGTTTATACATATTAATATATTCATATCAACTTTAAAATAAAGATTTAATAATCCTAATAATATTAATATTAATATTAATATTTTATATTTCAATTACATATTATTATTATTAATTTATTATTTAAACTGTAATTTAATGGAATATAAATAAATATAAAAAAGAAACAAATCAAAGAATATTAAGTTTAAATTTAAATTTATACTTTATTTACTAAAAACTAATTTATTTGCTTAACCATCCTTCTACTACTTTTTTGCAGTTATCAGCATTACTTCCTGCTCCTGCAACATCTCCTCTAGCATTATCTACAATCTTGGTTCCATCAACCTTTAACATTACAAAAGTAGGAATTCCGGTAATACCGAAGTGTTTTGACCACTCTCCTTTTTTGTCTCTTTCCTCGAAGTCAAGAGCAATCCAGGGCATAGTTCCATAGTATTCTTTCCATGCATCTTTGTCTTTATCGCTTGAAACAAAGATGATTTCAAGAACATGTTCGTCTTTATTGACAGTTTTATAGAACTCAGTAAGAACTGGAGTGAATCCTCTGCATGGTGGGCACCAGTGGGCTGAGAAGTATAACCCAACAAGTTTAGTAGTAGAGGGAATAGTAGTAGCTCCTTTTGAGTTAACTAATTTGCTTCCAAAATCAAATTTATCCATTTTATTAGTATATAATTTATTTATGTTTTAATTTATAGTATAAAGTTAAGATAATTTGACAAATACTTATCCTTGATATAATTATACATAATAAAATCAATTATTGTAATTAAATTATTTCATCATTAAACATAATAGATTATAATTACATTTATATCAATTATATCTAAAGTTCAAATAAATAATATAATTCTTTATAAACATATTGTAAATTTTACAAACACACAATATCTTAAAAACATAATTAAAAATCATCTTGCGCCATCCATGGATGATTTGCTTCAGGCTTACTCGATTTTATTTTTCCTTTTTTCTCAAGATAAATTAAATCATAGTAATAATCCAAAATATTGTCTTTGTCTTTGTCTTTATTTAGGACTTTCTTCTTAATTGCAATGTGGTCTTCCTCATTTTTTCCTCTTTTATCAAGGCCTGTATAAGGTCTTAATTTAAATCCATTTAATTCTTGTCTATCAACGACATCTCTTATTTTATTATGCTTATCTAATAGAAATTTAATAAATATATGAGATTTATATGAAGTTTTTTTAATGTTTGTTGTTTACCTTCTACATTTTGCATTACTTTTTCTAATATTTTTCTTGCATTTAGTGATTCATTTTTTACATTATATTTATTATTAGGAATTAAATTATCAGTTTTAATATCAATATCTTTATCATTTTCATTTCCTTTATTATAAGAATTATTTCTTTCGTTTAACTTCTCACTTATATTATTTGAGTGAGTTTTATCATATAAATCATAGTCATTTGCAAATGCGTTTGGATCATATATATTATTCTTTTTGGATGTTTTAGGGATTAGATGTCTCAAACGAACTTTGTCAGACATATTCATTTTAGAATTTGTAGTTGAATTGAGCCAATTGACTATAGTAAATAATGTAAGTAGATAAGTGTTAATAAAATATGTTAAGACAAGTAATATAAGTTAAGACAAGTAAAATACTACTTAAGACTATATATATATCTATATATATTAATTATTATACTTTTAGTATTAGCATTTGAACTTCCGAAAACAGGTCTACCTTCTATTTTTGTGTCTTTATATATTGTATTCTTATTACTTTTATTAGTTAACTTAAGCTTTTCCTTTTCTCTTTCCTTGTCTATATTATTAGCTCTTTCTTTATCTGTTATAAATTCATCTATTATATCTTTATTATTTTTAGTAAATTGTCCAAGATGCTGTAAGATCTTATTTGTTTCTTTAAACTTGTTAGGATTTTGTGATATTTTCTCAATAGTTTCTTTTATTGCTAGATTTGTTTTTTCCTCTTCGTTATGTATGTTGTCTGCATTTTGACTATTGTTATCTTCGTCATTATATATGTCTTTATCATATTCTGAGTTTTCATTTTTATCATAATCTTGTATTTTATTTTTATTACTATTCTTTTTATAATCTTTATTTGAGAATAACTGTTTTGTTTTACTAATTCTATTATTTTCCCTATCCTTAATTAAATTCTTTACACTCTTGCTATTTTTATTATCAATCGACGCAGTCATCATATCAATTTCTGCTTTATCAGCAGCCAAATCTTCAGACATAAAAAAGTTATTCTGTTTTGGTAATTTAAAGTTTTTATCATTGTAAGCTTGTGTTTTATCTTGTATAAGCTTTTTAGCTTTTTCTAAAAACTTCTTGTCGGTTTTATTAGCTTTATCAGCTTTATCAGTCTTTTCCTTTTTGGCCTTTTCGTTTTCTTCATCTCCTAATAATGCTTTTTTCTTTTCTTTATTATCTTTAATAATTTTATTTGTTTTATTAAGACTATACTGTGATTCTTTTTCTGTTGTACTTTTCTTAGTTCTTAAATTGTTAAACGTATTTTTGGTAATATTGTTATTGGAAATAGTGTTGCTAGCTATATTATTACTTGTTTTGTTCTTTTCTAATTCTTCTGATTCAAATACTATTTCGTGTAATTTTCTCTCTCCTTCTTTAGCTGATGTTATTCTTGGGTTAAAGTTTTTATAAAATGTCTTCGGTAAAGAAGTTTTATTTACAAAGTTGTTATATGTATTGTGAGTATTGTTGGTATTGTTAGTATTATCATTAGACTCATTATTATTTCCTTTACTATTCTTATCTTTCTTACCTTTCTTATCATCGATTAAACTATTAAAATTAGGAATATTATAATCAAGATCCTTCGTTGTAAAATTAACATTCGTAGTATCATAAACAGGAATAACAGGCTCATTTTCTTCTAAATTACTTGATTTATTCTGGACGATTTTTTTCGTGGTCTTTGCTTGAGAATGGCTTCTTACAAAATTTGATCCTTTAGAATTTTTGCCAAAAACACAAAAATGCTTAGGAGATACTGGTTTATTAGTAAGTTTAGTTTCTTTAAATAATATATCTTTTGGAGGAGATAAACTTACTTTTTCGGAAAAGTTTGTAAAGTTGTCTGCGAATTTTAATTCTTTTATACTTGGGTTTGCTTTTTCTTCATGAGAATCAAGTTTCATGTTGTTAATTATTTATTGATAATTATTTATTGTTTATTATTAATTTAATTAAAACTAAATAATTATTTGTTATTTATTTTCCTGTTTAATAAATTGAAGGTAAATAGTTATTAAGTTACTTAGTTATTAGGGTGTTATCATATTTATATACTATATTCAAGTCTTTGATTCTCTTGAATACATCTTTGATTCTTATATTCAATTAAATAATTTAGAAGTATTTATAATATTTTCATCAATCTCATCAATGGTTTGATCTATATTATATAAAAATACATCTTTTCTTAATAATTAAAATATAATATACTAGTAATATTTTATAGAGACATATCATTCTTATCAATCTTATATTGTTTATCAGTGCAATTATGAGTTATTATGAGTTATTAATATGTATTTATTTAATTAACTTTATCATTGTTTTATCGCTTCATAAGTTTATCTAATCAATATTTAATTTAAATATTAATTAACTAATTTATATATTAGAATATTACAACTATTTAAGAAAAAGTTATTAGTATTTAACATATAAACTTAAGAATCTTATTATTTTTATATTATATATACGTAATTAAAATATATTTAAGAATCATCATCTACTTCCAAATTCAAATAATTCTCATAAAACTTTTCAGTTAGTTTATTAATCTCTTCTATATCATTCTTGTATTTTTTTATTAATTTTGATGAAACATAATCAGATTTATTACTTGTGTTATTGATATTAGACGATTTATTTAATTTTAGCTGATTGTTTAATTCTTTTTCTAGTTGTTTGCAATTTTTACAGTTACGTAATTCATCATTTTCAGAGATTAATTCTTCATTTTGTGATCTAAGATTCATGATTTCTTCGTCTTTAGCTCTGTCTCGTAAATTACTTGCGTTCATTAAAATTTTAGTCAGATCGTATTGAGAAAAAGTCGTTTGTCCTTCATCTATAATTCTATACTTAACAAGTGCATTATATAAACTTTTTTCGTCGTTAGTATTAAAATCTACTATTTCATTTGAGTATATTTCATTTGAGTTCATGTTATTCAAATTAATATTATTTTCATCTTCTGAAAGTTTTATCTCAATACTCCGTTTTCTATCTTGAGATGGTGATCCCACACTTTTTGTTGGACTACCTCGCTGTAAAGGACTATATAAGTTTTTAGATTTATTAGGACGATCGTTCTCTGCTGTTAATTGATTTTTTTGTTTCAAGTTTTTAGGAGCTTCAACTTCTGCATTTTCTCGATCATAATCAATATGTCTTCTATCAACTTCTACACTTCTACTGTTGTTTTTACCTTTTCCTTTATCTAAAGAGATTGTTATAAATGAATTAATTTAATGCATAAGGTTATTAATAATAATGCTAATTATTAATTAATGACTTACTGACTAAAGAACTTTTAATATTATGATCTCCATCATATTCGTCAAATTCTGATAAATGTTGTTTATTTAAATCTGCCAATATAGAATTAAGTTCTATTTTTTGTTTATTTCTACCACTACTGCTTTGTTCAATATATGGAGTAGGAGCATTATTATTTATTTTATTAATATTCGAATTGAGATTAGTTACTTTACTGTGATTATTCTTAACGAGAGGCTTAAGTTCATTCGAAATATTATCTAAGGCACTAATTAAATTGTTTTTTTGCGTTCTTATACTAGGTTTATTCTCCTGTTTAGGTTTGTTTATATATCCATTTAAAGCTTCTAATCTTGTGATGTCTTTATTTTTTAAATGTATATTGGAATAACGTTTTTTATTGCTTAAATCTTCATTATAATTTTGATAAGCAGAGTTATGTAAATAACCTTTATTCTTTTCTATCGGTTTTTGATTATGATCTTCATTTACAACTAAATCTCCAGTATCTAATTTTAAGTTACTGTTATTTGTATTAGCATATTGATTGTTCGGATTTGTATTTGTTATAAGTGGACTTTTTGGTCTTTCAACGTTATGGGTTTCTAATTTCTTATTTGCTAATGGAGATTTAGAATTAGTATAATTAGTTTTAGGTGGTTTGTACTCAGAAGGAGCCTGTGCTTGTGCTTGAGATTTATTTTGTTTATTGTTTGACATTAATTATACTTATATTTAATTTTGTTATAATTTTAAATTAGTTTTAGGATTATTATAAATAATATGAACAACTATCAAATGGGGATTGGGGATTGGGGATTGGGGATTGGGCAATCCCCAATCCCCAATCCCCAATCCCCATTTTTATTGTTTATATTATTAAACACGTAATAA
>Ga0100380_10008268_pt1 | contig 10272 bp, 7 predicted proteins | sample CryGeymeta201504_FD_80417 | JGI IMG/M metagenome (GOLD analysis project Ga0100380, IMG submission 80417) | Groundwater microbial communities from Crystal Geyser aquifers in Utah, USA - Crystal Geyser metaG 2015-04 | ecosystem: Environmental > Aquatic > Deep subsurface > Groundwater | place: USA... | reverse complement strand
TGAGTGAGAAATCTTCTTGTTGTGTGAGTGTAGAGCTTTTTTCTATATTTCTATTTTTTGCCCCAAAAAAGGAACTAGTCCAACTTTTGAAACCAAAGTGTTTCATTTCAAAGTGAATCTTTGGATCGACATATTTACCAAGTATTTTTCTGAGGGTACCCGAAGGCCAATATACGTCTTGACCAGAAATTTGAAATAAATCAGATACTTTATATTGCTCTATAGCCTCTTGCATTTTCTGATAACTGTTTTCCGGTAATTGCTTATTATTTTCTGCAAATTCTAGTAGTGTTTTTACTTCTTCTTTGGTAAAACCAAAATCTGAACGAAAAGTTAACTTGCTATTTTCTGAAAGAATATTGACATATTCATTAGAATAAATTGGGTTGGTATCAACAGAATTCGTTTTGCTCGCAATAATTGTTCTAATATTTATTGATGGATTTAACAAAGTTGAAAATAGATTTTTCATGAAATTTAATAACGCCACATCATTTTCAACATTAACTAAAGCATCAAAATTATCGATTAACAAATACAAAGTATTGCTATGTTTTTTATTAACAAATTCTATAAATGTTTGAAATGAATATATTATTTCTTCTTCAGTACATTTTTTTCTTAAAACTTGTGAAATAATGTTTTCTTTTTCTCCTGATTTATATAAAAAATCTTCATACTCTCCTTCATATTCTAAATAACATTGAAACAATTGATGCTGTAGATTATTTAATGTTTCATGAAAATTTCCACCTTCTATAGCAAAAAAATTCAAATATATAACGGGATACTTTCCAAAATATTTTCGAAATGTCTGATTATCTTCGTCCCATATTTTTAATTTTTTGAATAGGTTTTTGTTATTCAAATGGTATTTATCAGCAGAAAGAAAACGATGCAACATCAGTAAGTTTGTTGTTTTACCAAAACCTGATGGCAGACCAAAAAATAATACTCTCTCATATTTTTCTTCTAAGACATGTTTAATAAAAAGCGATTTATCAACAAAATAATTTTGATGAGTATCATAATCTTTGAGCTCTGTCCAACCTAGACTAACAGTCATAGGTTTATTTTGATAATAAGAATTATCATTTATTTTTTTATCTCTATTTTGTTGCTGATTTCTTATATTGATAAATATTTCCTGAATGTTTTGTAATCGATTATTCATTTCGTTGCTGAAGTGAATTTCATTTAGTTTCTTGTGAATTTTTTTATTATCAATGTACAGTTGATAATAGACATGATAAATTTCGCTAACTAATTTTAATAAAGAAATGGCATCTTGGTTTATGTTAAAATCTTCTTCCTTTGCATTCATTAGCGTTAAAATATTTTCATAATGAAATGAACTGCGTTTTTCATAATTCAAATATGTTACTAGATTATGGAGCAAGTATGTCACGCAAATCGCTATTTCTTCAAATAACAAGAATAATTCCGTCTTGCGAGATTGTTGTGATATCTCTTGAGAGTCAACGCACTTAGAATAACGGTTTTTCAGTTCAACTAAATTAAAAATATTATGTCTGGCAGATAAATAGAGAAATTCCATATTATTGTAGTGTTTCAAAATATCATTTTTGATATTTTTTGTCGTCTCTTGAAATCCATCATTAATATAAATAAAATCCCCATAAAAAAAGCGTTTCACTGTTCGATTTGCGGTAAGTCGAATAGAGATTTTTTCAACCCATGTGCTTAATTTTGTTTCAAAATCTTTATAGTGCAAAATCGGTTTTATAATGCTTTCTGTATTCAAAATTTTATTTTTTTCTTTTAATAAATTAAATTCATTTGGAAGATTCAAAGATGTAATTTTTGACAACCTATTTATACTATCCGCAGTTGGTGATTGCAAAACAAATAATACAAATTGCAGAATATTATAAAATTTATTAATGTTTGTTAAATTAATATTGTCATTATAAATAATGATGCAGTCTCGATATGTTATATCTAACCAAGGCTCCAACAATGCGCCTAAAGCAAAAATACCAAAGTCATTTTTCTCATGCCAATTTAATACAGTTTGGATTGCATTGCTTATTTCCTTATAAATTTTTTCCCTGCTGCTTTTTATGTTTTCACATAGGGTTTCATCAAAAGTCTCTTGCGAATAATTTTCATACGTCTTATTCAATTCAATTTTTAAATTAACTATTTCTCTTATAAACTTATTAGCCGCATCATTTTCTAATCTCATATCGTGTAAAAAAATACGTTTTACGCTTTTAATTATTGCGCTGATTCCATCTTTATATGCCGCATCTTTATTTTGTATAACAAACTCTCCTAGCATCCATGCTAAACCATAACACTCTAATAAACTTAGCTGATTTACTGATTCGGATTGTTCATATGCTTGAATGCTCGTTACCAATTGATTAAATGCATCAACTTCAATAGACCACAATTCGTACTCATTTCGCATATTAATCTCCTGTTAGACAATCCCATTACATTTTAGTGGATTATCCTCTTCATTTAATGAATTCACTTTCGATATTGTATATTGTTTGCTATCTTGTTCAATTTTATTCACATGCAAATATCCATATGCACATAAAGCTCGCAAAAATTTAGCCGCTTGATTAGAGTTTGTGTCTGCAAGATCTATTGTAACAGTGTCGCGTAACGCATAATGTTCAATTTTTCGATTATTTTGGTTTTCTTGAATCTCTTGTTCTGTAAGTGAAATGTCTTGCTTTTCTAATATACCCTTAATATCATCATCTTGTAAACCGAGACACACTTTTTTTTATTTTATCAATATCCTCTTGTTTATTTATTTTTTCTAAAATTTTGGTTAAATCGTCTGTGGTAAAACCAAAATCATTATAAAAATAATCATTCATATGTTTAAACGTTTACTAACCCGTTAACACCGCAACTACTCGGCCAAACACTGTGGCAACAAGCCACCATGGTTGCTTTTCTGGATTGCTACTGGCTAGCCATGATATTAATCCTAGCCATGTTCCCATTGGTGTTTTTGATGAAAAAACCTGAGCATACGACAGGGTTAGCATTGGGGCATTGATAATCTAACTTATTGATTTTTATATTTTTTGAAATGTAGTGAGTATATTAAGCTTGCATTTTGTCCCTTTTTTGTATATACTTTAGGGACAAGGTGGCTAGTTATGACTATTAAAAAGCAAATTCAAAGTCGCATCGAAATAAATCAATCACAACCGGTTTGGATCATCCAAGATTTTCTCGATCTCGGCAATTATGAAGCAGTAAAAAAAGCGCTGCAACGCTTAGTAAATACAAATAAGTTAACAAGGATAAATCGCGGTCTTTATGCAACGGTTCGTATCAATCCGCTAAGCAATCAACCTATCAAACCAGATTATCAAGAAATTATTCTTGCAATCACAAGAGCACATCAAGGCAAAATATTGATTGACGGCATGACTGCAGCTAATGCGCTTGGCCTTACGAATACAGTACCTGGTCAAGTTATTATTCATACCGATCTACGATTAAATAATCTTATGCTTGATAACCTCAAAATAAACTTTAAATTAACTGCACCCAGTAAATTATATTGGGCAGGTAAACCAGCAATGTATATCGTGCAAGCTTTACATTGGTTACACGATTGTTTAAATGATATAGATGCTGATGAAAATAAAATTATACAGACTAAACTGAAGCGCATTATTTACAATCCTAAGAACAACGCTATAATAGATAATCTTCACGAAGGAATGTATACGTTACCATTATGGATGCAAGCTTGGATTAAAAGTTTGGATAAAAAATCAAATGCAAGATTTTCAGAAAATTATTGATGCTCCTCAAAGTGATCGAAAAAATCTTTTTTCAAATACCGCTATAAAAATAGGTACAACAATAGAAAATATTGAAAAAGATTTTTGGGTATGCTTTGTCTTAAAATTATTATTTGAAGAACGTAGACCTAAAGATCCAAGATTATTATTTAAAGGAGGTACTTCTTTATCAAAAGCTTATGGTTTAATATCAAGATTCTCTGAAGATATTGATATTACCGTATTTCGTGAAGATATCGGCGAAAATATTCAAATCGAAAAATTAAATATGTTATCTAAAAAACAACGACAGCGTCACATTCAACAAATACATAACGCTTGCCAAAGCTATATTCAAACTTCTCTTTATAATCGATTACATATTCAAATTTCTAAAATATTTAAAAAATATAATATTGATATTGCAAATCCTGTTGTACTTGACCCTGATGATCCCGATAAACAAACGCTTCTGATTTATTATCCTTCTGTTGTAGAGCATGCAAACTACATTAAACCATACATAAAAATAGAGGCAGGTGCAAAATCTGCCTTAGAACCACATCAATTAGTCAATATTTCGCCTTATATTGCGAATGATATTAATACAATGCAACTACAAGTAAATAACATCGTAACAATTAATGCAGAAAGAACTTTTTGGGATAAGATAATTATTTTACATGGATTACGTGCCTGGTTTGATAATAGAAATGAACTAAGACATCAAGGCAATAGAATTTCAAGACATTATTATGATGTTTTTAAATTAATAAATTCACAAGTTGGTCAAAAGGCAATGGCAAATCATCCACTTGCAAATGAATGTACACAACATGCTCAAATATTTTTTCATCGCACCCCCTTAAATTTAGAGCAGGCAATACCTGGCTCATTTAAATTAACTCCGACTAAAGAAATGCTTAATTTATTAACTCGTGACTACAAAGCGATGTCAACAATGATTTTTGGAGATGTTCCTTCTTTTGAAGACATCATTGAATCTGTGATAACCTTGGAAAATAATTTAAACTTCAAAGACCCTTAGCCGCGGCGAGTAATCTATCAATTGCAGCGAAACTGTCGGTGAAGATGTTGGTAAGATTGTCTTGTGTGATTTCATCATCGGTGAGTGATTTTACTTTTTCATGTGCAATTTCTAAAATATGAATTAATTCGGGTGCGGGTGCATAACATGCACCCCCACGTAATTCATGCAATGCATCTCTAATTTTAGCAATATCTGCTTTATCAATCGCTGATTTAAGTTTGCGTGTTGTTCCAGGCACCATATCAAGAAACGTATGTAACATATCAAGTGTCGTTTCGTGATCATATTCAAGCGCGATACCGGTTTCAAAATCAATTACTTTATGCGAAGTCATCGGCTGATCTGCTTGCGCTTTACGTTGTTTTAATAAATTCAAAAATAGCGGTAATTTAAATGGTTTAACCATTACATCATTAAAACCGATCTTTAATAATTCATCTCTGTCCATATCCGCATGTCCAGTCAATGCATAAATCGGCACACGTGTGTATGCTGCACGCGCTTGACGCACAACATCCGTACCATTCATATCCGGCAAACCAATATCTGATAACACGACATCATATTTGCCAGTTAAAATCATTGTTAAACCTTTTTCACCTGTATCCGCCCAATCCACTGAAAACCCAGCTGTTTCGAGCATCACCGTTGCAGCCTTAGCCGCTAAAGGAACATCTTCGATTAATAATAGATTTTTACCACCGGTTAATTCATCAATGGAAACTTCAGGTTCTGTTTGCGTTTGTGGCTGTTGCATTTTTTCTGGTGTGTGGTGTTTTGTCTGATGGGATTGCTGCGAGCTAACTTCAGCAATATCGTCTTGGGTAATGTATGTTTCTGCTGCTTCTGCTTCAGTAAGATCATTAGCAATTTTAACCGGAATTTCGCAGGTAAAAATAGTGCCTTGAGGTTTATTGTCACTAATTGAAATCTTACCTTGCAAGCCATTAATCGCTTCTTTCACTGTTGCCAAGCCCATGCCGGTTCCTTGATATACCCCCTTATAAGAAGGTGTTAATCGTTCAAACCACCCAAAGACAGCTTCACGTTTTTCGGCAGGAATACCAATCCCCGTGTCTGCAACAGCGATAGTTAAAATTGGGGTATCTTGTTGTTGCTTTAATGAAATGGAAATGGTCACACCACCGGTATCGGTAAATTTCATGGCATTGCCAATTAAATTCATCAGAATTTTATGAATTAAAAATGGTTTTGAAATTAAATAAATTGGCATATCTTCGGCAAGCACAATATCGAATTTTAAATCTTTTGCATGCATGCTAGTGGCATATAGTGCGCGTAAATCATTCACAACGCTTGATAAAGAAAACTTTTCATCTTTTTGTAAGGCACGAAAATCAGGATTTTCAACACGCACAAAATCCAAAACGTTATTCATTAAGTTTAACAATACCATACCGCTATCATGAATCATCTGCGCATTTTCAAGTGTTCTTTCTTTTTCATCCCCAATCATCCCTTGCGCTAATAAAATGACACCCGACATTGCGTTACGTAAATCATGACTGATATTAGCGATAAAAGCGGATTTAGCTTTGTTAGCGGATTCGGCGAGTTGTTTAGCAACACGTAATTCCTCTTCAACTTTTTTGAGTTTTGTAATATCTACTGTATTTCCAACAATACCCCAAATTTGACCATTCACATCATACAAAGGGTGTTTAGTTGAAAGTTGAATAATTGTTTGCCCATCAGGTAAAGTGACCGATTCTTCTATGGATAATTCTCTACCAGAATTAATAACGGCTAAATCATGTTTGCGATAATTGTCTGCGACTTCCCGTGGAAAAAAATCATAATCTGTTTTTCCAATTACGTCATCTTGTATAGAAAATGTATCAAGATTAGTGCTTTTCATCTTTTCCATAGCATATTTATTTCGGCCTAAATAAACACCATCTTTATCTTTCCAATAAATACTTCCCGGCAAATTACTAACAACTTCATTAAGACGAAAAATTTCAATTTTTTGAGTATTAATAACTTCTTCAAGCTCGCGAATACGTGCTCCAATGCTGTCCATATTGAACCCCTGGGTTATAAAAATCTAATTTTTAACAATGCCGTTTATTGTACTACAGTAATGCTATAAAACGAATAGTTACTATAATTAATTGCTTGTTTTGAGTTTTTTATCTATCTTTTAATCTACATGGCAATATAAAACTCTTTTAAATAATTATAACAAGCAATTTTTCTTAATAACTAAAAATACTTAAGTAATGTGTTTTTTGTTGCCTATTTTTAATTCTCTTGTATAATTGGCGCATCTGTATCAAATGAAGTATAATAATTACAATGATAGGTGAGATATGGCTAAAACGCGACAGGGGTTGACCGAACGACATAAAGACTTTAATCGCTCTATAAGCGAACACAGAGATCGCTTAATGTTAGCTCAACCATTAGCAACACCCGCAGAAATACCATTTTATGATGTACTAAATCCGCTAAACAGTAATGCAAAATCTCTCGCCCGTATCTACAGACCAAAAATATCAGAGAAATTATATCCTACTATTTTTTATGTCCCCGGTACAGCCTTTGTGGCAAATGAAATTGCATTCACCCACGTGATTTGTTCTCACTTGGCAGAAAAAACAAATTGTCAAGTCATTGTGATACATCATGTCTTAGCTCCTGAACATCAATTTCCTGAAGGATTAATTGATGCTTATAGTATTTTCAAAGGCTTTATGATTGCACCCGAAAGCTTCCATATTGATACAACCAAAACAGCCTTACTTGGTTATAGCTCTGGCGGTAATTTTGCCGCTTCAATGTCTCTTATTGCCAAAGACGACAACCTACCTCTGGCACGACAGCTCCTTATAAGTCCAGTTGTCGATTTATCAAGGAGCTTAAATGATTTTAAAGAAAATTTTGAAGAAAAAGATAAAGTAATAACAGAAAAATTCGTCCAGTGGTTTTTGAACCTGTATATACCTACTAATCAAAATCCCAAAAATCCTTGGCTTTCTCCTTTTTTTCAGAAGCAAGAAAGATTAAAAAAACTTCCTCCCACTGATATTATTTTTGCAGAATATGATAGGTTTAGAAGTGATGCACAAAAATTCTATGAAAAATTACTAAAAAGTGGTGTACCCTCTGAGACACTCATGATAAATGGAGAAAATCATTCCTTCTTATGGTATAAGCTCGAAGTGGTGGAAACATTAGCAAGGCGATTAAAATTTCTATTCAATATTAATCTTTATAATGATTCTTTTTCAAAATCTCACATGTTGTTTTTTGTGAGGCCACGACTATTTTTAAAAAAACAAGATGATGATGAAAATAAAAATTCACTTAAATTAAAGCTATAACTTTGTTGCCCTTAGAATAAAAAACCGCGGTGTCACTTTTTTTACCCATTGCTGAATATCAAGAGGCAGTTCATGGTTTTTTTCTGTATATTCACATTTAAAGTTATTTCGTTTTAACAGAGTTAAAATACTGTCTAAATTGTTCACATTTTCCATACTCTCTAATTGATGTATTTCCATCACAATTTCTTTTATAAGAGCTAGTTTATTATTCGACTCTAGATCTTCTAATACTTGCTGTTCTGCACCTTCAATATCAAGTTTTAGAAGATAAGTCATATTTTGATCAATATAATCAGATAGTCTTACAGATTTTATTTTAATCGTACTGCTATACTCTCGTTGTATTCCCCAGTCTTTAATAATGGAGTTGCCTCGCGCATCAGAAAAAAATTGTGTAAAATCTCCATAAAAATCTATTACCCTTTCTTGTTTTGTCAAGGCTGCGTTAATTAATTTACAATTAGTGATACCATTATTTACCATATTAGCTTTTAGACATTTATACGCATTGGGATCAGGCTCAAAACAAATCATTTCTATTGGCGCATAAGTTTCATAAAAAAATAAACTAGTTATACCTATGTTACTGCCTGCATCAATAATGACTGGATTTTTTATCTGTGTTTCAAATTCGTAACTTACCTCATCGAAAACTTCATGAAGTATTTCATTTGCTGAATTTAAATTATTAACAGTAATCAAAAACTGTTTGTACTTTATGGTTTTATCACATTGCTTCATAAATTTTCCTCTATAAATCTTTAACCTTGATTTTATATTTCTTATATTTGACAGCTTAAATTTGTAAAAAAATACAACTTTATTGCCATGCTCTGTGTTTTTTTCTAGTTTTATTAAAAATAATATTTACTACTTTTCATCATTAAAAGCCATATTTTATATATTTATATATTTATGTAATGGGGTTTTTGCTGGTTATTTTGTTAAAACAATCAATCTATTTCGACCCATTTTTATACATCTAAATATTTTCTTATCATTAATCTCATGAAATATAGGTGAATTGCTGTCTATTATTTTTTTAAAGAAAATTCCTACAACATTATAGGTCATACCTCATAAAATACAACTCAAACTCAATACAAACCCCATCCACTAAACGACAACTCATCTCTCCCCCAAAGCTTTGCATGGTCAGCTTGCAAAAAGCCAGTCCCACGCCCGTGCCTTCGCTTTTGGTGGTTTGATAGCTATTGAATATATTATCTGCGATTTCTTGAGTGACGCCGCCGGCGGTGTCTTTGAAATATAACACATTGTGGGTGTCAGTTTGTTCGGCTCTGATATAAATCTCTCCGCGGCCTTTTTCTCTTATTTGATACAAACTGTTTTTGATCAAATTAAACATAATACGATAAAATAATAATGGGTTACCCATGAAATTAAATAAATAGCTTGTATCCCAATGAATTAAATCTTTTTCATTTTCTACATAAGGATATTCGTCTACTACTTTTTGCATACAGCGCCATAATTCGCATTTAACTAAATCATCTTGTGTTTTGATGCCTGCTACGGTTTTGTTTAACGCTTTGAGTGAATCTTTGATGAACTCGTTTAGTTCTGTTAATTGGGTTTGCAGTGATTGCGGAAATTGTTCTAAATACGCTAATTGTTTTTCATTTAAGTTTTGTTTGTTTGTTTCGATGGTTTGATAGATTGTTAATAATTCAGGTAGCATGTTAGAAACATTGATCGCCATTAAATTTATATTAGTTAATGGTGTTGTTAAATCATGCGCGACACTGCCTGCAAAGATCATTGCGGCTTTGCGCAAATCTTCTTCGTTTTGTTTGGCTTGGGCGAGGGCTCTTTCTTGGAGTTTTTGTTCAGTGATGTCTAAGGAAGTTCCCACCAATCCAATAACTTCGCCATTTTCATCAAATAATGGTTTCTTTTCAGAAAAATAAATACCTCCTTCAAGATTTTCGGCTGTTATGCCAAATTCTTCTGTTCGAAAAGTTTGCTTATCTTGCATTACCTTATTATTCATATCATTTAATGCTTTAGCTTGATCCTTCCACGATAAATCATCATTTGTTTTTCCAAAAATTTCATCTGCATT
>Ga0100380_10008262_pt1 | contig 10275 bp, 11 predicted proteins | sample CryGeymeta201504_FD_80417 | JGI IMG/M metagenome (GOLD analysis project Ga0100380, IMG submission 80417) | Groundwater microbial communities from Crystal Geyser aquifers in Utah, USA - Crystal Geyser metaG 2015-04 | ecosystem: Environmental > Aquatic > Deep subsurface > Groundwater | place... | reverse complement strand
TGAGAATACGCTCTTTCAAAATTTCCCCAAAGGAAATACTCTATCATACCTTCCATCTCTAGAAAAGGAAGTCCGAGCAGATTGACCCGATGAGGAGAATGGCACCCCATACGGTTACATCTTTCATGATACAACAACCTAAAGTTGCGTTACCTACTTAAATGATTTGACACGCCTTTGCCAGGTGATTTAATCAGAGAAAAAGTTTGTTGTAACATTGAATAGAGACTTTTAATCGTTTGTTTATCCTTAAATAGCGCCACCAAAGCTAAAACGATATAAACAGCTGAATAGCCATAGCGTACCCATGGGTTAGGAAAAGCTAATTGAGTAATGAAAAGGAAGAACAACGTCAGGGCTCCCCATGCTGGAAGCCTCAATCGAGCCAGAATGCTTAGGGCGAAGAGTGATTGGGCTGAGGTAAGCAGTATTTCCTCCACTTGGCGACCATCCAGGAGCAGGACCCAGGTGCTCCCCGGGAAATACTATAAACTATAGGCATGGTTGCTACTAGCAGAGTCCATTGGTTAACTTTAGAGGAAACGAGTGTTCCTAAAGCAGCACCACCATTGCTGCCTAAAACAAAGATTACCGCTATAGCGATCTCCGGAGCTTCTGAAGCCAAGGGCGCCAGCCATTGCACTAAGATGAATTCTTCAATCCCCCATGCTTTTCCCATCCCTAGCAGCCCTTCAGCAAAAGGCTCGGCTGAGGCTAAAATAGCCACCGCAGCAAAAATAAATAGACCAATGGTCACAGTCCGTCTTATTCCTTTACTAAGACAGCCTATACTAAACGCTGGCCCGGTAAGCTCAGGTGGCTCAACTTTACCTCGAGAACTTGTCAGCATATAAAGAATGAAAAGAGTCAGCAAAAAAAGACTGTCTATCAAAGACAATGTCCCTTTGATAGGGATAATAAATGAATAAAGAGTAGCTAAGAGTAAGAAACTAAGCTCGGTTGTCTGCTCCTTACCGACTTCAATAGTCCTTCTTTTTTTTAACCAAAAGAGAAAAGCTACCAGAGACCAACCAATGCCAATGAGCAATCGGTTGGCACCTGTCATGTTTGCTGTAACGTAGGGTATATACTGAGCATTATTGCCTGCTGTCCACGCAAAATAGGCATCGACAACATATTCAGGAAGTACAGCTATCAAGGCTATCAGAGCTAAAGCCAGTGCCTGAGATATATCCATTTGGGCAACTTCGCATGCCCAACAAAGCAGAAACGCTGCTCCCAGGATAGCCAGGCCAAAAATCATAGCTTCAAACTGAGGTGAGATGTGTATCCCGTAGAGTCTCAGCCATAGCCCTGGGATAGTAATGAGGACGGCTATTGCCAGGAAAAGCCAGTTTTTTATTCCATAATTTGTCTTCAATTCAGCAATGCTATAATACTATAACAGTTTAAGATTGAGGAGAGGTGACCGAGTGGTTTATGGTGCCGCTCTCGAAAAGCGGTGGGTAGCAATGCCTCGTGGGTTCGAATCCCACCCTCTCCGCCAAACATCAACGAGGAGAGGATATTAGGAAATACATTGGTATTGATACCAAGGAAGGGATTATCAGACGGTTCTCTGAATATGTATCTTCTGTAAAGGCTGTTTTTTTACCAGCGTTGGTATTGATTTTGTCTTTGGTTGAAGGGAAGGACCATATGTATGGGATGCAACAGGTTCAAAGCGCCTGATTAATTGTCACTGTAACGACAGCGTTTTTAACTGCGGACATAAAAATCCCAAGGTTATCCAAGCCCTTATAGAGAGTCTCAAGGAACTTGATATCGTCAACCATCACCTCATCAGTGAGCAGCGAGGTCTTCTAGCTGAAAAACTAGCGGAGCTTATTCCAGGTGATATCCAGGTGATATCAAGTATACCTTTCCATCCTTCATAGATAAATCCTGTCTGGCTTGTGGCAAAGCGACCTTAATTGCTCAAAAGGTACTTTTTAACTACTTATCTCCTCTTCAATGGGTACAGGTTTAAATAGGGGCTTTTTCATGAAGAATTTTGTCCAGATTATTGAAAATGTAAGCAGCACTGCAAGCACACCTAGCCCTACAAGAATCACTTTCGAGCCTGCAAACACAATAATTATCAGCGCAAACGCTAATCCAATGATTTGGGGGGGCTGGATATAGTGGCACTTTATACGGCCTTTTTGCTTTAGGATATTTGCGCCTCAAGATAATTAAGTCAACACTTATGATAGCGTACATGATTATCCAGACCCAAGCAGCTACTTCAATTAGAAACTCGGGTTGTTCCCCAATGAATATAGAGTATATAAATAGAGGGAACGTAAGGCCTAGAACAAGAAGTATTGCCCACCATGGGGTTCTGTACTTGGGATGTAGATATCCAAACTTACTTGGAAATAACCCGATCGTAGCCATGCTATAATATACCCTTGGAATTTCTGCAGCAGCTGCATTCATCGTAGTCAGGGATACTCCAAGAGCAGCCACCAGCATAGCCACAAGGCCTAGCTTACCAAAGAGTGTTTGTGCTATCACAATATGAGGGACACTCGTGGCTAACACAACGTCAGGTTTAACATACATAACTCCCGCTAGCCCAAAAATGGCGAAGCAACCAAAAATTGTAGCGATGGCAAATGGTATAGCCCTCGGCAGCGTCTTAACAGGGTCCTTTATTTCTTCTACTAACGGTGTTATCCAATCTAGGCCCATAAAGCAGAATATTCCTAGAAGCATTGTCATTTCTAAAATGTCCATGACGCCCACTCCTTGTGGTATAAATGGCGCAAAGGGGTGAGGTGAAATAACAGTACCGCTAGCAAACCCCGAAATTCCAAATATCCCCAGAAGTAGGATAATAATCACCATTATGGCGGCAAGTGCTAGCTGAACTACTCCTGAAACTCCGATGCCCCTAAAATTGAGAAAGACAAAAATGGCAGCGAAAATCAACGGAAATATCCACCAGGGTACACCCGTAAACACAAAATCACTAAATAGGTGTCCAAGGATCATGAATTCGACAGGTCCAATAAATATAAAAACTACTAGGTATACAAGGCCTATAGAAATTCCAGGCACTCTACCTAAAGCAGGCATCGTGTAAAAAGCTGCTGCACCGGCCTTGGGCAGCATTAAAGCAAGTTCCATGAATGATGTGACAAGGCAGAATACTATGATGGCTGCGGCTGCTAAGGGTACAAGGAATCCGGCCCCCAGATGAGCAAAACCATACATAGTAGCCAGACAGATACTCCCTGATACTGTCAAACCAATACAAATAGCCCAAGTAGGCCAAAATCCTAAAACTCTTTTAAGACCCTCTTTTTGTTCCATAACTTAGTTATTCCTTTCTACTTACAATTCAAGTAAATGCCATAGCAATCTTCGCTTAAGCCGCCCTCTCAAGCCAATCACCAATATCTTAGGTTATCTCCTGAGACGCCTCGCCGATGTGTCCCCTAAATTCAACTATATCTCAGCATCTATGATTAACCGCAAAATTCGTTATACTTCCCTCTCCGGGAGAGTCCGGGGGAGAGGGAAAAATTACAGTCATCTAACTTCTCCCTTTAAGGGAGAGGAATTTATGTGAAATTACATCCAAAAGCATAATCCTGAAATGCTAGAGATTAGCTTCTATTATGTTATAAGGAGATGGGTTCTGCCTTAGTTTCCTCCACGGGTATATCCTTGATTAACTCCTGGAAAAATATCTTTGGGTCAACAATGCCCTCGGGAGCAAACACACCCTTCCCTTTAATCTGTCCTTGGGGGAACATTAAAACTCCCAGCACTGCCGGCAAGGAGGTAATCAAGTCTGCTGCAGCACCACAACCATAAACATATCGCATAGGTTTACCCTGCCTCTCCCCTTTTACCGCAGTCCTGAGCACTACCCCGGTGAGACCAAATTCTCCATACGGCGCTACCTCCTTTAATATAGCCTCTATGTCTTCTGGAGCAGCCAACTCCGCCATATCTAAAAATAAGCTGGTCACAATACTTCTAGCAGACATTGAAATCCCGCCTATGGTAACTTCTTTCAAGCTGCTAAGACCAGCCGTGACAAAAAATTTTGCGGCCTCGGCAAGCATATCAGGCCAGATGCCACCTTTATTGCATACCATTTTCACCCCTTTTATGTATCTCGGGATGGTTATCGGCTCAGGATGCCCGACATGACAGACCTGAAACCTGCCTATCGGTGGAACGAATTCAATTATTTCCGGTCCTGAGTTTGCCTTAATTTCCACCCATTTGCTATCCTGGTAAGTCAACACCTTTCCAGTAACAGCATGGAAATAATGGTCAACAATTGCCGGCCCTTGTGTGGGGTCCACCCCACTCCACGCCCAGGAGGTATGAACTTCATCCACTCTATCCAACTTGTTGGCACCATACCGCGCCATTACATTCGTTATCCCCGGCGTGGCTCCCAAACCTATTATTATAGTAACACCGGCCTTCCTAGCCTCACTATTAAGATTAAGGCAGCTTTGCGTGGCGTCCCAGTCATCGCATATATCTACCAGGTTTGTTTTTGTCTCTATGGCAGCCTTCACTACCTTTTCACCAAAAACATGGAATGGCCCAAGTGTGCTCAACACAACATCGGCACCTTTCATCACATCAACAAGGCTTTTATGTTCACTGGCATCCACCATTTTCACCGATGTTTTACCGCCTACCTCGGTAGCAAGCTTGTTAGCTGCCTCAACATTCTTATCGGCGATGACCACCTCGATATCAGGTGCTCTCTTCGTTAACTCACGCACCCCACAAGCTCCGATATGCCCTGCTCCTCCTAAAGCAACTACTTTCATTTTTCCTCCTTTCAACTTTTTTATTTAGCCTTTCCTCTCGTGCCTTCTTTTAGTTTCTGTTTCTAGCTACTATTAGATTATATTTTCACTTCCTTTTATTTATTTTGAAGCATAATAATACACTCCTTATACCAAATACAATACCAAAAGGCCCAGCGATCTAAACTTCCCCCTGCTTACACTTTCCCCCTAGATTGGATGGTTCTTGATCATTTGTATGCTAAGTCTAAACACCTAACCTTTCCGTGAGTTCCTTAACATGAGCTTTAGATTTTTCCAATCTCTGCGATGACATCTCATTAAGCCATAAATGGTGGAAAAACAGGAGAATTACTGTGTTGACACACCATCCTCACTGGATTAAGATTCAAATGCTTATCCTGACATGCTAAAAAATTCTTCAATTAGAAAGTTTTACAATTGTCTCACCAGGGATAAGAAATAAAACATAATAGGAGGTTAAGCTTTATGATATCAATCGGGAGTTCAAAAATTAACGGGATTGTGGAACGGGAAGAGTCGCGCTATGTAGCAGAACGACCAAAATCACGGGCATTATTTGAGAGAGCGAAAAAGTCTCTCCTTGGGGGTGTCCCGATGACCTGGATGAATGTTTGGCCAGGGCCTTTTCCCGTCTTTGTAAAGGAAGGGAAAGGGACCTATTTGACGGATGTGGATGGCCATCGTTACCTTGACCTGTGCCTTGGGGATACCGGAGCGATGTTCGGATACTCGCAGACAGCGGTGTTCGAAGCAATAAAGGAGCAGATGCCCAAAGGTATGGCCCACATGCTTCCCACGGAAGACTCTATCTGGGTCGGGGAAGAATTGAAGAGACGCTTCAAACTGCCATACTGGCAGATTGTGATGACAGCTACGGATGCCAACAGGTTTGCAATCCATGTAGCCCGCCAGGTAACCGGACGGAAGCTGACCCTGGTATATAATGGTTGCTACCATGGCAGTGTGGACGAAGCATTAGTTGCTATCTTTGAGGGAACAACCATCAACAATCCTTATAGCATGGGTCCACTCCTGGATAATCCTGAACAAATGACGCGTGTAATCGAATTTAATGACATTGCTGCATTAGAGAAAGCACTGTCACCCCGGGATATCGCCTGTATGCTGGCAGAGCCGGCAATGACAGATGTAGGGATAATCCATCCTGCCCCCGGTTATCATGAAGCTCTAAGGGACCTGACCCGGCGTTTTGGCACCCTGCTCATTATGGATGAAACACATTCCCTTTGTGCTGGTCCAGCAGGGCTCACCGGTGAATTGGGTCTTGAGCCAGATATGTTAGTGCTTGGTAAGGCAATTGCGGCAGGATTTCCGGCAGCTGTTTTTGGCTTCAGCCAGGAGATTGGCGATAAGCTCAATGCCCGCATACCATGGCAAAATTTCTTCGGCTTTGGAGGAACATTGTCCGGCAACGCAACAGCAGCAGCCGCGATAAAGGCAACACTCAAGCGTGTCATAACCCAGGCGAATTATGACAAGATGATTCCTCTTGCTCAGCGTCTAGCCGAAGGGATCGAGAAGATAATAAAGGATGCTGACCTACCCTGGTATGTTGCCCGCCTCGGCTGCAGGGTAGAATTCCGCTTCCGAGCGACTCCGCCAAAGAATGGAAGAGAGGCCCTCTTCGAAGAGGATGCTAGTAACCAGGGGGATTTGTTGAAAGACGGACTGACCGGGCCGCTTGAGAAACTGATTCATCTATATTTAGCCAACCGCGGCATCTTACTCTCGCCATATCATGACATGGCATTAATCTCCCCCGAAACTACATCTGCTGATGTAGACTACTATCTCAAGATACTAGCTGAATGCGTAAACGAGTTGATTGCTTAGTATGATATGAATAAAATTTAAATAATAATGGGACAGATCTTGATATCACATCCAGGTTGGGATTGATGGGCAGATATCTAACCAGAGCTTATTGATATCGCAAACAGATTCTTTACCACAGAGGCAAAGGAGCCAGGCATAGCTCCTGTTACACAAAAGGAAGTGCGCTCATATTACAGGCAAGATGCCATGATATGGAGGATATATACCCTGCTCTTCGGGAACTTGACCGCTTTATCTATACCAGAATACTGCACAAACTGTACGTGTATATACTGCCCGGTAAAATAAAACGGTGAGTCTTTGCTTGGAAGGCAGGCTAGTGACAGAATTTAATCTATGATGAAGAAGGGGATAATGCAGTATACTTAAAGCATATTGTGAGTCCAATATGGAGAGGTGCTGGAGTGGCCTATCAGGCGCGCCTGGAGAGCGCGTGTCGGATTTTCCGACCGTGGGTTCGAATCCCACCCTCTCCGCCAATGGAATGTGGAAGGAAAGTTCGTGTATACCGAAGCTAGGCGAAACGGCGGGCATAATAAAAAGAGGGTACAATGGCTAATCAAAAGATAAGTTTTAAAACCGAAAAAGAGCTTCAGGAAGTAATCTTGCAAGAAAAAGCAAGAGGAACTCTTGATTTAGAAATTGGAAAGATGTATGGAGTCACATTTAGATATATTGAACGTCTTATTACTAAATCACAGGGTATTAACATTAGTTCTTTAAAGGTTTCTAAAAAAATAAAAAACCTTTATCCAAAAAATTTTAAGGAAGAACAAACTACGGCCTGGAGTTTTAAGCAACGAGGCAATTGGGCAACTCATAGTGGGGAATACAGAGGAAACTGGTCTCCTTATATCCCAAGGAATGTGATTCTTAAATATTCAAAGCCTGGCGAGTTAGTTTTAGATTATTTTTGTGGTGCTGGAACAACTGCTGTAGAATGCAAACTTTTGGGAAGAAGGTGCATAGCTTTTGATATTAACGATAAAGCTATTGAATTAGCAAAGAAGAATGTAGATTTTAATGCATCGTTACAACAACTTACCTTAATTGACGAAAAAAAACATCCTCAAATTTATGAACCTGAATTATTGGTCGGCGATGCCAGGGATTTATCATTCTTGCAGGATAAATCGGTGGATTTGATCTGTGCTCATCCTCCTTATGCAAATATAATTCATTACACTGATTCCAAAGAAGGAGATTTATCATTTTTTGATATAGATGATTTTTTAAAAGAAATGACTAAAGTTGCTAAAGAGAGCTTTAGAGTACTGAAGCCTGGAAGCCAATGTGCTATCTTGATAGGGGATACACGTAGGAAGAAACATGTAATTCCCATAGGTTTTAAACTCATAAATGTTTATCTGGATGCTGGCTTTAAATTAAAAGAACTTGTTATCAAGCGACAGCATAACTGTAAAACAACAGGATTTTGGTATGCCAACTAATAAAATGAATAAGCAAAAATTAACTTGGAAAGATGTTGTAAGGGATGCTTTGTTGGAGTTGGGCGGACAGGGGCATTTATCCGAGATTAATAAGATTGTAGAAGGTCATCCCAAAACTAAGACCAATCCAACTTGGCAAGATACTATCAGGAGAGTTGTGAGACAATATAAAATATTTAAACCAGTTCCGCCAGAAAGAAGTGGGGTTTATAAAGTTGTTGAAGAAATTTCAATAAAAACAGAGGCACAGAGCTTTACTGAGAAACCAGAAATTGATCATGGGATTGCACAAGGAATGTTGGTCACACTTGGGAAAATTTATGGATATGAAACTTACGCACCGCCGCACGACCAAACAATCAGAAATTTCCAAGGGAAACCGTTAGAAAATTTTGTCAGTATATCTGACTGTACTGATATTTTTAGAGGCCCTAACTTAGCAAAGATTAGAGAAATAGACACCTTGTGGTTTGATGAGGATGATTATGGATTATTCCCAGTTTATGCCTTTGAAGTAGAAGAGACGACAAGAGTAAAATCTGGTTTGGATAGGTTGTTGAAGATACCGAGGAGATTTCCTACGAGATTTTTTATTATTGGTCCAAGTGAAAAAGAGAAAAATTTATTTGACCAATATGTTAATCAGACGCCATTTAAGACTTTTAGAGATAAATTCCTGTTTAAGCTTTATAGAGAATTAGAAGAATTATATAACTCTGCGTTAGTTCATAATAACCAACGAGAACAATTCAGTATCATTGAAAGATGGAGGCAATTATGAAGTCTAAAATAACAATTAAATGTCTATGTGGAAGAGAAGTTGAACTCGAATTGATAGCACTTGAAAATGAGGATGAATATAGAGGAAATTGTGAGTGTGGTCATAAATGGTTTTTAAAAGAGTTAACAGAGGCATTAGCAGAAATTGATGATGGAGAAAGACTATAGAGACTAAATATTCAGAGAACCAAAAAAGCGGGAAAGAACACCTGCACACGTCCATTTGATTGTGGAGATGTATGTTAAGCACGCTTTCAATCCATCGCTGACTCTAAAATTAAGAGACCACATTCTTACAATGCTTAGTCAGATTAGACCTGTGAATTCGTTCCCGCCTACTCTCCAGTTTTTCAAACCTGAACACGTTGAGCCATTCAAAGAATTAGATAAAGTTGGAGAATTTACAGTTGAATTCTTGCTTATTGCAATAGAACTTGTGGCAATACAGGAAAAGACCAATTATCCAACAGGAACTGTAACTGAGAATTTATATAAGAATTTTGGGGTTAAAGATAGGTTTTCAGTAATTCAAAGCTCGGTATGGAAAGGTAAAAAGTGATATGGGAAGTAATGTTACTTCTAATAAGAAAAGCCCACCGCATTGCCTAACACAGCATAAAAGGTTCGTGCCTTACGGCACTCACCCAAATCCTTCGCTAACGCAGGACTTCTTTTATGCTGGGACCGTTAGATGAAATTGCACCCGATTGCTATAAATAATGAAGGAGTGGAGTTTCAGGTGGAACGCCGTAACCAGCGGGAATATTCGCCAGAGGAGAACTCAGTAGGATTTGTCTTCTGTCTTTCTATAGATCTGATTGGTTCGACAGAAGCCGGGCTAAAACTCACTACACAAAGGCTGGACAGCTTCAATATATCATTAGTAAACCAAATCCGGCCTCATCTCGAAAAGTTAGGTTTGACTGATGCTTCAACAAAGTTCACTGGTGATGGCTGGCTGGTGATGACCGAAAAAGGGAAGAAAGTTCCTGCCTTATGCTGTCTTGCAACTATTATGGCTAATAGATTTCAGGACGAAATGAGCCAGAAAACTGGAATCGCCAAAGATAACATACCTTCACTCCGTCTCGCCATCTGCTCCGGCCGAGATATACGTGTTGAACTGCCAGACGGGCGCAAAGATTGGGTAGGTGACAGCGCTCGAAAGGCGGTGCGTGCATCTGGATATTGTATGCCCAACGAGATACTTATCGACGGATCTGTCCGCTCCTGGGTTTTACGGGACTTCAATATCAAGTCCTCACATGTCGAACAACGTCCCCCCGAGTATCGGCCTCAGAGGATGGAGGAGTAGTTTACACTGCACGTTTTGGGCGAACTAAAACCCGAGGTCGCTGTAGACTCAGAACCTC
>Ga0100380_10008246_pt1 | contig 10288 bp, 7 predicted proteins | sample CryGeymeta201504_FD_80417 | JGI IMG/M metagenome (GOLD analysis project Ga0100380, IMG submission 80417) | Groundwater microbial communities from Crystal Geyser aquifers in Utah, USA - Crystal Geyser metaG 2015-04 | ecosystem: Environmental > Aquatic > Deep subsurface > Groundwater | place: USA... | reverse complement strand
TCATTCTAAAATTGAATTAGCAAAAAGTTACAGAAGTGGGAATAAAGTAAGTGATGCTCTTTTATTGTTAGATGAAATGAATTTAGAAAACAAAAATGCTGAAAATTTTCCGGAAATAGAATTAGAAAAAGGGATTACATATTTAGAGCAAAATAAAGTAAATGAAGCAAAAGATATTTTAGCCAAAGTAGATACAACATATCCCATTTCTAAGTCTTCAGCAATTGCCAAATATAAACTAGGTGAAATATATGAGTATAATCTTAGAAATTTTGAAAGTGCTAAAAATTATTATCAAAAAGCAAACTATTCTGTATTACCTATAGAGTATAAAATTGAAAGCAATAATAAAGTAACCTTGTTTAATAATTATTTCAAATTGGTAGATGGGATTAAATTATTTAAAAGACAAATTGATTATCTAAATTATCCTGATGAATTTTTAAAAGATTCTCTCACCTATTATAGACAAAAAGAAATTGAAAGAGAAAGGCTGCTGAGTGCGAATAATTTGGTAAATAATAATGCAACTAATATTACGAACAATAATATTGCCACAAACCCCCAACAAGAAACAACGGAGACAAATAAAAACAATACAATAATAGATCCAAATTTGAATAATGTAAATAATATTAATAAAGTGAAGGATATTATTCCACCTATCAGACCTACTGTAGATGCAGATTCTTTGGGCAGTTTAATATTAAATTATCAATTTGAACTGGCGACTTTGTTTGTAACAGAATTTAATCTCCAGGATTCTGTTTATAAATATTTTAATTATATCTTAACAAGTTTTCCCAACTCAAGATTTGAAACACAATCATTATTTGCTTTGGGAAATTATTATTTAACTGTTGGTGACACTTTAAAAGCAGATAGTCTCTTTTTAGAGATATATACAAATCATAAAAATGAAAGAATAGTAAATTTTGCTGCTTTAGCTCTAGGTAAACCATTATTTGATTTTGATTATGACCCAGCCAAAGAACTTTATAGTAATGCTGAAGATAAAATTGAAAAAGGTGATTTTACCAATGCTATCAATGAGTTAATAAATATTTATAAAAGTCATCCAAAATCTGATTACGCACCAAAGGCTTTATATGCTGTAGGTTGGACTCTTGAAAATAGTTTATCTAATCCAGATTCAGCAGCTGCTGTTTATAGTATTATTACAAAAGAATACCCAACCTCTATTTATGGAACTGAGTTAGTAGATAAAGTAAAAATTTATAATGAAGAAGTTAAAAGGTTAAATATCTTAAAAGAAGTTGAATTAAAAGCTAAATTAAATAAAGATAAGAAAAATCTAAATGATCAAAAAAATATAAATAAACCTGCAATAAAAGATTCTTCTATTGTTTCAAAAATATCTGATTTAGACCTAAGTATTGATAATTCAAGAAGAATTTTGATTGACTCACTAAAAAAAATGGGAATAAATTTACCTGATTCTATTATTCAAAATATATTGTTAAAAAGAAAACAAAATCAGACAATACCAAAAGATAGCCTTAAAAATAAAAGACAGATCTTAATAGAATAGTAATTCAAAATTGTTCATTTATTGTTATGAAGAATGTTGAAGTTCTTGAACTTATAAAAGATGGCGAGAATTATAATTGCGAATTTAAAAGAAAGTTCTCGACGCATCAAAAAATTGCAAAAGAAATGATAGCCTTTGCAAATTCAGGGGGAGGTTATCTTCTTTTTGGAATTGATGATGATGGAAAAATTATTGGTGTGGAAAGTGAAAAATCTGAAGCTAATCTGATAAAAGATACTGCAAACAATTACTGCGAACCCTCCATAAAATTTAATATTGAATTCAAAGAAATTAAAGATAAAGAAATTATCATAGTTGAAGTACCGGCATCTGATGATAAACCCCATAGAATTCAAGACTATAAAAATGATATTGATATTAATACTGCTCTTATTTCTGTTAGGGTAAATGATAAAAGCGTTTTGGCAAGCAAAGAAATGATTAAAATAATGTTGTCTGAAAATAATAATAGTATATTAAAAAATTATTCAATTGGAGATGATGAAAAAAAAGTATTTGAATATCTGGATAAAAACGAAACAATTACTGTTGCTGAATTAAAAAAAATTGGAAATATTTCAGAAAGAAGAGCCTCTAGAACATTAATAAAAATGGTAAGAGCAAATCTTTTATTTTTACACAAAAAAGATGATAGCAAGGAATATTTTTCAACTAAAATTTAGAATCATATACTAAGAATTATTTTTTTATTGATATTATTATTTTCTTTTTCTATTATATATCGTTAAAATCGGTCTTATTCTAATTGTCTATTTATTGAAGAATAAAATTCTCTTATTTAATGCAGATTGATTAAAAGAATCTCAAAAACTCTTATCTATATAAATATATTAATTAACAGTTATTAATAACATATTAAGGAGAACCTGTATATGAAATATTTACAAAGAATATTACTGCTTATTTTTGCAGTAATTTCTCTTATTAGTTTACCTGTTTTTGCTCAGGGTGTAACTACTGGAAATATTAATGGACTTATTACTAATGAAAATGGTGAACCATTAATAGCAGCTAATGTAATTGTTGTTCATGAACCAAGTGGAACACAATATGGTGCTTCAACAAGTAATGATGGAAGATTCTTTTTGCCTAATCTTAAAATTGGGGGTCCATACACCGTTACAGTTTCTTATGTTGGTTATGTAAAACAATCGCAGGGGAATATAGATTTAAAAATTGGACAAAAACTAAATGTAGATTTTGTCCTTAAAAGTGAATCTATTGAATTGGAGAATATTGTTGTTGCAGGTAAGAAACACGATATAATTAATAGTGGAAGAACAGGTGCAGAAACTTTTATTGATCCAGAGACTGTTCAGGAAATGCCGTCAATTAAAAGAAGTACCAGAGACATTACCAGATTAGATCCAAGAAGTGACGGTAATTTTAGTTTTGGTGGTAAAAACTGGTTATATAATAATTTTTCTTTAGATGGGTCTTACTTTAATAATCCTTTTGGTCTTGATGACCCGGCTCCTGGTGGACAAGCTAATGCTGAACCTGTGCCTTTTGATGCAATCGAACAAGTGCAAGTTTCAATTGCACCATTTGATGTTAGAGAAGGTGGTTTTACTGGTGCTGGAATAAATACAGTTACTAAAAGCGGTACCAATATTTTAAAAGGTTCTGTTTATAGCTTTCTTAGAAATGAATCAATTACTGGAAATAAAGTTAGAGGAAACGATGTAATAGCAAATCCAGATCTATCTTTTCATCAGTCCGGTTTTTATTTAAGCGGTCCAATTATTAAAAATAAATTATTCTTTTTTATTGATAGTGAAATTGAAAGAAGAGAAGATCCGGGTACTAACTTTGTTGCTGATAGAGACGGCAATGTTGTTTTTGGTGAATCAAGAGTTAGAGCAAGTGTGATGGATTCTATTAGACAAAGAATGATCAGTTCATATGGTTACGATCCAGGACTATATGAAGGTTATATTCATGATACTAAAAATGAAAAATTTATTGCCAAAATAGATTGGAACATAAATGAGAACAATAATTTAACATTCAGATATAACAGATTGGATGCAAGAAGAGAACAGGGCCCACATCCATTTGTATTAAGTTTCAACAATACTGGTCGTGGTCCAAATGAAAATAGTCTTCCATTCAAAAATTCAGGCTATAGAATTAATAATAGATTAAATTCGTTTGCTTTTGAATTGAATAGTCGTGGTAATTCTTTTGCAAATAGATTTTTTGCCAGCTATAATAGATTTAAAGATTTCAGAGATCCATTTAGTAGAGATTTTCCTACAATTGAAATTGGTGTAAATGGAGTAAATTATACTACATTAGGACACGAACCTTTTTCTATCCATAATATATTGGATCAAGATGTAACACAGATTACAAATAATTTTAGTTTCTTTTCAGGGGACCATGTCTTTACTGTAGGAGCAAATTTTGAAAAATTTGTGTTTTTCAATTCATTCAATATTTTCCGTGATGGTGTTTTCTTTTTACCTGCCGGAGTTTTTACAGGTGCAGCTTTTTCCTCTCTCGCTCAATTTTTTTCACTAACAGATCCATCTAATCCTAATTTTTTAGATTTCAATTCTTCGTTCTATATAGGCTCTGGTCCATTTAAGGGTGAAGATATAAGTGTAGGTCAATTAAGTTTTTATGCGCAAGATGAATATTTTGCATCTAAAAACTTTAGCATTACATATGGAGTAAGAATTGATATTCCTAAATATTATACTGATTTAGTAGATAATCCATTTTCACGCGGACTTACTTTGTTGGATGAAAATGACAGTCCCGAAACTGTTGATCAAAGTAAATTACCTGGTGGATCAGCTTTATTTTCACCTAGGGTTGGCTTTAACTGGGATGTTAATGGAAACAGTATCACTCAAGTAAGAGGAGGAACAGGCATTTTTACTGGTCGTCTTCCATTTGTTTGGGTAGGCAATAATATTTCAAACCCTGGTCAAAATCCTAACTTACCAGCACATCAAAGATCGTTTGACTTAAATGCAATGGACCCTGATTTTAAATGGCCACAATCATGGACTACAAATTTTGCAATTGATCATCAGTTTGATAATGGTTTTCTTGGAACATTGGAATTTATTTATGGAAAAGATATCAATTCTATTTATGTAAGAAATGCTGACTTAGGTATACCGGTTAGAACCTTACCAGATGGCAGACCTTACTTTGGTGGTGCAGGTGCAAATGAGTTAAATGCCGATGGTGGTGCAGGAGCTTATATAATTGATAATATAAACGAAGGATATAATTATAGCATTACAGCTCAATTAAGAAAGAATTTTGACAGTGGATTAAGAATTAATCTGGCATATACATACTTAAAAGCTAAAAATGTAATGAAAACTACAGAGATAGCAAGTGTGCTTTGGCAGAATAACCCTGTTAAAGGTGATCCTAATAATCCAGAATTAAGTGATGCTGAATTTGGAAACAGACACAGGATAATTGGAGGATTGACTTACAAAAAAGAATGGTCTGATAATTTTGCCACAAGTATTGGTGTTTTCTTGGAAATTGCTGAAGGTAATCGTTTTACAGCTGCCGGTGGTAATAGATATTCATTTATATATGCCGGTGATGTTAATGGTGATGGTCAAGGCGGAAACGATTTAATTTATATACCTAGAAATTCCGGAGAAATTAATTTTGATCCTTATGTTAATTCCGGTGGCCAAACTGTTTCTGCTGCTGATCAGTGGACAGCTTTTAATAAATTTATCAGCCAAGATGATTACCTAAATTCAAATCGCGGTAAAATTGCTGATAGATTTGGTGAAATAAATCCTTGGTTTAGTAATATTGATCTAAGAATTTTGCAAGATTTTTCTTTTATGATTGGAGAAAGGAAACAAACATTCCAGTTAAGTATAGACATACTTAATGTTGCTAATTTAATAAATTCAAGTTGGGGAGTTAGAAAAATAGCAAATACACTTGCTACTTCACCTCTTGAATTAGTTAGATTTAATGCACAAGGAGCTCCTGTTTTCAATTATAAAGCAAATCTAACTGAAACATTTACTGATGACCCAAACTCATTTTCGCGCTGGCAAATGCAGGTTGGTTTAAGGTATATGTTCTAAAATAAAATTCAGAAATGGAGTTCTTAAAACTCCCTGTAAGTTTAATCTTCAGGGAGTTTTTATTTTAAATCAAATATCTTCCTTAATTCAAAAACAGATATTCCATAAGCTACTGCTACATTTAATGATTGCTTTATACCAAATTGCGGTATGTCAATTGAAAAATCACAAAGGTCAATCAAATTTTGTGATACCCCGGTAATTTCATTTCCAACAATCAGGCAAATCGGGAAATTATTTTTATTTAGATTATAATAAGGAATACTCTGTGAAGTCTGTTCTAATGCACAAATTTTAATTCCCTTTGCTTTCAATTTTTTTACAACCTTAATTGTATCTTCAGCATGTTCCCATTTTACACTCTCTGTAGAGCCAAGTGCAGTTTTTAAAACTTGTTTATTAGTTGGGTGTGGAGTATAACCACAAAGATAAAGTTTTTCAATCATTGCACCATCTGATGTGCGGAAAATAGAACCAACATTGTAACTACTTCTTACACTATTTAGGACAACATAAATAGGAGCTCTCTTTACTTTGCTTATGTTTTCTAATGTAGCTCTGTTTTCTGATATTTCATCGTGGGTAAGTTTTTTCATAAATATATTGGCTAATTTATTTTTCCAAAATTAAAATCGAAACAATTAATAATAAACTTAATTTTGAATTAGTATGAATGAATGGTTGTATGATCGTATGTATTTGAAATAAATATATATCCTATCAGTCATACATTCCTACATTTATTCATTCAATTATTTATTCATTTTTATAGCAAGTTGTCCACAAGCAGCATCAATATCTTCACCCTGTGTATCTCTAACCATAACTTGAATATTTTTTTCTTTTAATTTACTTACAAAATAATCTATTCTTTCTTTGCTGGTCGGTTTTAACTCTAATGATAATCCTTCCGGATTCATATGTTTTAATGAATTGAAAGGAATAATATTAATCTTTATAGGTAATTGACTGAATAATTTAGCCAACCCTTTTATATCCTCATCTCTGTCATTAACATCTTTAAGCATAATATATTCAATTGTAATTTTTAATCCTGTTTTGTTGGTAAAATATTTACTGGCTTCAATTAATTCTGCTAATGGGTATTTTTTATTAATTGGCATTATTTCATTTCTTATTTCATTAAAGCAAGAATGAAGTGATAATGCTAATCGAATATTCAAACCTGAATCAGCTAATTTATAAATGTTTGGTACAATACCAGAAGTTGATACAGTGATATGTTTTAAATGGATGTTTGAAATTAATTCTGAATTAAAAATTTTTAATGAACTTATACTACATTCATAATTTAGTAATGGTTCACCCATGCCCATATAAACAATATTAGTAATCTTTTTATTAAAATATTTAGAAGCTAATAAATATTGATCAATAATTTCGCCTGAGGTTAAATTTTGTTTATAACCCATCAGTCCGGTTGCACAGAATTTGCAATCTAAAGGGCAGCCGACTTGAGTAGACAAACAAAGTGTTATTCTGTTATCATCTGGAATTATTACCGATTCTATTTTATGATTTTTTTCAGTTTCAAAAATATATTTTGTAGTTCCATCTTTTTCAGAAACCTGTGATGAATGTAACCTCAAAGTATTAAGTATATAAGATTCGGATAATTTCTTTCTTAACTCTTTAGGAATATTTAACATCTCATCAAATGTATTGATATCTGATCCATACATCCATTTAAATATTTGCTTTGCTCTAAATTTTTGCTCACCTAACTCTGTTAATGTATTTTCAAGCTCACCTAGAAGCATTCCTTTAAGCTGTATTTTACCGTTAATTTTGTCATTTTCCATAGTGTAAATATAAGATAATATGCGTTTACTATTTAATTGCTAAATATATTACTGAATTCTGTAATGCTAATATTCTTTAATTTTTGTAAATTTAATTTCAAATTTTATAATAAACATACTATTGTATTAAATAATCTATAACAACATTGGGTAATAGAAATGAATTTTAATTTTACAGAAGAACAATTAATGATACAACAAACAGCAAGAGACTTTGCTCAAGCTGAAATAGCACCTTCAACAATTGAAAGAGATATTAATGCTACTTTCCCTACTGAAATTGTAAAAAAAATGGGGGAGCTGGGGTTTCTGGGAATAATGGTAGACCCCAAATACGGCGGAGCCGGTATGGATACTATCAGCTATATTCTTGCAATGATAGAAATATCAAAAGTTGATGCAAGCGTTGGTGTAATTATGTCAGTTAATAATTCACTTGTTTGTACTGGCTTAGAAAAATACGGCTCAGATTATATAAAAGAAAATTATCTTACTAAATTAGCAACTGGAGATAAACTAGGTGCTTTTGCGCTTTCAGAACCTGAGGCCGGCAGTGATGCTACAAAACAACATACAACTGCAGATAAAGATGGGGATTACTTTGTCCTTAACGGAATGAAAAATTGGATTACAAACGGAACATCAGCTGATTATTTTATAGTGATGGCTACTACTGATAAAGAAAAAGGTCACAAAGGTATAACTACTTTTATAGTAGAAAAAGGAACTCCGGGTTTTACTCATGGTAAAAAGGAAGACAAACTTGGTATTAGAAGTTCAGATACTTGTTCTTTATCATTTGAAAATTGCAGAGTACCAGCAAAAAATATTGTTTGGGAAGAAGGCAAAGGATTTAATTTTGCAATGAATATATTAAACGGCGGAAGAATAGGTATAGCAGCTCAAGCTGTTGGCATTGCAGAAGGATCTCTTGATGCTGCATTAAAATATTCTAAAGAAAGAAAAGCTTTTGGAAAAGAAATTTCAAGTTTTCAGGCTATACAATTTATGCTTGCTGATATGGCAGTAAAAGTAGATGCAGCAAAAATGATGACTTTGAGAGCTGGTGCTGTAAAAGACAGCGGTAAACCATTTTATAAAGAAGCTGCAATGGCTAAGTTATATTCGTCTAAAATTTGTGTGGAATGTGCACTTGATGCAATTCAAATACATGGCGGCTATGGTTATGTAAGAGAATATCAGGTTGAAAGATATTTAAGAGATTCAAAAATTACTGAAATTTATGAAGGTACATCAGAAATTCAAAAAATGGTTATTGCTAGATCATTATTAAAATAAAAATATATTAAGCAGTAGGAGAATTTTATGAAAAAAGGAATGTTAATAGGACTATCATTAGGTGCAGTATTAGTAATATTTGCAGTTATAATTTTTGTATGGGGAAAAAATACATACAATAATATGGTAACTTTAAATGAAACTGTTACCCAGAGCTGGAGCCAGGTAGAAAATCAATATCAAAGAAGATCTGACTTAATTCCGAATTTAGTTGAGACAGTTAAAGGATATGCAAACTTTGAAAAAAGTGTACTTGTAGATGTTACAGAAGCTAGAGCAAAAGTTAGTCAGCTAAATGTTAACAAAGATGTACTGAATGATCCACAAGCTTTTCAAAAATTTCAGGCTTTACAAGGATCATTAAGTGGAGCTTTATCAAGGTTATTGGTTACAGTAGAAAAATATCCTGAATTAAAAGCCAATCAAAATTTTCTTTCATTACAAGCCCAATTAGAAGGAACAGAAAACAGAATTGCTGTTGAGAGGAAAAGATTCAACGAAACTGTTCAAAATTATAATACAACAATAAAATTATTTCCGGCATCAACTGTAGCAGGTATGTTTGGATTTTCACCTAAACAGTATTTTCAATCAACACCCGGTACTGAAACACCGCCTGCGGTAAAATTTTAATTTAAAATGAAAATATTATTTTCATTATTATTTGTATCAATCACTTTCTCTCAGCCCGAGATTCCCACATTAAAATATTGGGCAAATGATTACACTAATACTCTCAACAGTTCTGAATTAAATATTCTTAACAGAGATTTAAAAATATTTGAAGACTCTACAAGTAATCAAGTTGTATTTTTAATGATAAATACTTTAAACAATTATCCGTTGGAATATTATACAATAGATGTAGTTGAAAAAAATAAAATTGGTACAAAAAAAAATGATAATGGTGTTTTATTTTTCGTTGCAAAGGATGACAAAAAATTAAGAATTGAAGTTGGCTATGGGCTAGAAGGAGCTTTACCCGATGCACTTGCAAGTTCAATTATAAGAAATATAATCACTCCTTATTTTAAACAAGGTGATTATTTCAATGGAATTTATAAAGGGCTGTCTGCAATAATTTCAGCAGTAAAAGGAGAATATAAAGCATTACCCAAGAGTAAAAAAAATAAAAAGAATGTCTTTAGTACAATATTCACAATATTATTTATAATCATATTTTTCTCATCTTTTTTTAGGAGAAAAGGAAGAGGAAGGAATACAATTTTTTGGGGTGGTGGTTTTGGCTCCGGAGGTAACTTCGGAGGCGGAGGAGGTTTTAGAGGATTTTCAGGCGGCGGGGGATCTTTCGGTGGAGGAGGTTCCAGCGGTAGCTGGTAACATAGAATTATTATTCTTTAACTCTATTGAAGTTTAATAAATGAAAAGTTAATTTTATATCAACAATTTTAGATATTGTTCTGATAAATTTATAAGGAGAAATTGTAAATGGCTATTTACATAACCGAAGAATGTATTAATTGTGGTGCTTGCGAGCCGGAATGCCC
>Ga0100380_10008244_pt1 | contig 10293 bp, 9 predicted proteins | sample CryGeymeta201504_FD_80417 | JGI IMG/M metagenome (GOLD analysis project Ga0100380, IMG submission 80417) | Groundwater microbial communities from Crystal Geyser aquifers in Utah, USA - Crystal Geyser metaG 2015-04 | ecosystem: Environmental > Aquatic > Deep subsurface > Groundwater | place: USA... | reverse complement strand
TTCATTTATTTTATTACGAATAAAACGACTAGTTCTTCCGCTTATTTTTTGGTCGGGAGTCGGATTTTTGTTAAAACCAAATTTAATAAATATTAAAAATATTTTTTTACAACTTTTTACTGGTAAAGTTGTTGATACACCCCTTTATTATTTAAACTTATTGATTTTCCTTACTTTGATTTTCTGGCTTATCACTTATTTACCGACCAAACTAAGAATTCCTTTATATTTTGTGATTATTATTGCTGCTTTTATTCTTGAATATACAGGTTTTAATACAAGTTTTTTTAATCCTATGGGCGATGAAATTAGAAAAAGTTATGGCCAAATTGTTGAACTAATAAAATATGCGTCTCTTGGAATATTATTTAGAACTTTAGTAAACCAAAACAAGAAAAGAGTTATTTTATTCAGCCTTGTTGGGTCATCTTTATCATTACTATTAATATTTAAATTTCCTCAACCTTGGGGTTATAATTATTCGGGAATGAGATTATTTTTGGGAACAATACTTATATTGTCTTCTATTTTATTAATTGAACAAGTAAATTTTTCAGAAAAAATCAATAAAGTTATTAATATTTTTGCAAGTTATTCATTTGGAGTCTACTTATGTCATATAATATTTTTTGAAACATTGTTGCAAATTTTTCCAAACGTAACAACATTTAATTCTTCGTATCCATTCATACTATTATTTATTTACACAATAAGCTGTTATATTTTTTGTTTTCTTTTTGATCATCTAACTCTCAAAAAACTTTCTTATTTGGTTAAATAGAACATTAAAACTTTTTATGCTGAGTGTAGTTTTGAATAAGTGTACTGAACATAAGTGCATTTTCAGCATTAATATTTTTATCTAATTGAGCAAGAATTTTCTTGATGTATGGGGCAACTATTTTTAATTCAACTTCGCTTTTTCTTTTTAAGGCCTCATCCAAAAATCGTTGCGCCATTACATTTGATCCACGATGTAATCCCATAGCAACTCTTTTTAGATCACTAGCTAATGATTCTAAAATAAATTTATTATTCATATAAAATTTTAAAAAAATATTTAGTTAATTTTTCAAATGCATCCCTTTTAGTCTTGTCTTGTATTTCATTACTTGTGTTACCTTGCTGGGGTCTGATATTAATCATTGAATTAAAGTCAATAATTTTTGTTTCAAGATCTATTCCACCTCCCCAAAGATCTTCCTGTTTAGATCCTTGATCCAATAAAATTTTTTCACTATCAAAATGTCTATCACATCCAGCTGAACAAACTTTTCTTTTTATATCAATTACGGTTTTTATATAAATATCAAATAATTCTCGAAGATTTATTATCTCGTCTTTTGTGAACGGTGTATTTTTTGTAATCGTCATACAAAAATTATATCAAAGGTAAGTTCGTCGAAGTGTCCAGAGGGAAGGATTCGAACCTTCGAAGGGAAAACCCAGCAGATTTACAGTCTGCCCCCGTTGGCCACTTGGGTACCTCTGGTATCCCTCCATTTTATCAAAAAGTTGTATAATTTCATATCAAACAATGTCAAAATTAAAAAAGGTTGTCATCGTCGATGTGGTTAATCCTTTTCAAAAAATTGAAGAGGCCGAAAGAAATCTTGAGGAAATAAAATCTTTGGTCGCGACCTATCATGGAATTGATGTAGTTGATGTGATCCAGCATCGTTCTCATCCAGATAAGGCAACATTCATCGGCAAAGGCAAGGTAGAAGAACTGGTTAGCATCGTTAATAGACAAAAAATCGACATTATTGTTGTCAACGCTATCGTCAGACCTAGTGTTTTATTTAATCTCACTCAATATTTATGGAACGATCACCCCGAGATTCAAGTCTGGGACCGTTTTGATCTTATCTTAAATATTTTTGATAAACATGCCCATACCGCAGAAGCAAAACTGCAGATTGAACTCGCCCAAATGCATCATATGGGACCACGAATCTACGGACTCGGTGCAGATTATTTTTCCCGTCAAGGCGGAGGAGGAACTAACACAAAAGGCCAGGGTGAAACCAATATTGAGATAATGAAGCGCCACTTTCGAACTCAAATACGATTAAAAAAAGAAGAGTTAGATCATCTATCTCTCCAACACCAAAAACAAATTGAAAGAAGAAAATTTAACAACATTCAAAGCATTTCCATCGTCGGTTACACAAATGCCGGAAAAACTTCTTTGTTTAACTATTTAACCAAAAGAAATAAGGTCGTTGAGAATGCCCTCTTTGTCACTCTTGATAGTGTTACTGGAAAACTTTATCTACCTACTCTCAAAAAAGAAGTGACTATCTCTGACACAATTGGTTTTATAAAAGACCTGCCTCCGTCATTGATAGATTCCTTTAAATCAACGCTCCTTGAATCAATCAACTCTGATATGATTTTACATGTAATCGATATCAAAGATACGGAAATGGATCAAAAAATCACCATCGTTAATAATATTTTAAGAGAACTTAAAGTCCATACTAAAAAAATAATTTATGTATTTAACAAGATAGATGCTTTCAAGGGCGATGCAGAAGCATTCTTAAAAAAAATTAATAAAACTTATGCCGTCAATACCCCTCAATATATCTCCGTGACAACTGATTATGGAATTAATAAACTGTTAACTGAGATAGAAAAACAGCTGATTTGATAAAATATAGTCTAAGCCTATGATACAAAAACTAGATGTTTTTGAATTTATATCGTACGAGATGCAGCCAGATAAAAGAACGATCAATTTTAATTATAAAACTAACGGACTTGATCTGACTGAAAAAATTATTTTACCATCTCCCATTTCTTCTTCCGTCAATTCAGTTTTGTTAGAAAATGCTGTGAGTAACCTCCACATTATTCTTGGAATAACGTATTTCAAAATGTATTGCCCAAAAAAAATCATCCTTCCTTACGATTTATCCAATGCTCAAGCCCGTTTCTGGAATACCGTTTATACAAAAGGATTGGGAGAATTTTTTTACAAAAATAAAATTGATTTTAGAGATTTGATAAACTTTCCTTTTAGTGATGACGTAAAAACTTTGCCAGTTGACGAAAAAAGAAAAGATAGGACTTTAATTGGTATCGGAGGCGGGAAAGATTCAATCGTTTCTGTAGAAAAACTTAAAAAACAAAATAAGGAAATTACCGGATTTATTTTGGACGCTCAATCAGATGCATCTAATATTCAAATAGATGTATCTAAAAAAATGGAAATTAATTATTTAATCGTCAAAAGACAGTTAGATCAGCAATTGTTTGATTTAAAATCAACCTACAACGGCCATATTCCAATCACCGCCGTTTACAGCTTTATCGCTTTGTTACTTGCTGTTATTTATGACTATTCTTCGATTATTATCCCGAATGGAAAAAGCGCTAATTTCGGCAACGTCCATTATTTGGGAGTCGAAATTAATCATCAATGGAGTAAGTCGGAAGAGTTTGAGAAACTTTTTCAGGAATATGTGAAACAAAATATCACTCTAAATATTGATTATTCTTCAAATCTAAGACCATATTCAGAAATGGAAATTGCAAAAATGTTTTCCTCTTATAAAAAATACTTCCCCATTTTTTCAAGTTGTAATAAGAACTTTAAAATAAAAGGGGACGCCAATCAAAAAAGATGGTGCGGTGAGTGTCCCAAATGCGCTTTTGTATTTATTATATTAGCCGCCTATTTGACTAAAAAAGAAGTTGTAGAAATTTTTGATAAAAATTTACTTGAAGATCCTCAATTAATACCTTTATATCATGATCTTATTGGAAAAGGCAAAATGAAACCTTTTGATTGCGTGGGAACATTTGAAGAGTCACGTCAGGCGTTGGAAATGATTAAAAATAAAAAAGAATTTGACGTTTCTAAAATTATATGACCCTTCGACAAGCTCAGGGTTATATTGAGTATAATCGAAATATGAAACTAGATCAGCTAAAAAAATATAAAAAAATCCTAATTTTAGGCTATGGTAAAGAAGGACAGGCAACGGAAAGATTTTTAAAAAAATATTATCCAAATGCTTTGATTGGTATTGCCGATATAAAAAATAACCCCAACTATCTTGATGAGCAAAAAAATTATGATCTTATAATTCGTTCCCCAGGAATTCCCAAAAACTTAATCACTAAACCCTATACTACCGCTACAAATATTTTTTTAGCTAATATAGATAACGTAGTTATTGGGGTAACTGGATCTAAAGGGAAAAGCACAACGGTCAGTTTAATTTATTCCATCCTTAAACAAGCCGGTAAAAAGGTACATTTAATCGGTAATATTGGTAAACCAATGTTAGATGAGATGTTAAAAGAAACCGGAAAAGATGATATATTTGTTTGCGAGTTTTCCAGTTATCAATTGGACGATATTAAATATTCCCCCCATATTGCCGTTATTTTGGATCTTTTTCCCGAGCATATGAACTATCATGGGGATGTAGAAAATTATTATAACGCCAAAAAAAATATTATCTCTCGTTCAACCGCTGATGACTATTTTATTTACAATCCTAAATTTAAAGAATTACAGTCTTGGGCCAAAAATTTGATCTGTAAGACTCTTCCTTTTGAACAAAACATTGTTATTGCAGACGGTGATATACCTTTGATCGGTAAACATAATAGGGAAAATATCAAAGCAGCTATTACAGTAGCTCATTTGCTTAATATAAATAATGAAACTATAGTTGAGGCAGTTAAAAAATTTAAACCTCTACCCCATAGATTGCAAATGATAGGAAAATTCAAAGAAATCATTTTTTATGATGATGCCATCTCTACGACTCCGGAGTCAACGATTCTTGCCATAGAAAGTCTGAAACAGATTGGGACAATTTTTCTAGGAGGAACTGATCGAGGTTATGATTTTAATAAATTAGTTGAGGTTGTTATCGATTATAAAATACCAAATATTGTTTTGTTTCCTGATAGCGGAGAAAAAATATTTGGACTGTTTCAAAAAGTAACTGGAATTAATTTTTTGAAAACAGAAAGTATGGAGGAAGCAGTAAAGTTTGCCTATAAATATACCCAAAAAAATAAGATTTGCCTGTTATCAAATGCTTCTCCAAGCTATAGCCTTTGGAAAAATTTTGAAGAAAAAGGCGATTTGTTCCAATTTTTCGTTAAAAAATATCAATAGCCCATTCCACCCATTCCCGGCATTCCACCGCCTCCCATTGGGGCGGCCGGAGGATTCTTTTCCGGAAGATCGGCAATCAATGCCTCGGTTGTGAGCACCATTGTGGCAACAGAAACAGCATTTTCAACTGCAGTTCTAACCACTTTTAATGGGTCAATGATTCCAGCTTTGATCATATCAATCATGACTGGTTCTTGTCCAAATTCAAATGACATAACATCAAAACCCATGCCTTGTTTTGCGCCAGTTTTTGATTTTACTTTCGATAAAAGTTCACCTGGATCAACTCCAGAATTTTCCATTAGCTGCTTAAATGGTGCTTCAAGTGCAGACTTTAACATATAATATCCAACTTGCTCATCTGAGCGCATAGGGTCGCCTGTATAAGATATTTCTTGAGATACCTTTAATAAAGCGATTGCTCCTCCTGGGACGATTCCCTCTTCAAGAGCGGCTTTGGTTGCGGCAACGGCATCAATAACTCTTTCTTTTTTGTCCTTTAATTCAACTTCGGTTGCAGCTCCAACATTGATGACGGCGACACCTCCTGATAATTTTGCCAATCTTTCTTGGAATTTTTCCCGGTCAAAGTCAGAGGTCGATTCAATCATTTCTCGACGAATCTTTTCAACACGAGCGATTATTAATTTCTTATCTCCTTTTCCACCAATGATCGAAGTATTTTCTTTGTCAGACTTCACTTTGTCAGCCCGACCACAGTCGGCAACTTCAATATTCTCTAATTTTTTCCCAAGATCTTCTGATATAACTGTACCACCGGTTAAAATGGCAATGTCCTCCAACATCTCTTTTCTTCTGTCTCCAAATCCTGGAGCTTTAACGACTAGAGCATTAAATGTTCCCCGAAGTTTGTTGACAACTAATGTTGCTAAAGCTTCACCTTCAATCTCTTCAGCAATGATCACCAAATTCTTGGAAACTTTTACGAACTTTTCCAAAAATGGTAATAAGTCCGAGACTGCAGTGATTTTTTTGTCAGTAATCAAGATATAAGCATCTTCAATTTCGGCAACCATCTTATCAGAATCGGTTGCAAAATATGGAGAGGCGAATCCCCGATCAAATTGCATCCCTTCTTTATGATCAAAAGTCGTCTCTAAACTTTTTCCTTCTTCCACAGTGACAACTCCGTCTTTACCACCAACCTTTTTCAAAGCTTCGGCAATAAGATTTCCAAGTTCTGCATCTCCGGCTGAAATAGTGGCAACATTTGCAGCATCTTTCAGAGTAATTGTTTTTGCCATTTTTTTTAGTTCAGCAACAACATAAGCCGACCCTTTAAGTAAACCTGATCGCATTCCCATTGGATTTGCGCCAGCAGTGATCATCTTTATTCCTTGTGAAACTATAGCACGGGTTAAAATGGTTGCAGTCGTTGTTCCGTCTCCTGCGATGTCCGCAGTTTTTGAAGCGGCTTCTTTTACCAACTGGGCGCCCATATTTTCAAATGCATCTTCTAATTCAATTTCTTTAGCAACTGAAACTCCATCGTGGATGACACTAGGCCCACCCCATTTCCTCTCTAAACCAATATTTCTGCCTTTAGGCCCAAGAGTTGTTGCAACCGCTTTTGTTAATTTATCAACACCATCAAGAAGTTTTTTTCGAGCTTCTGCTCCGTAAATTATTTGTTTTGCCATAATTAAATTTTAAAATTTATAATTTTTATTCCACAATTGCCATTACATCTTTCTGTTCAAGTAATAACCATTCAACATTCCCAACTTTTACTTCGTTCCCTCCCCATTTTTTATAAATAACTTTCTGACCAACCTTAACAACCATTGCTACGCATTTCTTGTCGTCTTCTCCACAACAGTCACCACCACAACAATTTGATCCCGGCCCAATTGCCATCACTTCCCCGACTTGGGATTTTTTTTCAACAGAATCGGGAAGGACAATACCGGAAGGAGTTTTTGATTCTCCTTCAACAGGACGAATCAATACGTAATCAAAAAGAGGTTTAATATTACCTTGTGCTTTTGACATATTTAAAATTTGTATTTAACTTATAATTTTTATATGATGAAATATACCCAAAAAAAAATCTGTTGTCAAGGGGAAGTTATCAAATAACCGATTAGTCTGCTAATCCTGATTTAGTCGGGACCAACAATATGGATGAAACCAATAGCTTGTCAGAAATAGAAAAATTAAAGACTCTTTTGCAGTCGGCTGATTTGCCTGCTAACCTTCATGACAAGGCGGCCGAGCAAATTGAGCGAATTTATCTAACTCTAAAACATGGTGGCAATCTTGCTCAACTTGATATCACCGCAAAATACATCGACTGGATTGTCAATATTCCATGGAGTAAAAAGACAGATGATTTTCTTGATATTGATCGGGCTAAACAGATCTTGGAACAAAATCATTTCGGCTTGGAAAAAATTAAACAAAGAATTATTGAATTTATTTCGGTTTTGATCTTGCAAAAGAAATCCCCTACCGCCAATCTCTTTCATGCGCCAAATTTATTTTTTGTTGGACTGGCCGGAACCGGAAAAACCACTTTTGCCAAATCAGTCGCCGAGGCGTTGGGCCGAAAATTTATCCGTATTCCATTTGGAGGATTATCCTCAGCATTAGATCTGCGCGGACAGTCAAAGACCTCACCCGAGGCGGAACCGGGAATGATCATTCGCTCTTTGAGACGGGCTGACGCTATCAATCCTGTCATTTTACTTGATGAACTGGATAGGATCACACCGGAATCCCGGGCAGCCATTATGGGTGTCTTGATTGAACTTTTGGATCCAGGACAAAACAACAATTTTACCGATTATTTTATTGACTATCCCGTAGATCTGTCACAAGTTCTTTTTATTGCCACCGCCAACAATACCAATAATATTTCGACGGCCGTTATGGACCGGTTGGAAGTGATCCAAATGCCGTCTTACACCGATGAAGAAAAAATCGCTATTGCCAAAAATTATGTTTTCCCGCACTATATCAAAGAGGTTGGGCTATTGCCGGAGAATATAAAAATTGACGATTCTGTCTGGATGAAGATCGCGAGACCTTTGGGATTTGATTCAGGAATCAGAAGTTTGGAACGAACCGTTGAAGGTATTGCCCGCAAAGTTGCCTACAAACTGGTTAAAGGCGAAGGAACGAGCTTTGTCATAACTGATGCGAATATAAGAGAGTATCTTTAAGTATAACGATCTGCTACTTTTGAAGCACCGTAAGAATAGGGTTTTATTTTCACCTCATACCCACTCCCCCTTATCATTCCACTGATCTCATTGATCATCGTTCTGGTTTCTCCATTTGGTCCTATATCAACATGTATTTGAATATCATAGCGGGAGATTCCGTTGGTTTTAAAAAGTTCGACAAAGTTTTCTGAAGTTTGAAGAGACATGGTTGCTTCCCGGTAAATCCTTTCTTTTAGCCCCATTTTTTTATTATTAATTTCTCTCTTCCAAAAATAAATTCCGCCCAAACCAATTCTATGGATGACTAGAGCCGAGACAAAATCGTATCCCCCCTTCTCTATTTTCTGCGAGTCGGTCCCGACGATTATTTCATATTTGGCTTTTTTGTCCTCGGCCATATATGAGGACACAATATGTCTTAATTTTTCCAGATCAACCTCTCCATGTGTTGGGCTTTGAAACATAAAAAGCGGAGAGGGCGAGATTCGAACTCGCGGTGACATTTCTGCCACGCAGGTTTTCAAGACCTGTTCATTCAACCACTCTGACACCTCTCCTGGAGCGATTATACCAAACCGCTCGAACCTATTTCATTAAGAACCTTTAACAAGAATATTATAGACAAATTCTTTTCAGATTGCGACACTTCGCTATCAATTTTGCGACATGACGAGCTTCAAATATGGGGGGCTGGGGACTTCCACAGCGTTGATGACCAGATCCGGTGGATTAAGAACTTGGGGAGACTTGAACTGTTTAGGACACTGGGAACTTCAAGCTTTCAACCAACCAGCCAACCAGTCAGATAACCAAACCCTAAACCCCAAACCCTTCGACTCCTCTCAGGATAAACCAACCGACTGGCCATTCTGCCAGTCGGTCAAACTAAATGTATCATGCCCTCGCTAATCGCTCGGGCATTCCCGCCTCCCTCAGTCGGTCGGCGGATCTCTGCCTTGAACTTTGAACTTCCCCAGCTTAAGCCCTCGCTAATCGCTCGGATATCTCCGCCTCCCTAAAGAAGAATATGGTCGGCGGAAACAAAGGTATTATTATAGTCGTTCGCCAGAGCTCGACTCCCACAAGTCAGACTGGTATCATCCCTCGCTCCCACCCGACTGAGTCGGTGGTCGCCTCGGGCTTCTTTCCGCCTCCGCCCCGCCTTTGGCTACGGAGGTCTGGGTCCGCCTCCGCTTCGCTACGGCGGTTTTCTGATTCATTCCTTTTCCTGACTTCTATCACCCCGTAAACTTCGTGCCTAAATCTTAAATTTGGGGACACTAACTGTATTTTTATGGATAATTAAGATATGAGAGTTAGAATTGTTCCAACCTTTACTGATAAACATACTGTACAGGTTGTTTCTAAATATTTAGGAAGATTAACTGTTCATATAAGCACATAGGTACTTTTAGATCAGAAACTGAAAAACAAAATCTAATAAAAAAAGCTGGAGAATATATTAAAGTTCAAACAGGTCAGGAAGAGCTCTTCTCTATACCACAATCTCTTCAACTTAAAAATGTAGTTATTACTCAAAGCCGTCCACTATTTCTTTATCGTCTACTTAGTCGTATTTACAATCATTTTGGTTTTGATAAATACGACGATCCTCTTATTCGCGATTTAATCGTAGCCCGGGTTTATCAACCACAATCAAAACGAGAAACAAAAGAGGTTGTTTCTGATTTATTTGGAATCAATTATTCCCTGATTACAATTTATCGTCACCTAAAAAAAGCGATTGATCATAATTTAAAGGATCAATTTCAAAAGGCGCTTATTAACTTTGCTAAAATCGGATTAAAAGATGATTTAAGATTAGTCTTTTATGATGTAACAACCTTGGCTTTTGACAGTCATGCAAAAGTAGGTCTTAAGGATTTTGGTTTCTCTAAAGACCATCGATTTCAGGACGTACAAGTTGTTGTTGGGTTGGTTGTTAACCGTGACGGTTTT
>Ga0100380_10008243_pt1 | contig 10294 bp, 12 predicted proteins | sample CryGeymeta201504_FD_80417 | JGI IMG/M metagenome (GOLD analysis project Ga0100380, IMG submission 80417) | Groundwater microbial communities from Crystal Geyser aquifers in Utah, USA - Crystal Geyser metaG 2015-04 | ecosystem: Environmental > Aquatic > Deep subsurface > Groundwater | place... | reverse complement strand
TGAGCTATCGGCCACATATCTGTAATTACGTTTAGTGCTTAAAACGTTATGAATCATTGCACATAATTCATAAAGAGAAAAAAATTATTTGAACTGGATACCAGCCTACGCTGGCATGACATCACCAAAATTTGGTGTTTTATTGAAAGAGATTTCGGTTTAGGCGAGGCATTTTTTCGCGAGCCACCGGAATGTATACATAATACATGAGGATGACGAGCGAAAAAATAACAAAGCATAAACCGAAATATCGCGGAAGAAAACGGCAAATTACATCATGCCGCCCATTCCGCCCATACCACCCATACCACTCATATCAGGCATGCCAGCAGCTTCTTCTTTTTTAGGCATATCGCTAACCATACATTCTGTGGTTAACATTAAACCTGCAACAGATGCTGCATTTTGTAATGCACTGCGTGTTACTTTGGTAGGATCAATAATACCGGCTGCAACCATGTCAACGAATTCATCAGTTGCCGCATTGTAACCTTCATTACCTTTTGCAGCTAATACAGAATTTAACACAACTGATGGTTCTTGGCCTGCGTTAGCAGCGATTTGACGTAAAGGCGCGCTCATTGCACGTAAGGCAATTTCGATACCCGCTCTTTGATCATCATTAACTGCTTTCATATCAGCTAAACCTTGCATTGCACGTACTAATGCAACACCACCACCAGGAACAATACCTTCTTCGACAGCGGCTCTAGTTGCGTGTAATGCATCCTCAACGCGTGCTTTTTTCTCTTTCATTTCGATTTCGGTTGCAGCGCCAACTTTAATGACTGCTACACCACCTGAAAGTTTAGCCACACGTTCTTGTAATTTTTCACGATCGTAATCTGAAGAAGCTTCTTCGATTTGACCACGAATTTGATCAACTCGTGACTTAATTGCACCAGCATCGCCATCACCATCAACAACGATAGTATCATCTTTAGTAACTGTTACTTTCTTAGCTGAACCTAAGTCTTCTAAGGTAGCAGATTCTAAGGTACGACCTGTTTCTTCAGAGATAACGGTACCACTAGTTAAAACAGCGATATCTTGTAACATTGCTTTACGACGATCGCCAAAACCAGGTGCTTTAACTGCACATACTTTAACGATACCACGAATGTTGTTAACTACTAATGTTGCTAATGCTTCACCTTCAACATCTTCAGCGATAATTAATAAAGTACGACCTGCTTTTGCAACGCTTTCTAGTACCGGTAACATTTCACGAATGTTACTGATTTTTTTATCAACTAATAAAATGTAAGGATGTTCTAATTCTGCTGTCATATTTTGTTGATTGTTAACAAAATATGGAGAAATATAACCACGGTCAAATTGCATACCTTCAACAACATCTAATTCGATATTGAATGATTGACCATCTTCAACCGTGATGACACCTTCTTTACCGACTTTTTCCATAGCTTCAGCAATTGCTTCACCAATTTCTGGATCACCGTTTGCAGAAACCGTACCCACGTTTTGAATTTGTGCTTTGGTTGAGCATGGAGATGATAAACCTTTTAATGCTTCAACTGCTTTTGCTACACATGCATCAATACCACGTTTTAAATCCATAGGATTACGACCAGCAGCAACTAATTTTAAACCTTCGCGGTAAATAGCACGTGCTAATACGGTCGCGGTTGTGGTACCGTCACCTGCGATATCAGAAGTTTTAGAAGCAACTTCTTTTACTAATTGCGCACCCATATTTTCGAATGCATCTTCTAATTCAATTTCTTTAGCTACTGATACACCGTCTTTTGTGACAGTTGGCGCACCAAATTTTTTGTCTAGTACAACGTTACGGCCTTTAGGACCCAAAGTCACTTGTACCGCATCAGCTAAAATGTTTACACCACGTAAAACAGCTTGTCTTGCTGATTCACCAAATCGTAAATCTTTTGCAGCCATGATAAATCCTCTTATTGATTGAAATTAACCTTCGATAACACCCATGATGTCATCTTCACGCATTACTACAAGTTGTTCGCCTGCGAGCTCAACTTCTGTACCTGCATATTTACCAAATAATACTTTGTCACCCACTTTGACCACTGGCTCAACTACCGCACCATTGTCTAGGGTTTTACCCGAACCAACAGCGATGATTTCGCCCATCATAGGCTTTTCACTGACGGTATCTGGGATCACAATGCCGCCTGCTGTTTTAGTTTCAGCATTGCGTCTTACAACAATACGATCACGTATAGGACGAATCTTACTCATGATTTTGTTAACTCCTTTAAGTAATTAACTGTTTATTTTTTGAACCCTCTTTTGAAGTTCGAGGGTATTGTAACACGCTTGTAGCGTGGCTACAGTGAAATATGGGGGGAGAAGTTTTTTTTTCAAGGGGAGATATTCTCTAATTTCCCTCTCCCGCTTGCGGGAGAGGGGTCAGGGGAGAGGGTTCCTTTTTGTAACCCTCTCCTGTCGCTGCGCGACATCCTCTCCCGTAAACGGGAGAGGAAAATATCGAGTTATTTATTGTTATCTTCTTCCACGACAGTATACTCACCTTCAACGGTGCGGCCTACGTGAATGGATTCTTCAGGTTTTACCTCAGCCTGGGTTTGAGTCTTGGATTTAGATGTTTTGCTGGTAACTAATTGAAAAATAGCGGGTATCAACAATAATAATCCAATGGTATTAGTAATAAAGCCAGGGATAACCAAAAAAATACCAGCAAACATAGAGAGATTAAATGCTTTCATGCTTGAAACATTGCGTGAACGCATTTCTTTAGCAAACATGGATAGTCCTTTACCTTTTAATAAGCTGAGGCCTAGGATGAATGAAATCAGCCCATATGCTAATGCCGCACCTATGCCAAAAAAATGAATAAAAACAATATACGCTAACAATTCTAATAATGGAAAAAGATAAAATGCCTGATATTGCATTAAGGTTACTCTATGTTACTCTATACTTTAAAGGACATAATGTATCATAAATGAGCAAAGGTTGCTAGGGATGGGAGAAATATGAAAATGAAAAAATTACTATTTATCAGCATTTGTGCGATATTTATTACTGCCTGCCAACAACAAAATAATACCGCTGACTTGTATCAAGCGCAATTATCCAATACTGATGGCAATCCTAATGGCAAAGTCACTTTGGTTGAGTTTTATGATTTTCGCTGCGGTGCTTGTAAAAAAATGACGCCGGTGATCAAGCAAGTTATTAATGATGAACCTAATGTAAGGGTCATTTATCGAGAATATCCTGTTTTAGGTTCTTTATCTGAATATGCGGCAAAAGCAGCGCTTGCAGCCAAAATGCAAGACAGGTATCTCGCATTTCGCCAATTATTGATGAATAGCCCGACACCATTGACGCAAAAAAATATTTTAAATTACGCTTCTGAGGCACAAATGGATCCTAAATTATTGGCCAAAGACATTAACAGTGAATTTGTAAAACAGCAATATGCCGCTATTCAGAACATGGCTAAACAGTGGGGTGTGAAGAATACACCAACGTACTTTATTGGTATTGCTGGGCATGATCCTGTTAAACTGGTGGGGTATCAGAGTGCTAAGGAATTAGAGGAAACGATTAATTCTCAGGAAAATTAATTTATCTGGATGCCAGCCTACGCTGGCATGACAGTATTAACCTATCGTATTAAGAGATATGACATGCAACAAACATCACAACTTATTTTAACCACTTGTCCTGATGAGGCAACTGCAAAAAAGATTGCGCGCACATTAGTCGAAAAAAAATTAGCGGCTTGTGTTAAAATTCAAGCGAAGATTAATGCTATTTATTATTGGGATAATCAAATTATTGAAGATAATGAATTACAGCTCATGATCATTACCCAAGCTTCACAGTATCATTTTGTTGAACAAACTATCAAAAAATTGCATCCCTACGACGTACCTGAAATCATTGGTATTGATATTAATAATGGTTCTACAGATTATTTATCTTGGATTGAAGATTATGTTGAAAGTTAAATATTTTATCGGCTTAATTTTATTTTTATTAACGACAGTTAGCATAGCACAACAACCTATCCCTGTTGATGATGCTTTTCAATTTAGTGCAACGGTCAACCAATATAATACCATCACCACACATTGGGATATTGCACCTGGCTATCATCTGTATCGTGATCGATTTTGTTTTAAAATGTTAGAACCGAGTAAGCAATATTATAATAAATTGATTTTGCCACAAGGCATTCAAAAACAAGATAACATTTTAGGAAAGTATCAAGTTTTTAACGATAAATTAGATGTAAAAATTCCCATAAAAAATAATGCCAAACAAGTTACCATGCTGGTTTGTTATCAAGGTTGTTCAGATAGTAATTTTTGTTATCCGCCTGTCACCAAACAATTTACTGTGAATTTGAAAGATGTAGGTGAAAAAGTGCATGGTGTTAATGCTGCACCAATAACCGCTTCAAAAGAAACACCGTTAGCTGAGCAAGACAAAATTACACAATTGTTAAGCCAAAGTTCTTTTGCTTGGATTTTGTTATCTTTTTTTGGATTTGGTATTTTATTATCGCTAACGCCTTGTGTCTTACCAATGATTCCCATACTCTCAGGCATTATCATCGGACATGACAAAAAAATTTCACATGGTAAAGCCTTCTTTCTATCGCTAATCTACGTATTAAGCATGGCTTTCACTTATGCCATTGCAGGTGTCGCGGCTGGTTTTGCAGGCCATAGTATTCAAGCAGCCTTTCAAAATCCTTGGGTGATTGTTATATTTAGTCTTGTTTTTGTATTACTTGCTTTATCTTTATTTGGTTTATATGAATTACGCTTACCTAATGTTTTCCTCGAAAAAATAAGCAATGTCAGTAAACATCAAAAAAGTGGCACTTATATTGGTGTTGCCATTATGGGGGTTCTGGCAACCTTAATTGTTTCACCGTGTGTAACAGCGCCATTAGTGGGTGCATTGGCTTACATTGGTAATACGGGCGATGCTATCTTAGGTGGTAGTGCTTTATTTGTGATGGCATTAGGTATGGGTGTGCCTATTTTGATTATCGGCACATCACATGCCTCGTGGTTACCGCGCGCTGGCGTCTGGATGAATGCAGTTAAAAACTTTTTTGGCGTACTGATGCTTGCCGTGGCAATCTGGATGTTGTCACGTATTATCCCTGCGCATTTTACATTATTGCTGTGGGCTGGATTATTATTAGTTTGTTCTACTTATTTAGGACTCATGCGCGCAGTTGTTTCTGGTTGGCAAAAATTCTGGAAAGGCATTAGCTTATTATTAGCTATCTATGGCATTTTGTTAATGATTGGTTTTGCTACGGGCAATTCAGATCCACTTAAGCCACTTTCGTCTTTTTCTATTTCATCTCCAAATTATAAAATACAAGCAACCGTGTTTCATCCTGTTAAATCCGTCAGTGATTTTCAAGTGAAGTTGCAACAGGGTATGCAAGAAAATAAAATCACCATGCTGGATTTTTACGCTGATTGGTGTATTGCTTGCAAAGAAATGGAGCATAAAACGTTTGATAATCCGCAAATTGCTCAACGTTTACAAGATTTTAATGTGTTACAAGCCAATATCACTGCGAATGATAAACTTGATAAAGCACTGATGGAAAAATACAATGTCATTGCCCCCCCTGCTATTTTATTTTTTGATGCTAATGGTCAAGAAATAAAAAACGCTCGCATTGTGGGAGAAATGAGTGCCGAAGAGTTTTTACAGCATTTAAATTTACTAACGCATAATGGTATTATTTCAACGATTGAAAATAATCAAACAAAACAAAATAGTTTATTGGATATCATTAACAATTGATTACTCACAAGGAGAAACAACATGCCACATGTCACTTTAGAATATTCTGCAAATATCAATGATTTTAATTCACAAGAATTATTCAGCCAAATTCATGAAATCTTAGGCCAAATTGCCGATGTTGCTAAATGCCAAAGTCGTGCGATTCGTCAACAAGATTTTTACATAGATCATGGTCGTGATGAAGATGCTTTTGTATTATTACGCATCGAATTAAAATCTGGGCGTGCTGAAGAGGTTAGACAAAACATAGGTCAGCAGTGCCATGCTTGTTTAGTCGATTTTTTTGCACCAATTATTACAAGCAATGGCTTAAACTGCGAACCTGCGGTTGAGGTTAATGAATTAGGTTTGTATATTAAATAACTCGCTCATTACGCTGGCATCATCACCATTAATGGTTGTTGTTCTAGTGACAAATTGACTTCTGGTGCATCATCAGCAGTCGTTGCGTCGCTGGTATCTGTACTGCTATCAGCGACTGTTGCTGCTGTTTGAGGAGTATTTTGCTCAGCTGTCGTTGCCGCTTGACTGGTGTTTTGCTCACCAGTTAAATCGGTTAATGAAGAGCCTGATGTCGCATCATCAAAATAACTACTCACCAAATCAGTTGACGCACCGTTATATGTCGTATTAACGCTATTATCATAGTAATTATAAGTGGTGTTATTGTTTGTGGATGATGAAGTTTTATTGCTACTACTTGTACCACTGCTTGATGAGGTTGGCGATGTGTAATAGTAATTGTTAGTTGTTGCAGGCACATAGGATACTGTTTGTGTGTTATTGTTGCTATTTGCTAGCATCAACGTTGTGCCAACTAAAGCGGTTGCACCAATTAACATCCAAGTATCTGTACTGTCCCAATCATCATGATACCAATGATTATCGTGGTACCAATAAGGAGTGTGATACACATTGTTTACATAAATATTTTTTTGGTAATGCGTACCGGCTGGGTATACAGGATAATAATGATATTTAGGTACCGTTGTGCCAACATAGAAACCAGATGTTGTTTTACTTCCTGATACGGTTAATGTATGTGGTGTTTTTGTGACATTAACTGTTTTTGTTGCATGCACGCCATTATGGTTTGTCGTGGTTGTATAACTTTTATGAACAACTGCTGGTTTGACTGTTTTTGTTGTTGTCACGCGTGTTGTATGTGGTGCTGGTCTTACTGTTGTTTTTGTTGTTGTAACACGTGTTGCATGTGGTGCTGCTTTTACGCTCGCAGTTGAATGTGTTACTGTGCTTGTTTGTTTTGTCGCTGTGACGCCGTGCGTCAAACGCGTAGGATGACTTACAACGCGAGTACTTTTCACCACTTCACGCTCTGGCTTTATCACCCCAACAGGAATAAGTGCAAATGTAGGTGTTGCTAAACTAAAAGTCACTAAACTACATATTGATAGCATAATTGCTTTGTTAACTTGTTGTTTTTTCATAACCTTCCTCTTGAAAAAAGATGTGTTTCCACTTTATCATATTTTTGCTTAAGAGAAGATTAAGGACTAAACTTACAAAATAGTATATTCATTAATAAGCAAGCAATATGAATTCTTCATTTTTTCAAACAAGTGATGGTGTAAAATTGCATTACTCTCATCATGGTATGGGCGAACCCATCATATTAATCCCAGGTGGTGGTTTTTCTTCTCGAGTTTTTAAATATCAAATATCTGCTTTAAGTAAATCACATCAAGTATTTGCTTTAGATAATCGTGGTCATGGTCAATCTGAAAAAGTTAATTTTGGTTACAATATTGCTAGATTCACTAAAGATTTATTTGAATTTATTGAGCATCTCCAGTTAGATAGCGTGACTTTAATAGGTCATTCGTTAGGGGCGTCAATGCTTTATCGTTATATTGATTTGTTTGGTTGTGCCAAAATAAAAAAATTAATTATTGTTGATGAACCCCCAGTTTTATTGATTAATCCTAAGTGGAATGAACAAAAGTGTTTGCAATATGGTGCTACTTATAAAACTGCCGAGTTACATGATTTGACGAATGGATTTTTGGCTGATGATATATCTTCACTGAAAAAACAAATTATTGATGTGATGACCACACACAATATCAGTGAAGAAAATAAACATTTTTTGTTACAATGTTTTGACTTGCCGGGACAAGCTGCAGCGAAACTTTATTGTAATAATATTTGCCAAGATTTTAGAGATATATTAGCGAAAATAACTGTCCCTACATTATTTGTTGGGGGGCGTGTGAGTTTATCACCTTGGCAAGCGTTTGAATGGATGCATCAACAAGTAACACATTCTGAATTAGTCATTTTCGAAGAAAATGAAGGTGGGAATCACTTTATGTTCTTAGAAAATCCTGAGAAGTTTAATCGACTAATCATAGATTTTCTGAAATCTTGATAAAAGTAACGTTAAATATTTGTCTTGCATTGCTTGAGATAAAAAACTATTTTTCAACATAGTTTGCCATTGCGGCAATGCAAGTGCAAAATCCTTTACAACATCATTGATAATTTTTTCATTTAAGTTTAATCGCTGCTTAGCTAAATAATCGAAAAAGTCTTTTTTAGTTAAATTATTTTTTTTCCCATTCAATGGCAATGCTAATTCTTCCCTTGTATTTTTTTGCACTATAGTGGTGTTTAATAAGTCGTATGCGGGCGCTAATGTCACCATGTTTTTTCGGGTAATTAATGAAAAATTTTTAAGGTGCATATCTTCATTACCCACCAAATAATTAAATAAAGTTAATTTAAAAAACTTTAAAAATTCGACTTGTGGAAAAGTGCAATACTGAGCAATAACCGTAATAATTTTTTCCATTGAGCTATCATATTTGTTTTCACGTGAAGAGCCCAATAATTGACTAAAATCTTCAACTGGTAATTTGTCTTTATGTTTAATTCTATCAAAACGCTTTATAAAATAAATCAAACCATTATCTTTAGCATAAACTAAACCATGTACTGGTACTTCTAAACCAATAATTGCTGCCATAGACATAGTGACCGCTTCATTAGCGGGTAATTCTGGATAATATTGATTAGGTGGTTTTAAAATATATTGTCCATATTGATCAACAATTTCAAAGCTTTCTTCTTTTACTTTTAATTTTGCGCTTAATTTTTCTTGCACACCTTGTATGGACATTTTTCCAGCTCGATTTAATGCTTCCATACGTAAATCTTCTGCTGTTAAAGCTAATGGCTGTAAATTATTTAATTTGGGTGACAATAAATGTAAACCTTTTTTTGAATAGGTTTGATCTGTATTGATATTGTCATAAGTAATAGGACAATGTTTCATAAGGCCGAACTCACTGTTACCGCACCTACCATGTCTTGACCTACTTGTAGCAATTGCCCAAAATAATCGTTTTTATTAATTTTATATTTTCGTAATAACATTTCTAACATCGCACCTTCAGGCAATAAACCTTCAAAAAACGGTGGAAAAGTATTAAACTCATAAATTTTTTGCGTGGTTGGCATTGTCAACGAAATCGGTTGACCTTGATAATCAGTATGATAAATAAAACGATATTGAGTAGGACTAATTTCTTCTAAAATACCTGCCTGTGCTCCATTAAAAAAAACATTTGCTTTACGCATGGCTATTCCTCATCACGTTGCTCAAATGGCATTTGTAATTTAAGATTGATATTGAGTGTGTTAAGTACTTTTAATATAGTGCGTAGTTGCACTGTATCTTTTTCTTTTTCGATATCATAAATGACTGTTTTACCAACGCCTGCTAACTTCGCCAATGCTTCTTGGGTCAAACCACTTTGCTTACGGCAAAAATGAACTGCTTGTGCTAACTCTGCTACCTTCATAACTTTGAAAAAACCTTTTTTTACTATTATAGCAGTAAAAAGTGATGGTTTCTATTTTTTTTGTCTTTTATTTATACTTAATTAGCATTTTTCACTGTTTTGACAGTAAAAAATTATGGTTTTTTGTAAAATTCAGTGATTAGTTTCATTTAATTGGCCATTTTTACTGTTATGACAGTAAAAAATAGCTGGCTTCGAGACACACCGTTCATCCCTTCGACAGGTTCAGGGCAGGCCTGAGAGATATTCTCCGTTGTCCTTCGAGACGCGCCGTTCACCCTGAGGAGCGACAAAGTCGCGTCTCGAAGGGCATCACTCCTCAGGACGAACGGTAAATATCGTCTCGAAGGACAACGGAAAATAAGTATCTCGTCAACTTAGGCGGCTTGAGCAGTTTTAAGATCATAACCAGCTGAAACAGGTGATTGCGCATTATGACTTTCGTCGTATGGTGTGTATTTCACTTCGACTTTATCAAAGTTTAATGCAATTGTTTCAATCGGTTTATCTTTTTGCGCACTCTCTCCTTCTGTAACTAGCACTTTATCAGTTAATTGATAACGACTAATAATTACATTTGATAAAGTTACCGTTAAGTATTCAGATAAATCTTTACCTGTGTTTACAAATTTAATTTCGGCAGAAGCAAGGGCTGTACC
>Ga0100380_10008241_pt1 | contig 10294 bp, 5 predicted proteins | sample CryGeymeta201504_FD_80417 | JGI IMG/M metagenome (GOLD analysis project Ga0100380, IMG submission 80417) | Groundwater microbial communities from Crystal Geyser aquifers in Utah, USA - Crystal Geyser metaG 2015-04 | ecosystem: Environmental > Aquatic > Deep subsurface > Groundwater | place: USA... | reverse complement strand
TTATACTGCTTTCAGTATGTTTAAACACACTTTAACTATCAGAGTAAATTCAATTTGCAAAGTTAAAAACTAGCTTGATTTGCTTTAAACGAGTACATTTTTTTTTCGTGCGTTTACCCTATAGAAAAATAGAAATCTGATGACTGTAAATAGATGATTTTAGAAGAATCAAAATAAATTTTTCAAGAAACTAAAAATCTAGTGTAGTTTAATAACACCACTTAATTATACTTAGAGTTATGCTGAAAATTCGTGCCTATTCCCTAAAAAAAAAGAAATTTTATACAAAACGGCTTTATTTTTCGCTCAATTAGCCTATTTTTACTACCAATCAAAAAGTTATCAATTTAAAATCATCATTATTTATTTTATGTCTGCTATTACCAAAACGCCACTAGAATTACTTATAGAAGCTGAAAAAAAAGCAATTCAATTATTTTCTGAAATAGAAAAACGAAACCTCATACAAACAGGAAAATCAGAAGAAGAGCTAAGTCAAGAAATCTATGAATTAGCAAATCAACTCTTTGAAACTACTCGCTACTGGCATACACGTATTGTTCGTGCAGGTATAAATACACTTTTGCCTTACTATGAAAATCCACCTTTACTGAGATTACAAGAAGATGATATTTTGTTTTTAGATTTAGGCCCTATTTTTCAAGAATGGGAAGCTGATTTGGGCAGAACCTATGTCATTGGAAATAACCCAAAGAAACTCAAACTCAAAAATGATGTAGAAAGCATTTGGAACGAATGTAGAAATTGGTATTTAGAGCAAATAAATAATTCTATTGAAGTTACAGGCGCACAACTTTACCAAAAAGCGACAGATTTAGCCAATCAAAACGGATGGGAGTTTGGAGGAGAAATAGCTGGACATATTGTCGGACAATTTCCACACGAAAAACTATCACAAGATGACAAAATGCTTTCTATTCATCCAGAAAATCATGCTTCTATGTTGAGTAAAGACAAGAATGGAAATCCTAGAAACTGGATTTTAGAAATTCATTTAGTTGATAGAGAACTAGGAATTGGTGGGTTTTATGAGCAGCTTCTTACTGAAAGTTATTAGTGCTATACTTATCTAGTTGAAGTTTGAAAATATATTTAATCAAATAAACTATAGTATTTTTTCAACTATTGAAAGTTCTTTCACAAGGCTGTCAATAGTTTGAAAAATAAGGACTTCTGCAGCAAACTATTGTCAGAGTTATTTGGGATTACCAAAAAACTACTGACAAAGTTTTTATAGACATGCCCTAAATAAAAAGGGATAAAATCTTGTACAGACTAGAAAACTTCAGCCAAAATAGCTAATCTGAAAAGGGAGTAGTAATTTAAAAAACGTAAACTTTATAGATATAAAATGCGTTAAACCAATATAGACATTTTGTAGTTACTAAAAAAAGTCGTATTTTGATACATATTACAAACTATAAATGTATTTATTCTGACAGTTTTCAAACTATCAACTACTTTCAACTCGTAATCAATTCTCATTTTAAAAATAAATCAACTCTAAATTTATGGAAAATTTCTTATATCCTCTAGCGTATGGTGGGCTTCTGCTCTCAGCAGCCGTTTATTTCTTCTTGAAAGAACGCCAACACGCAGCAGGTTTTGCACGAAACAGCTTTTTTGTTTCAGCACTTCTTTATACTCTTTCGTTATTCTTTAATGACGGTGGACTTATGTACGATCTTTTAGGTGTTCTTACACCCGATTTAGCAATTCTTACAGTTGTTATTTTGATTTTCAACCGTCTTGCTCCTCGTCCTAAAGTTCTTTACTTTACTATTTTTGCAGTCATTGCAGGATTAAAATTGTTATTTTTTGATGCAGGTAGAGATGCAGTAGTAGATATGTATGAAAATGGTTTTACTTGTGGAACAAAATCAAATGAAGCTAAAACTATCATTGGTGATAAAGAAACAGCTACTTTGCCTTCTAATCTTGATTCAAATGGCGAACTTCTTTTAGACTTAAATATGACTAACAAAGATGGTATTGTTCCTGTTTTGGAAAAATATAATATCTCTATGCGTAGAGCACTTCCAAATTTACAACACGATGAGTATTCTGAATTAGAAGAATATTATGTTTTAGATATTCCTACTTCTCAATTAAAGAACAAGGAAGCAATCATTGGCCAACTTCAAAACTCGGGTGCAGTAGATTATTTAGAAAATAATGAAATCTTAGAACTTCCAAAAAATCCAACTACTTCTTTTGATGTAGTACCAAACAAACCTTCTTTTGGAATCAATGATCCGAATTTGAAAGACCTTTGGGGATTTGAGAAAATGGGTGTAGCTCAAATGTATGCTTCTTTGAAAGAACAAAAGCCTAAGAAAAAAGCTAAAATTGTTATTTTAGATACAGGTGTAGAAGCTGACCACGAAGATATTACTTCAAATTACCTTTCTCTTGAAAAGAAAAGTGATTATGACAAATTAGGACATGGAACACATTGTGCAGGAATTGCAGCAGCAGTAACCAACAACGGTAAAGGAATTGCTTCTTTTTCTCCAAATTCTGAATTTGTAACTGTTTCTAGTATTAAAGTATTAAATGATGCTGGTTTTGGTTCTCAAGAAACTGTTTTGGCAGGAATTATCAAAGCAGCAGACGCAGGAGCAGATGTAATTTCGCTTTCTTTGGGAGGACCTTCAAATGATGCGCATCAAAAAGCGTATTCAGAAGCTGTAAAATATGCAAATGCAGCAGGTGCGATTGTAGTAGTAGCAGCAGGAAATTCTAACAAAAATGCAAAAGATTTTTCTCCAGCTAATGCTCAAGGTGTAATTACTGTTTCGGCTATTTCGCCCGATTTGAGTATTGCGCCATTCTCTAACCATGTACAAGATATGGAAATGGGAATTGCAGCACCAGGGGTTCAGATTTTTTCTACGTATCCTAAAGGAACATACAAATTCTTAAATGGTACTTCAATGGCAACGCCTTATGTAGCTGGTCTTTTGGGTGTAATGAAAGCATTAAACCCTGACTTAGATACAAAAACTGCTTACGAAATCTTGAAATCAACAGGTAAAGAATTAGAAGCTGGCGAAAAAGCTGGTAACTTTATTCAAGCTGACAAAGCAATTAATGCAGTTTTAGAACAAGAGTAAATTTCTAAACGATCTCGTTGGTGGAAATACCGACAATGGCAGGTTCATTTTTCTAAAAGTAAAAGTCTATTCAATCTTTTTGATTGGGTAGGCTTCTTTTATTGAAAAGGAAGTCTTTTTTTCTCATTAAACAATACACCTACTATTTCAATAACAAAGCTGTGGCAGTGTCATTTCTCTATGGCTATAAAAAATGGAGTAAAAGTAATACATGGAAAATATTTTACAAACTGACTTCACTATATTATTAGACCTTTTAGGTACATTTGCTTTTGCAATTAGTGGTATTAGGTTGGCATCAGGAAAACAAATGGACTGGTTTGGAGCATACATTATTGGATTGGTAACTGCAATTGGAGGTGGTACATTGAGAGATCTGCTACTTGATTTAACTCCTTTTTGGATATTAGACCCAAAATATTTTCTAACTACAGGAGTTGCCCTTATTGTTACACTATTGTTTAAGGAGAAATTATTCAAGTTGGGTAGCACTTTATTTATGTTTGATACAATTGGACTTGGTTTATTTACTATAGTTGGTATCACCAAAAGTATTGATGCAGGACTTCCTATTTGGGTATGTATTGTGATGGGAACTATTACTGGCTCTGTGGGTGGTATTATTAGAGATATACTGCTAAATGAAGTCCCTTTGATATTTCGTAAAGATATTTATGCACTTTCCTCTATTGCTGGAGGTGGAGTGTATTTTATTTGTAATTATTTTAATCTACTAACTGGACTTACAGAAATAATAGCTGCTTTGACAGTAATTATTGTGCGATTGATAGTCGTAAAATTTCATATTCACCTGCCACAGTTACAGCCATTAGATACTAAAAAAGAATAGAAAGGAAGACGTTGGTGGCGATACCGACAACGACAGATTCATTTTTCTAAAAGTAAAACTCTATTCAATCTTTTTGATTGGATAGGCTTTTTTTATTGGAAAGGAATCGTTTTTTTTATAGTTTTATTCTTTTAAAGAAATTAAAGTTTTTTTGATTACATACAGAGATTTATTAAAGGTTTACGAAACTCAACAATGAACAAAATTATAAAGCCAAGCAAAGTATTAAATCCTTCTTATCGCAAAATTAATATTATTAGAAATGAAATAAATAATTTCAAAAGTGCATTGAATGTCTGTTTGGAGCATATCAAAATAAGCGAAGAGAAAAATGAAAGTGAAGAGAATATAAAAAAATATGTAGGCGATTTTTTACACCAAGCATTTTATCAAGAGTATTTAATCAACACAAAAGATAAAATTGATTTGGCTATTTATGCTGGAAAAGATGCAAATAGCCCTGTAAGTGTGCTTGTAGAAGCAAAACGACCAAGTAATACAAGTGAGTTTTTGAGAGAAGATGACATTAATAAAAAAGCATTACAAGAACTTTTGCTGTATTATTTGAGAGAACGAGTAACGTTAGAAAATAATCAAATCAAGCATTTAATAGCTACAGATGGCTATAAATGGTATTTTTTTAAAGGAGAAGATTTTTATACTACATTTTATAAAAACAAAAAACTACTCAAAGAATACAATGAATTTGTAAATAATCAAAAAGACTCTTCCAAAAATGAATTATTCTACAATGAAATTGCTAAGAAATACATTGAAGAAGTAAAAGACGAATTGCCATTTTTGTATATCGATATAAAGAGTGATTATGAGCAGCTTTTACCTTTATCGAATACAAATGATGACAAATTAGTGTCTTTGTACAAAGTTTTTTCGCCTATTCATCTTTTAGCACAATCCTATGGAAATGATGCTAATGAACTAAATCAAGACTTTTATTTCGAACTTTTGCATATTATTGGACTTGAAGAAGTACAACAAAAAGGTATAAAATTAATTCAAAGAAAAAAGAAAAAAAATAGAAATCACGGTTCTTTATTAGAAACAACTATTTTTATTTTAGACGATAGAAATTATATAAAGAAAGTCAGAAATCTTGAAAATTATGGAGAAGATAGAGAAGAACAATTATTCAATGTTGCTTTAGAGCTTTGCCTGACGTGGATAAACCGAATTTTGTTTCTCAAATTATTGGAAGCTCAACTGGTAGTCTATAATAAAAGTAAAGAATATGAGTTTCTTAATATTGATTTTATCACTCGTTTTAATGATTTGGAAGATTTGTTTTTTTCTGCTTTGGCAAAGAAACCCGAAGAGAGAAACGAAGAACGCATAAAGGAAAAGTACAAAAATATTCCATATCTAAATAGTTCGCTTTTTGAGCCGAATGAATTGGAAGATGCAGCTCTGCAAATTTCGAATATAAATGGTGTAGAATTAGAAATTTATGATAAAACAGTTCTAAAAGATAATCTAAAGCGTTCTAGTGGCAAAATTCCTCTTTTAGCTTATATTTTTCGCTTTTTAGATGCATACGATTTTAGTGGAAAAGACCAAAATAAAGTAGATGAAAGCAATCAAGGAAAAGCTCTTATTTCGTCTTCCGTTTTGGGGCTTATTTTTGAAAAAATAAATGGCTACAAAGAAGGGGCATTTTACACGCCTGCCTATATTACAATGTATATGGCTAGAGAAACGCTGCGTAAAACGGTCTTACAAAAACTCAATGCTCATTACGGTTGGGAATATGAAAGTTTTGATAACTTAAAAGAAATTTTCTTTGACCATATTCGAAAAGGCGACCGAAATATAATACGAAAAGAAGTTAATCAAATTATTAATTCTATCAAAATATGCGACCCTGCTGTGGGTTCTGGACACTTCTTAGTAAGCGTTTTGAATGAACTTATTGTTATAAAAAGTGAACTTAATGTCTTGGTAGGTAAAAATGGAGAATATTTATATATTACTGTTAGAGTTGAAAATGATGAACTTGTTGTTTTAGATAAATATGATGAAATTTTTATTTATCGTCCTAAAAATGAATTAAGTCAAACTATACAAGAAACATTATTTCACGAAAAACAAACACTTATCGAAAGTTGTCTTTTTGGTGTCGATATTAATCCTAATTCTGTCAAAATATGTAGGTTGCGTTTGTGGATTGAGCTTCTGAAAAATGCGTATTATACCAATTATAAAAAAAATAATTACCTTCAAACGCTGCCAAATATTGATATTAATATCAAAACTGGAAATTCGTTGATTAGCAAATTTAATGTTGATGATACTATGAATTTCTTTGGAAATAGTTTGAGTGTTTTGGTAAAAAAACGTATTCCTGATTACAAAATACAAACTGAATTATACAAATCGGTAAGAGATAAAGAAGCCAAATGGGTAATCAATCAAAAATTAGAAGAACATCGTTTGTGGTTTGATAAATTGAGAAATCCAAAAGATAAAGAATATATCGAACTTCAAAAACTGAAAAATAAATTTACAGATTATGGAATGAGCAGCCTTGCTAAACAAGATATTTTGGATAAAATGGCAAAGGAAATTAAGGAATTAGAAGCCAACTATGATAAAAAAATGGAAATTTATCGAAAATCTTTTGAATGGCGTTTTGCTTTTCCAGAAGTTTTAGACGATGAAGGAAAATTTATAGGTTTTGATATTGTTATTGGAAATCCTCCTTATTTTTCGATTAGTAATTCTCCAATTTTGAAAAAAGTATCAAATTTATACGAAACCTATAATTCAGCAGGAGATATTTATGCTCTTTTTATTGAATTATCACAAAATATTTTGAAACCTTTAGGAATTAGTTCATTAATTATTTCAAATAAATGGTTGCGAGCTAATTATGGCGAAAGTCTTAGAAATTATTTAGTAGATAAAACTAATCCTATCGAACTTATAGATTTTGGACAAAATTTATTATTTGAGAGTGCTATTGTTCATACAAACATTATTACTGCTCAAAAACAAGAAAATCAAAATGAATTGTCTGCTGTACGAATTCCTGACGGTTTTTTTAAAAATGATAATATAGAGTTTAAAAGCTATGTTGATGTCCATAAAATTGAAAATTTAAAAATAGATTCAGCGATTTGGAATATTATTTCCCCAAACCTAAAACAACTCAAAAATAAAGCCGAAAAAACAGGAAAAAAATTAATGGATTGGGAAATTGATTTTTTTAGAGGAATTCTGACAGGTTATAATGAAGCCTTTATTATTGATTCAAAAACAAAAGACGAATTGATAAACAAAGATTCTAAAAATGAAGCTATCATAAAACCAATTCTTAGAGGAAGAGATACAAGAAAATATTTTTGTAATTATGCCGATTTGTATTTACTCAATACTCATAATGGATATAAAAATATAGAAAGAGTTGATGTAGTTAAGGATTTTCCAACTATTTATGACTATCTAAAAATACACGAAGAACAAGCCAAAAAGCGATTTGATAAAGGCGTACATTGGACAAACTTACGAAATTGTGCCTATCTTGATAAATTTGAAGATCCAAAAATCATTTTTTCAGAAATAGTAAGTGAACCTCAATTTTATTACGATGAAAAAGGGTATTATCCAGAAGCAACGACTTTTTTTATTTCAGGAGAAAAACTAAAATATCTTACTGCTTTATTAAATTCAAAACCTGTTACATTTTTATTCAAATCTTTTTATATGGGGGGAGAATTAGTTGGAAAAATTAGATATAAAAAGGCTTTTTTAGAACAAGTTCCTTTGCCTTATCCAACTAAAAAACAAGAAAAACAACTAGAAAATTTAGTAAACCAAATTCTAAAATCAAAAAAGAAAAACTCAAAAGCAAACACAAGTGTGTTAGAAAATGAAATTGATATTTTGGTTTATAAACTTTATCAGCTTACATATAACGAAGTTTTGATTATTGATTCGGATTTTGGATTGAGTGAAGAGGAGTATAATGGAAAGTAAATGATTTTTTATAAAAAACTCCTATCCAATTCAAAAAAATCAGATAGGAGTTTTTATTTATTTATTTGATATGCTCTCTCACGCTAAAGCGTAAGCTACAATTTTATTTCAACCAACCTTCTACTTCTTCTTTCGTTGGATTTTTTACTTCTTTGAGTTTCATTTTCTTACGCATTCCACATATATCATTGAAAAGTTTTGAAGGAATAGATTCTTTCAAATCTTCAATCGTAAGGAAACCTAATTTTTGAATAATTGGAATAAGTTCTGTACGAATTCCTAAATCTGTGTAATCTTGTTCTGTTGCGTATTTTGGTTGTTTTTTAGGACGCATTTGAGGAAAAAACAAAACATCTTGAATAGAATTTTGATTTGTCATAATCATAGAAAGACGGTCAATTCCGATTCCTAAACCTGCTGTCGGTGGCATTCCGTATTCAAGCGCATTTAAGAAATCTTCATCCAAAATCATTGCTTCATCATCACCTCGTTTTCCAAGTTCTAATTGTTCTTCAAAACGTTTTCTTTGGTCGATTGGGTCGTTAAGCTCAGAAAAGGCATTACAAATTTCTTTTCCATTACAAACGGCTTCAAAACGCTCTACCAAACCTTCTTTTGTTCTGTGTTTTTTGGCAAGTGGCGACATCTCAACAGGATAATCTGTAATAAATGTAGGTTGAATCAGTTTTGGTTCACAATGTTCTCCAAAAATCTCATCAATTAGTTTTCCTCTTCCCATTGTATCATCAATCGGAACGCCTAATTGTAGAGCAGCTTTACGCATTTCTTCCTCATTCATTTCCGAAATATCAACTCCTGTAAAATGTTCAATTGCTTCGTACATCGTGTAGCGTTTCCAAGGACGAGCAAAATTAATTATATTTTCGCCTACTTGTACTTCTGTTGAATTGTGAAGTTTAAGGGCAATTTTTTCTACCATTTCTTCTACCAAATTCATCATCCATTCGTAGTCTTTGTAAGCTACATAAAGTTCGATTTGAGTAAATTCTGGATTATGAAAACGACTCATTCCTTCATTTCTAAAGTCTTTTGCAAACTCATAAACACCATCATAACCACCAACAATCAATCTTTTTAGATACAATTCATTTGCAATACGCAAATAAAGAGTCATATCTAAAGTATTGTGATGCGTTTTGAAAGGACGAGCTGCTGCACCTCCATAAATGGGCTGCAAAATTGGAGTTTCTACTTCTAAATAACCTTTAGCATTCAGATATTCACGCATTACGCCCATAAGTTGAGAGCGTTTTTTGAATACTTCTCTTACTTCTGGATTCACAATCATATCCACATAACGCTGACGATAACGCTGTTCAGAATCTGTAAAAGCATCATACGTTTTTACTGTTCCGTCTTCATTTTCTACTCGCCTTACAACAGGTAGAGGATGTAGAGATTTTGTAAGAACTGTAAATTCGGTAGCACGAAGCGTAATTTCGCCTACATTTGTACGAAAAATATATCCTTGTACACCAATAATATCTCCAATATCTAATAATTTTTTGAAAACAGTATTGTACATTGTCTTATCTTCATCAGGACAAATATCATCTCTACGAAAATAAACTTGCACACGTCCAGTAGAATCTTCAATTTCTGCAAAAGCTGCTGAACCTTGAATACGAATATTCATCAAACGACCTGCTAGAGAAATATCTTTAAAATCATCAAAATTTTCTTCGCCTTCTGGCTTTTCCTCTGGAAAAAGAGCTTTAATCTGTTTGGCTGTATGCGTAAAGTTATAAAGTGCAGCAGGATAAGGTTCTATTCCTAATTGTATAAGTTGTTCTCTTTTCTGACGACGCAGAATTTCTTGTTCGCTAAGTATTGGTTGCATAAATATATGTAGCTGACACTTTCTAAGTGTCAGAAATGAAATGATAAGGTTGATTAGACTGACACTTGGAAAGTGTCAGCTACATTTTTATAGTTTAAAAAGTCTTTTTTAGATATAAGTTTCAAAAATACGGATTTTTTTTGATTTAAACATGTAGCTTCTCTTTAGAGTGAGAAATTATTACAAAATAAATCTTAATCTACTATATTAACCGTGATAACGTTTAATGTAGGTCAAAAACACGAACCTTTTTCGTGTGTACATTGTTTTTTTAACACTAGGTATTTTCCTTAGACAAAAAAAATCATTAAATTAGCATACTATTATTTTAAATTAGGGTAAACGCACGAAACTTTTTATACTGCTTTCAGTGTATTTAAACACACTTTAACTATCAGAGTAAATTCAATTTACAAAGTTAAAAACTAGCTTGATTTGCTTTAAACGAGTACA
>Ga0100380_10008228_pt1 | contig 10301 bp, 5 predicted proteins | sample CryGeymeta201504_FD_80417 | JGI IMG/M metagenome (GOLD analysis project Ga0100380, IMG submission 80417) | Groundwater microbial communities from Crystal Geyser aquifers in Utah, USA - Crystal Geyser metaG 2015-04 | ecosystem: Environmental > Aquatic > Deep subsurface > Groundwater | place: USA... | reverse complement strand
TAATGTTGTGTTTGCTGCTAGCTGCTAGTACTTGGCTGCTAGTCTAGATATGTGCACTTACTGAATGATCTGTGTATGTTCCATCTTCTTTTCACAACAATATCCCGACTCCACTGTAGCACTCATTGTCAGCCAGCATTCTTACTCATGCGAGACGTCTAGATAAGCGTCTAGAGTGCTTTTGCTTTGCAACCAAGAATGACGGTCGATGACAAGGCGAAGTATTGAAAACGGAAGTGCAGCTAATGAACGGCTCACAAAATGGAATACGCGCCACCTTGCAGACGGCAATGCAACTTAAAGCCAACATGTCAATTATACCCGTAAATATGTGCAGCACTTGTCTAAACAAACAAACAAACAAACACAATCCATTGTCACAAATTTACACATTGATTATATTATTTCACTATTCCGTACTAGTAGTTTTGGTACGTGCAATCATACGGATGCGATCCGCAGTGCCTTCTCGGTCGATTTTTCGTTACTGTCGCTAGTTGCTGCTGCTGCTGCTGCTTCTTCGATAACGCTACCCGCGTTCTCATCTTGCCGATTGATCCGGTTGTGCAAAAAACTGCGGAACCGGTCACCACGACGACTAGCGCCGCCCAGACTTCGTTCTGACTCATCACCAATGGCCGTGCCGATACTGGCACCTGGTGCTATATTCCTTGCGCTGCTTCCTCTCAAGGATCCGGTGAACCGTTGAAGACCGCTTTTGGTAGAATGTCTCGGGTTGGTGGTGGAGGCAGTGATGCTGGCACCGTGGTCGCTGTATCTACCAATACCATGCTGGCTGTTCGACAGAGCTTCGTTCTGGTATTCCTCGAGTTGCATTTGTAAAAAATCCACCTTGGCTCGACTGTCGGCCAGCGTGATGCTCATGTGGGTAGCATTGGCAACTAAACGTTCTCGTTCGCTCAAAAGCGATTTTTCGCTTTCCTGGATTGACTTGAGTTGCTTGGATAAATCAGCATTTTCGTTGATCAATTTTGATACTTCCTCTTGTACGTGAGCTGTGTCTTTGCCATCAGCGTTCGAATTGCCCTTGTCTTGGAGCAACGTCTTTTGAAATGCATTCTCCTTTTTGAGACGAGCAACCTCATCCTGCAGTACATCCCTTTCAGTCTCAAGAGCATCGAGCTTTATCAAAAGTTCGTCGTTCTTTGCGCTTTCCACAGTGAGAGTCTGCTTGAGCTCGGCAATCACGCCAACATTCGCGGCTCCTTCGTCCTTCAAGTGATCGTACGTCACCTCCCAGTCTTCTACTTTCTCCTTCAATGCGCTCACTTCCAACGTTAGCTCCTTGAGTTTGGATTCCTTCTCGGCAAGCTCATCGACTACCTGCATGAGAGCTCGATCATGCTTGCTTTTGAGTTCTTCCATAGCCGCTGTATTGCTGGCAAGCTCCTCGTCGATTGTACCAGATCGTTCCTGAACTTTTTCCATATTGGCTTTCAATTCTTGGTTCTCTTTTTTCAGGTCCTCGCATTCTTGTTTCTTTTCCTCAAGTTCCTCTTGAGCCGTTGCCTTGCGGTCGACTTCAACACCCAGAGCCAAATTGGCGGTAAAAAGATCACGGTGGACTTCTTCGTATTCGGTCTCTTTTTCCTTCAACGTTTCCTGCAACTTCTCGATTTGCTCTTGCAGATCAAAGCACTCGCCACTCTTTTCGAGGAGCTGCTTTTGGAGTTGGTCCATTGTTAAGTCATCTGTATTTGCCGAAATAATAACGGTAGGGGGTCTGTTACTTCTGTTGGAAGCGACCGATGCTGCCGCGGAACCCGACTTACGTATCTCTTTCATGTCAACCTCCTTTTTGGAGACTTGCATTTTCAGCTGTTCAACCGTGGCTGTGAGCTGTGCACACTCCTCAATCTTGTCCTTGAGAAAAGCTTGCAGGTTCTTGGTTTTCTTCTGAGATGGTTCTCTCTTAATTTTTTCAGCGTTGGCGTCGATAGTATCGGCGGCGGCGGCGGCGGCGGCGGCTTCTGATTCAACATTCTCGTCCTGGACAGCTGCCGCCTTCACACTCGTACCAGTTTCCTCTTCGTTCGAAAACTTGCCCGATTCGAACTGCTCGTCGAGCAGTGCCATGAGCTCACGAACTTTAGCTTCCTGGTAAATGCGATCCACGCGTAATTGTTCGAGCTCTTCCTTGCTGGCTTCAAGCTGTTTGTGAAGTTCTGTTGCTTGTTCTGTAATGGCTTGATCATGCGATCTCATATTGATCGCTAGAGCATCGTTCATACTCGATACGGAGGCACCGCTGGACAAAAGACCACGTCGACCGGTGGTAATCGCCTCGTTAAGAGACGAGACCGAATTTTGTCGAGAAAGACTTAAGCGGCGGTTACGGGCAACATGCTCGTTGTAGCTATTGTCAAGCGAGCGGAAAGACTCGACACCTGCGGTGGTTGACAGAAGACGGTTACTCGACCGCCGAACCAACGTTTCGTGAAGCTTGGCCTGCAATTCTTCTTGCTCTTGTTGCTTGGTTTCCTGTTGCTTAAGGCGAGCCATGAGCTGTTTGGCTAGATTGTGACCGGCACTGGGAAGGATCTGTTCGTCATCGTCGTCTTCGAGCTCGACAGGTTCATCGTGGCTGGACACACTGCCATCATCATCGCCGCTGGAGACAGAGGAGTCATCTTCGTCGTCGTCGCTATCCGATTCGGAACCAGATTCCGAATCACTATCGGAGTCGGTTTCCGTGCCCTTTTGGGAAGCACTTGGAGAATTTCCACGAGATCCTGGCATATGATCGGGCAGGTAGGTTTCGGTTTCTTGAAAGACCGAAAAGCGCTTGTTGCTGCGAATACTGGCATTCATGCTATTTTCGTTGGCAGCAGCAGCAATTGTACCCTTTTTCTCTGTCGCTAGCGAATGATCATCGTCGTGATGTTCCTCATCGTATGGATGGTGCACACGAGCTGCCGCTACAGCTGAACCGGTGGCAGCTCCCATCAGGAACGCCGGGATGAGCTTGTTTCGATCGTCATCGTCACTATCTTCTTCGATGTCTTCAACCTCAACCGATAAATCGTTGAGTGGATCAGGAAGCGTTTCAACAAGCGTAAAGGCTGTTGGCTTTTGGACTTTCTGTTCGGAAAGTTTTTTGTTGTCCATTTCTGTTGCAGCTGTTTTATCAGTGGAGGCGTCAATTTCAGCAGCAGCACCACCATCATTATCATCATCATCCTGATCGGTATCATCGATACCGACCAAATGAATATCCATAACATTTTCAAGGAACGCATCCGTATCCTGCTTGCCGCGTATTTCACCGGAATCATCATCGTTCCATAATTTAGAAAATCCATCATCATCGTGTTCCGATGACAACAACAGTGGATCACTTTCTCCCATATTGTTGTCGTTGCTGATATTCCGTTCTGGAAGCAAATTTACAATTTCTTGGACGTTTGCTGCATCACTCTTTTCATTCTCGTACTGTTTTTGTTCGAATACTAATTTTTCCATTTCTTTTTCATCATTTTGATTCTTGTTGTTATCGTCTCCTTGATCGTGTTGTTGTTCCTGTTTCGTACGTTTCCGTTTGGATTGCTTCTTATTGCTTCGTTTCTTATTCGTACGTTGCTGCTGCTGCTGCTGTTGTTGTTGTTTGGCCTGCGCTTCTTGATTCGCTACCAGTTCGCCCAACTGATCAATCAATCCGACCAGCACATCCCGTTCCTCCATGATCATGCTAATTTTCTTGTTGAGTTTTTTAATTTTTTGTGGAATAATTTGTCGATGTTTCATTTCCTCCACGGCCAGCTGCTCGAGCTGTTCGTTGTCTGCCATGGCCATTTCAGCTAAAAATTGGTCCATGCAGATACTGATTTTGGACATGACCGACATTGTATCCATCGACTTGTTATCGTAGCTTACCATAGACATGGTATCATCATCATTATTATTATTATTATTATCATTCATCGACCGATGACGAGGAAAATAAGAATTCAAATTGTTGTTATTGTTCTTTTGGTTTCGATTCTGTTTTTTCTTTTGCATTTGCTTTTGCTTTTGCGTTTGATTGGTAGCTTGAGTGTTGGTCATGTTGATCCCACTGTCGGAATCGAAAACCGTGTCGTCCTGAAAAGTCGACGTGGATGTATCGTTTTTTAATTGTTGTTGCAAAGGTGACTGATGATCATCCAAGACAACAGGAGCAGCATCAACAGCAGCAGCGGAAGGTGGTGGTGGCGGAGACGAAAAAGACGAAGGAGTGACAGCAGGAGGCGTAGAAGCCACTGTACTGGGTGTATAATTGTATGTCTGTTTTTCATAATCATCCTCATGGTTCTGGTTCTGGTTCTGGTTCTGGTTCTTCTTCGTGTTATCAGACATTGCATTTGTGGGAGTTACCATTGCTGGTTCAACCTTGGAACTATTCGTGTTGCTATTGCTGTTATTTCTCGTGGTGTTGGCTGCAGGTGTGGTGGTAGTGGTAGTGGTGGTAGTACCAACAGGAATTGCTGCAGCAGCAGGAGATTCGGTCTTTGCTGCGATCTTGTTGTTGGTAGAAGAACGGTTTCTTGCACTTTGACCTCTGACAGTACCAGCAGTTGTAGCAGCCGTAGTAGTAGTATTAGTAGTTTTAATACTAGCCGTAGCATCATCAGCCGCAGTAGCAGTAGCAGTCACAGTAGCAGTCACAGTAGTAGTAGTAGTAGTAGTAGCAGCAGCAACCGCTTTTTTCTTTTCTTCCGCTTCTTTTTGATGAGAATAAAATTGTTCTGACAATTCATCGACATCAATGGGACCACTGGAACGCCTGTTGCTGCTGCTGCTATTCTTTTGCGATGGTTTACTAAATCGATTGGAAGTTTTCATGGCTGATTTGAGTGGAGGAGCTGTAGCTGTTGTTGTAGCTGTTGTTGTTTTTGTTGATGTTGTTTTTGTTGCTGCTGCTGCTGCACTTGTTGTTGTAGCAGAAGCGGGATTGGTCTTGGTTGTGATACTGCCTCTACTTGCACCTCCTCCTGCTGCTGTGCCTGCTGCTGCCACCTCGTTATTGTTGTTCTTCGTCTTCTTGTTAGCACTGTTTACTCTCACAGTAGCAGAAGATTGCACCACTGCTGCCTCCGCTGCTGCTGCACTGTCTTCTTTCGTTTTCCAATGAAGTCCAAACACCATCTCGTCAGTCGGGTGTGTGTGTATATTGTATATATATGTGTGTGTGTGTGTGTGTGTGTCTGTGTCGTCGGATCAACAGTGTAACAGTGTAACAGTGCAACAGTGTAACAGTGAAAAGTAACAGTAACCAAAAAACACGTGTGTCGTTAAATAATAACTGCAGCAAATGCTTGCTTCTTGTGTGACAGTTGCAGGAGGAGGAGGTACTCGTAGCTAGTAGCTAGTAGGAGTTATACACTACTTGCGGATCTTTCCATGTAGATGGAACAAATGAACAACAATAGTGTGGATTGGTTTTAGTTTTGGTAATATTACTACTAGCAGTAGTCTAGTAGTTGTTTATGATTAGAGTATTGTTGTTATTCGTGGATGGCTGCTGAACACAACACAGCAAATACTCTACTACTGGTAGACTAACTACTAGTAGTGGTCTAGCTGCCTTACTTCTTTGGATGGACAATTTAGATCGTCCTTGCCTGCGATGATGATGCAGTAGCTACTAGGGTAGACTACTAGGTCTAGTAGTACCTGGTAGCTCTCTACTCGTCGTACTAAGAGTAGACTACCAGGTACTAATAGTAGACTACCACCTGTGGGGTACAACAGTAGACTACTGGCTGTCCGCGCGGTTTTGGAAACAAGACACTATAAGAACAAACTGTACAATAACAACGCTCCGGCCGATCTGTTACCACCAAATTACAGATGTACTTAAAAACGCCCTTCTCAAATCACAAAATTGGAGACCATTAAAAAATATTATTATTAATTATTTCTTCGACAATAGTAATTATTTATTCTAATTCAATAATAATTGGCGGACAAAATTTGTTTGCTTCGGTCATTCCCGTCTTTGTTGTGACGAAGATGCTATGGTACCTGGTAGTAGACTACTACTACTACAGTAGCTACTAGTAATAGTTTTTGTAGACTACTACTACTGGTGGTACATAGTGCTAGCTACCGGTAGTAGCTAGCTAGTATCCTACAGCAAGTACTGATTAAACTACTCTCAGTACTCGAGTTCAGTCGTCTAATTCCTCTTATTGAGAAATAATTACCGTTGTGGTCGTAAATGGCGATCATTATACCAGTTGAAAGTGGAGTAACTACTACTCGTACTACTTAAGCTACTAGTACCACTTTAGCTAAATTAGCGTAGTAGCTAGTACCTGTAGTAGTAAAGAATACCTGGTGGTAGCAAGCAGCACTACTACTACTACTAGTACTACTCTACTAGTAGTAGTAGTAGTGCATAATACTTCCTTTTTAGGAAACAACAAAAGAAGCCCTGCCAGCTACTGTACGAGTTTGGTAGTAACTGGTACCGGCCGCCGGCACGGAGTAGAGTACTGTATTTCGTTCCGAGTAGCAGTAGCAACACACAAAGAGATGCTACAGCTACAGCACTACCATAACAAACAAAAACAGTAGATGGGTAAAAAAGTAATACAGTGCGATGTATTATATTCTATATGAGTTTGCTGAGTCATTCACTTTTGCATACGATCACTCATATTGTGCTCTCCTAGTCTAGTCAATGGGGCAAGGAATCCAAGATGCCATTTTTTGTATTGCTAATTGCTAATATTATGCTTTTACAGGAAAGTATGCGGAAACTGGCTGACTCTTTTTGCCAGGGCGCGACAGACTTTTTTCGTAAGACAGGGAAAGAATACAGAAGAAAAGAAGAAAAAACATCAAAGAGCTGGTGCAAATTTATGCTTGACAAGCGACAGAAAGAAGTATCATGCAAAGGTACATATAAACATGCAATATCAACGATAACAACAAACAATCTGGAATATCTGTTGAAAAATAAATCGGCGAAAATCGCGAGAATTGCCTCTTGCGATATCTCGTCAAATTGTACAAATACAACAACAACAGCGGCAGGTCCATAAAAAGAGAAGCCGCATTAGGTGATTACAACGAAAAACAATCATCATTTCCGGTAGCTCTGCGGAGCACTTCACTAGCTAGCCAAAGGCTAAAGGTACTATCATGCACTATCTCCTGGTTTTTAGTGTTTACGACAAAAAGGGAGTTACTTTAAGGATTCATTATTCGAAGGCGCCACTTCTTGCTTTCAATAGAATTTTTGAGATTCTCAAAAACGAGCCTCTTGACCTAATCCAAGGGTGGGAAGAAGAAGGACGGTGGCAAGTCCGGGAGGGGCAAAAAAACATTTTTAAAAATTTGGACACGACCACCACTTGTGGAGCCACCATCACTGGCACCAACGGCAACAATGTTACCATCAGAGGACAATGAAACAGATATCCCAAACTTATCACCAATTGCTTCACCGTCAATTTCTGCGTTCTTCAGCACCCAAGATGCACCATTCCATTCATAAACATTAGTGTAGCCACTGCCGACGATGCTACCATCTTGAGGAGCACCAATGGCAACTGTGTTACCCTCTGTCGACAGCGATACAGACACTCCAAAATTATCACCAGCAGTTGCACCATCAATTCCTAACCCTAATTGCTCCCATGACAAACTATTCCATCTGTAGACGCGGATGTGGCCGGCAGGTTCTGCTATACTCCCATTACCTATGTTTTGGGGGGCTCCAATGGCAACAGTGTTGCCATCATAAGATAAGGAAACAGAGTGTCCAAATGAATCACCATCTGCTTCTCCCTTAATGTCAGAGCCCTTTTCCACCCAAGATGATCCATCCCAACTGTGCACAACAGTCTTGCCTTTAGCAGGTGCGCTGTCACCATTAAAGGGGGCTCCGATGGCAACTGTATTTCCATCGAAAGAAAGCGAAACAGAAAATCCAGACCTTTCACTCACTGTAGCACCATTGATGTCAATGCCTTTCTTTGACCAGATAGTGCCATCCCAAGTGTAGACCCGTGTCCTTCCAGTGTTGCCACAATCAGAACATGAATTAATTGCTGGAGATCCAATGGCCACAGCGTTGCCATCAGAAGACAAGGAAACAGAATGCCCAGATGTATCATCAGAACCCTCGCCAATAATTTCTAAGCCTTTTGCCTCCCAGGATGTACCATTCCATCTGTAGACATGCGTGCTTCCACTGTCAGAAGAAGTAAAAGGAGCACCTATGGCAATTGTGTTTCCATCATCAGACAAGGAAACAGAATATCCTAAGCCGTCACCAATATTTGTACCATTAATCTTCAAACCTATTTGCACCCAGGAAGTACTATCCCAGCGGTAAATGGAAGTTTGGCCACGGCCAGAATTGTGCAGATATGCACCAACTGCAACAGTTGTTCCATCTGGTGAAAGGGAAACAGACCACACTGATTGATCGCTTGACCCTGTCAGCTCCCATATTTCAGGGACAAAAAATGTAGGAGAATCAGATGCAGGCGAACCAACTGTGGGGAATGTAGTTGGACCCCCAGTTGGACCACCTGTGGGAGATTCAGTTGGACCAGCTGTGAGACCAGCTGTGGGGGGTGCAGTTGGACTGACTGTAGGATATGCTGTTGGACTGACTGTAGGAAATGCTGTAGGACCAGCTGTGGGGGGTGCAGTTGGACTGACTGTAGGAAATGCTGTTGGACCAGCTGTGGGGGGTGCAGTTGGACTGACTGTGGGAAATGCTGCTGGACTGGCTGTAGGAAATGATGTTGGACCAGCTGTTGGGGGTGCAGTTGGACTGATTGTGGGAAATGTTGTTGGACCAACAGTGGGACCAGTTGTGGGGCCAGCTGTGGGAGATGCAGTTGGACCAGCTGTGGGAGATGCAGTTGGACCAACAGTTGGACCAGCTGTGGGACCAGCTTTGGGAGATGCAGTGGGACCAGCTTCGGGAGATGCACTTGGACCAGCCGTGGGCGATGCGCTTGGACCAACAGTTGGACCAACAGTTGGACCAGCTGTGGGACCAGCTGTGGGAGATGTAGTTGGACCAGCTGTGGGAGATGCAGTTGGACCAGCCGTGGGAGATGCAGTGGGACCAGCAGTGGGCGATGCAGTTGGCCTGGCTGTGGGAAATAATGTTGGATCAGCTGTGGGCAATGCGCTTGGACCAGCTGTGGGCAATGCAGTTGGCCTGGCTGTGGGAAATAATGTTGGATCAGCTGTGGGCAATGCAGTTGGACCAGCTGTGGGCAATGCGGTTGGACTGGCTGTGAGGAGTGTGACGGTGGGAAAGTAAGTTGGACCAGAAGAGGGGCTTTCAGTTGGTGCAGTTGATACAAAATCTACGATAGCAATGCTGTTGGTTTGCAATGTTTCATCGCCATTCATGATAGCAACAAAAGCTGGTTTGTCCTCAAAGAAAGTAGTAGCAGAAATTTGAAAGGCTGAAACTTTGCAAGGAAAGGACGCAACTTCTTGGAGACGCCTCTCTCCGCTACTTCCCATGTCAATTGTAACACTTTGAAGCTCTGGTGAGCACACAGTTTTAGTCAAGAGTGCATCAGCTGTCACAAAAGCGTTTTCAAAAACTGATTGTGACGTGCTGCTTGTATCCCCTGTAACCAACATGAAATACGATGAATCCACCACAAATTTAGCCTGGCTACAGACTTCATCCGATGGCGGATCTGGTGTTGACTGCAAAGATGGAAATGCTGTCGGCTGTCTCGAAGGCCGGAGAGTTGGCTGTGGAGTAGGAAGCTGTGTAGGAAATGGAGAAGGATTCGGAAACGGAGGAGATATTGTCCTTGGGGTCGGCTCTGGTGTCGGCTCTGGTGTTGGCTCTGGTGTTGGCGCTGGTGTTGGCGCTGGTGTTGGTTGAGGAGTACTTTTTGGTTGTGGTGTGGGCTGGGCCGTCGATGGCGCTGGCACCGGTGGCACTAGATTTGATAAAGTAAATTCTAAGGCTATTGATGCACTTGATGATTGCTTACTTGGTGCATTTGTAATCGTAGAACCAGTTGCACCAGCAACCGCGCGCGCTTCCACAGGCACTTCCTCCACTGCAATAATCTGCAGATTGGCATTAATCACTGATCCTTCGTCCTTTGCCTCGTTTATTTTAGCATTGAACTCTAAAGCAAACTCCTCGACGGTTGTGGCAGGTTTCTCTCCTGGTTGAACTCCAATTGGACAAACGCAGACGTTTAAATCTTTCTGCATGTTACGTCTCCACGCTGAAGTGGAGCGTCCATTTGCTGTTCCCGTACGTAGCTCTCTGCGAAAACTATCGTCGAACAACT
>Ga0100380_10008218_pt1 | contig 10308 bp, 6 predicted proteins | sample CryGeymeta201504_FD_80417 | JGI IMG/M metagenome (GOLD analysis project Ga0100380, IMG submission 80417) | Groundwater microbial communities from Crystal Geyser aquifers in Utah, USA - Crystal Geyser metaG 2015-04 | ecosystem: Environmental > Aquatic > Deep subsurface > Groundwater | place: USA... | reverse complement strand
TCCATAAGTCCATTGGCGAGTGGCTCGCTCAAACTGCCATTGCCTCTTCTAAATACAGAACCTGCTGCAGATCGTGTTCCTTGTTCTTCTAAGTACAGTCCATGAAGGCTGATTAACTCGCAATCTGGGGACCCATCATTTATGATTGGCTAGACCAGTTGCTTCCAGAAAATGCATTGGAGCTGGTGGGAAACGATAAACTATCGCTCTTGGTTACACCTATTCCTTCTTTTGACAAAGACAAGGTCTCTACCTTTTTGTCACGACACGACCTTATCGAATGCAATATGGCCAGTGTCCACTTGGTGAGCACATATTTTGTGCCTTTCTGTTTTGTTTTGTTTCTCGTTGCCAAACAGCCATAATTATGGGTTATTTTTGCAAAACTTTCCAAATTTGTTGTACCTCATTGTGTTTTTGAACTTTTTTAAAAAAATTTTAGCCCTGGTTTTTAAATGGCAAGCTGACAGCTGACTTTCGCAATCGTCCTCATATTGATGGCAGCTTCCTTGCAAAAGCGCAGCATTACATGATGCCGAACCGACAATCGTCATCGATGGTTCGAATAGATTGGGGCCAGGACCCTGCATTTCAAAATGGAGAGTTTTTTGACTTTGTCAAAACAATATCCCTGGAAGCTGTTTGGGAAATATTCGAAGCAGGCAAAAAGTATGCCAAGTCGATGGAAGAACAAGGAAAATTCCAACGTCTACCAAAAAAGCTACTAGGGGTCTAGCTAGCTACGAATCCATCAAAATGATGCTGTACGATAAAACAAAATGTAAATAATATCAGAAAGGATACAATACTCTCCTTCGTACTGCAGTTTTGTTTTAGCTCTCCGCGACAATTGTCTTTGTCCCCCCAAACATGGCTTCATCTTCCGAGTCATCATCATCAGAATCTTTGTTAAGGCCTGAGGCTGCCGGGGCAGCATCAAGACCATCACTATCGCTATCACTGTGGAAGTCGTCTGTTTTGCTGTCCTTCTTGTTGGAATCAGGAATAAATGACTGTGAGGTGAAGCCCCCACGTGTATTCGCGGCTGACGTTGATGTTAAAGCCACCTCTTTTGCCACATCATAATCCACTTCTGCCTGCTGTTCCTTAATTTCTTGCAAATCTTCTTTGGAATGGGGTTGACGCGCAATCTTGCGGAGTTGTCGCCTCTTCGCAGGCCGTCCCGTTGACAATTGAATACGACTATTCAGTGGCAAATAGGTGGCTGTTTTCTTCTCCGAGTCTAACCACAAACAGAAATTGACATGCGGTCCGTCTTCCTCTCGGAGTGGAACAACATCCAAATCAAACTCTTGCACTGGTCGGTACCGAATAGTTCCAGGCTCGTCCGGTTCCTTTTCTTCGTCGTTATCTTCGGAATCGGATTCTCCTTTCGGTGATTTAGGACACCAAAGCTGGGCGACCATGGTGTTTTGATTTCTTTTCGCGCTCTTCACTTCGGCAATAAAGGCCTTGCTGAGATCGCTTTGCTCCAAATCCAGATTTGGTGCCTTATCAATAACAACATGGGTGTAAGTATTTCCCCAATGATCAACGTTCGGAAGAACAGGCATGATAGCTTTTGGCTTCAAGTTCTTCTTTGTAGGATGCTTCGGTGGCATGGCAACCGCAGTAAAGGTATTCGCAATGGCTTGGGCCGAACGACGCAAATTCATTTCTACTTGCTTCTTCTCCAAATCTTGTTTCAGCAGTTGCTTGGTAGTCGCCAGGGACTTGAAATCGTGAACTTTTCGGGAATAATCGTTACTAAGATAAGTAGTTTTCTTCATCCAGCTCTGCATAGTTTCGTCCAAGACACGAGAAAACGCCTTTCTCGACGACACCGACGCGGCCGCTCCCGCAGGACTGGTGAGCCTGTCGGTATTGGCGGGCAGCAAAACATTGGGGATGCGACCCCTTCCTTCGGCTAACGCCAAACGAGCTGCTGCGCGCAGTTGATCTTGTCGCTTTTTGAGATTTTCCGCAGATGTATCGCCCAGAGATCCCTTCCAATTCAAGAGGGCTTCATCATCTGGGTGCAATTTTCCGACTGAGACATCAACGGCGTCATCCTTTTTCTGGTAAGACCTCAAATCCATGGCCGATGGCGCCAATGGAACTCCCAAATCTGGTTCTGTGTGAAGCCTCCATTTGTAACTGACCTCTACAGCATTGTTGGCCTGGTAGTGTCGACTTCGATCCATCAACACTCCATCGAGAGAAAGACCGACAAAACAGGGGCCCACGGGAGGACGAGGTGGCGCATTGCGGAATCTAAATTCAATCTGAAATCCCTGTGCTCGCTGTGTAAAGAGATTTTGAAATTGCGAGGGAGTAGCACCCGTTGGAGGCGGCGGTGGGGGTTTCCCGCCCTTCTGGCGTTTAGTGGGCGGTTGGCCTTTGTTTTGTTTCCCTAGGATACGCTGCGCGTGCTCTTTACGCTTGCGCTCCTTTTCGCGCTGTGCATCTGTCCTGGCACCAGACTTTGAAGCCTGTCATTATTACGATCAAGTGGAGTTGTAAATAAGTCAAGTAATGAGAGTTAGAAGGCGCTACGAACGGTTTAAACAGAAGTGACCATCGGAGGACGCAAGCAGCGCAAACTACCTACCTTTCTCTTTGCGCGCAGCTCTGCCTGTTCTCGCTTGTGACGGTCGTCATCCATGTTAACCTATGTTGTTCAAGCTGACTGTGAGGCTTACTAATCGTTAACAACAATCTGATCGGGTGCAAGTAAGTAATTGCAGTATGGTTGTATGCTGTACCATAATATTATGTGCACACCAAGATCGATGATCCTCTACGATATTTGTCGTCTGGCAGACGTACAGACGAGCTAAAATAGGAACGCACACGTTTTCCTCTTGCGGTTACAAAAGGTCGAAGACAAACATTTCCATTGTTTTGATGATGACTTCGGTGATAGTACCAGGGTACCTGGTACCATACATAAAGACTGTTCGGCGAGGCTATTTTACTGTATTTATAACCAGTACTACGTAGGACTACTAGTAGTAGAGTAGTACACAATTACTACTGCCTACCTGCTAGTAGGTACTGTTACCATTGTAGGTACCTGGTACTGGTAATTACCACGGGCGTCGTCCAGTCCAATACTAGTACTACTACAATACCAGGTACCAGTGGTACGGTACCACCAATACTATCCCTGGAAGAGATGGTACTATCTACTTAGAGTAGTGTTTGAGGTCATACTCCGGTTTTCAATTAGGTGAGTTTAGAAAAATATTTAGGAGAGTTTTAGCAGAGTTTAATTAGGAAACTTTATGAGACATTAGGAGAGTCTTTTTTTAATTAGGAGAGTTTTTTTCTCAATTAGGAGAGTTTTATTTTGTTAAGCTAGATATTCACTAGAGGAATCAAGAGATTTTATTTTTCATTTTGGAGAGTTTTTTTAATTAGGAGAGTTTACTCAACAGTACCAGGAGCGTTTCACCATAATTAGGAGAGTTTTAGGAGATTCATGAAAAAGAAATAGGAGACTTTTAAAAGTCTCCTAATTGGGAGATTTTCAATTAAAGCTTCTTACTACCTGTTCTTCCTGGTAGTGGTCTGTTAGTGGTTCTGAGATTTTGAACTTCCCCTCATCATGACGTTCACGCTAATAGTGCATACAACTTTCAATGACTTCAACATTAATACCAGTAGTACTACCGGTAGTACCTAGTACTAGTACCAGGTACCAGGTACCTGGTACAACACAGCAGCATGCTTGCTTCGGTAGGGTATTTTGATTGGTTCCATCTTGTTGACACATATTTTTCTTGATTGCCAAATTGCCAGACCTAAAACGTCTTAAAATATTTCCGCGAAAATATTATTACCAGGTACCAGTAGTCTTATTTACAAAATCGCATGACATGCGCTTCGCAAAAACGAGACCCAACATTGCCAAAGCAAGAAGTGTAAAAGTTCACGAAGAAAAGAAGGGAAATTGCAAAGGATTTTGACAAATCCGCGCCGCTTCTCGTTTTGTCGTCGATAGTAGAGCAGCTGCTGCTCTACTTTCGTCCATTAGCTTATATTTAACAGTAGTACTAAGCCTTAATTCAAGATATAACGTAATGCCAGTAGGAGGGTCGAAAAGAAAATAAGAATAGTACTCTAGTAGCACTGTACCAACCTGGTATGTTCCCACTCGCATGAAAATATTACTAGTACTGATGTACGTACCATAGCAGGGGTACTGGTAGCAGTCACAATTCACAATAACGAACACCAGGCACCTCTTCTATTTTTGCTTCCTCTGCCAGTGTTGAAGAGTTGAAGAGTTGTAAAGACACCAACACTGTAATCAATTAGTCTACCTGGACATAATACTTGAGTAGTAAAGGATGGATCCAACGGCAGCTGAAGTGAACAATGCAGGTGTCTCTCATCTTGAGGATGGAGATGTTTGCAAAGCGCTTGCATGCTTCCGAGATGCGTTGCGGCAGATTATGGGAGCGGGTATTCCTGGGCAACCACCTGCTGCAAATAACGCAACGGGTGCTCGTGCTACTTTTGCTTTTTCTCCCGAAAGCCTTCCTCGCAGTAGTACCTCTTACATGCATGCAACAGAGACTACTGCTTCTGTTTCACAAACCAAGCCCTCTCAACCCGACCTGTCCTTCTTGTATGCTCAAGGGTTCTGCGTTGTGGCCACTCCAGGAGCCTACTCGCCCGATCCAATGACCAACACAACAGTTGTGGCAGCTCTTATTGTGTTCAATCTGGCTGTGGTCTATCACATCAAGGGCATCTTAGTGAAAGGTTTGGGCGATGCCCATCTTGTCAAGTCCTACAATCTTTACGAAAGGTCTCAACAGCTCGTACGTGACTTGGGTGTGACTATTGAGTATACAGGTAACGCTGTCGTAGATCTCTTGTTTATGGCAGTAGCCAACAACTTGGCCCACGTCTGCCATGAACGCAACGACTATGTCGAAGCCCGAGTTCGCTTCGATGCTCTGATACGCTTTGCATTGACAGTCGTTCCTGCACGCTACGGAGACGAATATGTTACCTCCGTCATGGAAACGCAAAAGTCCAACTTTCTCCTAAATACCATCATCCTGCAAGCTCCAAGCAGTGCGCAGGCCGCATAGTCAAGCAAGAAGCAAGCAGCAGGTTAGCACCAACCTTGTTGTTGGAAGGCCTGGTTTCTATAAGGTACCCTCACACCGAGGCTGCCAACAAGTACAAGCAGTCTGCTGTTCGTTTTCATTCGATCTGTTTCATTCATTTTATCGACGCATCCAGGTTATGAAAAGTGACCTACGTGTGTCTGTCGCTACTCACTGGTACTATATTAATGACGCCAAGTAACGTGTCACCATAACATTTCATTAGTGATACTTCCATCGCATACATAGCGTTCAATAACAATTTCTACCACAATAATTTTCAAGGTACAAGTCTGTCTGTTAGGGAATAGTAATCCTTTTTATTTTTGATGGCACAGAACATACCAAGCCAGCTGTCTGTGAATGAAATGTATGCGTGTAGTTCCGAGGTATAGTATTAATAGAAGAGATTTGTTTCGGGTATTTGTTTTAATTTTATGTTACACCAGTCTAGTATGTTCAATTCGGTAAAAACTGTTATCTTCTAAAGTTTACTGCAGTGTGTTTAAGCAGATGCTGCGGTGTCATCCGGACTCGGAGATCTGTCCGTAGTCCGCAGAGGAAGAACCTGCGGACGCAGATGACACCGGCCCATCCCTGTTATCCGGGATAGCACGTTTCCTGGCAAATGTCTCTTGATAGACCAAACAAGCCTCGTCGGCATCATTCGCCGCATAGTGGAGTGCGCGCAAGGTAGAACTCCTGCTTAGCTCTGTTGCCAAAACGGCAAGCTTTTCGTCCCGTTGTAGACTGATAACGTTCTGGATATACTCCTGGCGTCGGATTTGACGCTTGTGAAGTTTGCGCTTGCGAATTTCTTCTAGTCCCCGAGAAGAAAAGTCGTCAACTCGAGCTCGAAAGGTTGACGAGACAGCCTCTTTGTTGCTAATTGCTCTTTGTTGCTGTTCTTCGGACAGCCCGTGATAAATTTCCCTATGAATAGCTCTAAGCTCTTCACGATTGTACCACAGTATGGTGGATGAAGCGTGTTGAGGAATGAGAATAATTTCGTGCTCCTCTTGAAATCCCACCTGCGGCCGACTCTTTTGCCGTTTGCTTTGTGGCGTTGAAGAGTGATCGTGGTGTGTGTCGTCGTCGAGACACATTTCCAGCGATGTGCTGCCGCTGCTGCATGAGCAATCTGAGGCAGGTACTCCCTCGGGGATTTCTTCTGGAATACCAAACATGCTGTTTGGGTTTTATAAAGTTAGAAAGGTTGGAACTAAGTAAGCCGAATTGTGACAACAGTATATCGGAAGCTGTTGCGAGAGTCTTGCTTGGTTGTTGGTTGTGTTGGACCAGAATAAGTTCAGGCGTGACGATGTTTTTCTCGGTGGAAAGTTCCGGTGGAAGAACCAACCAAAGATTGACAAATTTTGTCTTTGTATGACCGATGAAAATTAAGCCCCAATATTGTGTTAAATAACACATCTTGTTCAATGCTTTTAGGATCTATGAGTGCAAGGCATCCGAAAATGAATGATATAAAATTATGAGGATTCAATATCCGTGACTACTAATGGCGCGACTTGGATTATCTTGGAAGATGCTATCTGCACATATTATTTACTACCGGTCCAGTACGGTAGCACTGGTCCAGTAGCTTCAAGATAAATATTGATCTAGTAAGATGTCGAATCGTATGGGTAGCTATCTGCTATCTGCTATCAGTACAAGAGTAGAGATCATGACGTTGTACTACCATTGGTACCTGGTTGGTAGCTAAGTAGCATAACAAGACACATGCCTAATTGCTCGCTACGCAGTACGAGGTACCAGGTACCAGGTAAGGTAGAGATGCACATGCGGTCGCTTTTATTATTTGTATAAGAAGGACAGCGGTTTTCTCTATCCGAAGACCCTCAAGTGAAGTGAATTATCAATCCCTACTAGACTAGTCTACTAGAGTCTAGTAGTAGAACGTGTTGCCAGGCAGCAGAATGGGAAACAAAACAAAAGAAAGACTGGCCAGCGTAGTCTCTGCCGGCCAGATGGGCACTACCAGGTACCAGGGTATCATATTCCCTTAATGGGATCTTGTGAAAGATGCGAGGAGTCAATCACGATCAGAATTTTTTTCCACCCATGGTGAAACCTGAACGTCACTTTTCTACTAGGTTTCTTTCAGCTTGCTACCGGGTTTCACTTCTACTAACATCATTACTAGTAATATTATTACGAGTAGACTAGTAGGACTATTTGTCTACTACAGTTGCTTGTTTTAGCGCTAGCTACGGGTACTAGTAGTGTGATAGGCTGTTACTCGTGATCGCTGATAATTGAGATGCCTTTATTCCCCATGAAGTGGGACGTGTTCCTGGTGCGTAGAAGATAACAGGATAAGTTGGATGGCAAACGAAGATACACATCATGTGAACGGGAACGGTCCCACCAGTAGAACATCACTGTGTTTTCAATAATAAAATTTATTATGACTTAGTCCTCAATAATGACCTTGGGATGTTTCCTGCGCGAATGTTTCTGCTTAAACGAACGTTTGGAGGAGGAAGATGTTTTTTTGAGTCCTACGCTCATGTCTACACCCATAAAATTGTACGTTGGAATAACATCTTTTAGTCGTCGCTTCTTGGAGTTGGATTCTGGTGCCGAACATTTCAGAGGCTGCGTCACAGGGTGTAAACTTTTCGCTTGGAGTTGCTGCATAGAGGTCGCATTGTGGTGGTGACAGTGCTTGTTGTTCTTGTTGGTGGTGGTGGCACGGCTGCTGGAAGCTATGGATACATGTTTCAGTGCTTCCGATGACACTGGCGTTGTTGCTGTCGTTGGCGTGGATTGCTGTGCAGGCTTACTACTTGTCAACCCTTCGTATTGCACGGTTTGTGGTGCCGACAAAGCTTCGCGTATTTTTGCAGATTTTATTGCTCCCGAAGAGCTTGCAGCAGCAGGACGTGAACTACTCGAGAATATCTTGGTACTGTCTTGGGCGTTCTTTAATTCTTTTTCTCGTCTCTCCACAGCTAATTCTCGTTGCACCAGTACTTGTTCCCTTGCCTTCCAGGCCTTTTCCGTGCGCTGCCATGTTATTTCAGCTGCGTGAGCGGCCTCGAGCTGTTGCTTTTGACGCTGATTTTCTTCTTGCGTTTCCCGTTGTCCCTTGGTCAAAGCCACTAGAGTGTGAGCCATGAATTGCAAACGATTGTGATGGCCTCCCATTTCTTGAAATTTTGCCAATTCGATTTGCCGAATGTGTCTCTCCGAAGCCAAGAGTTGCTCTTGCAAGGCTTGTACTTGCGTTTGCAACTGCTTCCGTTCTTGTGACCACTGCAACATCAATCGCAGTCGCTCATGTTCGACTGCCGTTTGAATGGCTTGGGCTTGCCCCTGTTCCGTTATTTCCTTTTGCTTCTTCAACTGGAATTCCAAATTATTAGCAGTTGTTTCACTTGTTTCACAGATTGACTTCCATCGTTTTATTTCTGTCTCATTTTTGCGATTTTGAATTTCCATTTCGTTCTGATGCAGTCGGGAGAGTTCTTGCACCTCTTTCCGGTGAGCCTCTTTAATGGCATTAATAGAAGATTGTACCATCTGTGTTCTGCTTGCTTGTAGTAATGCAGATGAAGCATTTTGAGGAAGAGGAAGTGGGGATTCCCATGGCTCATGATGGGTCGATTCCGGTGAACTGCTGGTGGTTGTGGTGATATTCCTCTTTGGAGCCACCATTGCAGCAGAGAACAAATTGCCACCTGCTGGCGTCACCCAAGGCAAGTCCGATGATTTTTTATCTTGACTTATTTTGGGTGTGAAAGATGGTGCTTCTGATCGGGTCATGTGTGTGCTGTTCGTTTGAGTGTTGCTGCCAAAGTTGATATCGTCGTCATTGTCCAACAAGAGAGTATCCATCGACTGCCGTAGAAAACGCTTCTTGTTTCGTTTCAGATTCTTTTTCAGTGCATTTGTTTTGTTGTGAGTGTTGGTTTGTATTGGTGCTATTGGTGCTGACTCAGATGCTCTGCTAGCGGGAAATACTTCAGTCAAATTCGTGTTCTGCTCCTCCGAAACATCTCCTCCTCCTCCTCCATCAGCAGTTGTTGTTGTTGTGTCGGACCAAAAAGGTGTATTAGCTTCGTCCTTGCGACGCTGATAAAATCCGTTGACACCACCGCGGATACCATGGGTACCCCCACCACCATTACGACGTCGAGTAGATTCTTGTATGCGGGGCATACTACTGTGTTGCTGTGTGTGTGTGTGATAAAAAAAGTGGTGAAAAATCTTGCCTCCACACCCGTTTGAATTCAGTCGTACAGAGAATTGGATGGATTTTCTTGACGGAAACCAACTGTGTATCAAGATAATTAAGTAGAAAATTGCAGTGGAAGACTTGTAATCAGCAAAACAAGGAGGGTCGTTTTGTCATATGAGCAATCGGAGAGATATTCACTTGAGATAACGTTAGATGGTAGACTAGTGTTAGATCATTGTTGTTAAAAGAGATAGGGCTTGTCTGATTTGAAATTCATCATCGATAGGGTTCGCTCAAAAAATATTACTTAAGAGAATGTGCATTAATTTAAGACGCACACGTCTTCTATTGAATGCCATTCCTACGAGCTACGAGTAGTACTGTAGGTGGACCAGAAAATCCGAAAAAAATGATGGTACAATCAGAGTAATCTAGTCATCTAGTCTAGCTATCCTATCATAGGAATGACGGAGTGAAAAAGTGTTTTCCATGTCGGATGGAAAGGTGTTGGTAGCCAAGACGACGAAGAAAAGGATTCGAGACAGATCAGTTGTCATCATCACACAACAAATTGCATCGACGACGGGCGTCTTCTTGTTGGCTCCAATTAATCACGTAATGAAATACGAAAAACAACTCAGTGTACATCGGTACGACGGATTGGATGGAAGCCCTTTTCAACTCGAGAAGACCGAAGACAAGCATGTGTCTGCGTGTGTGTTTCTATCGGCATCTTTCTTCTTCAATTTTTGAACGTGAACCTGCAAATATCGAAGTTGTCGCTACCAAACAGAGTAGCTCCACCGCAACCCAAAGACTGGATGGAGCGCTGCTGCTTTGAGATGAGAATCGAATGCTAGCATTAAATTGTGCGTCCCTTGCAAGCTGGCAATGCGATGCTTGGTTCAACACATTATGTGCATGCAGTTGACCCGTTCACATCCAACAATTATCTTTAACGAAGGAACAAGGCGC
>Ga0100380_10008213_pt1 | contig 10313 bp, 7 predicted proteins | sample CryGeymeta201504_FD_80417 | JGI IMG/M metagenome (GOLD analysis project Ga0100380, IMG submission 80417) | Groundwater microbial communities from Crystal Geyser aquifers in Utah, USA - Crystal Geyser metaG 2015-04 | ecosystem: Environmental > Aquatic > Deep subsurface > Groundwater | place: USA... | reverse complement strand
TGTAATTTGCAACAACTAGTGCACATTACAGACTGGTAGCCGTAAGCTACAGCCTAGACCCCCCCTGACTAGCTGTAATACGGAAGTCATAAATGATTACGGCTAATACCTCCTTCAGACGCAGCAGCAGCAGCAGCAGCAGCAAGAGAATGATCGATTGGCAAGCGAACGACAAAGGGCACTGGTCGAAAATCACAATGCACGATTGGAAGTGCAGAAGACAGTGCTAGTAAATTTGAGCAACAGAATCAGCAATTGAAGGAAGATATTGCCAGTCGCAAGGCCTACTTGGAAGGAGAACGAACCATGAAACAAAATTTTGAAGCAGCCATTCAGGAGATCGTTCAGTTGATACAAACCAAGTGCAACGATGGAGCGCTGAAGGAAGAAATCAAGCAAAAGGAAGTGACGTACAAATTGTCTTTGGTGTAGTAGTCTAGCATCTAGTCTAGTGGTAGTCTAGTAGGCGATAATTGTTCATATGATTACTAGTAGTATCTTCTTTTCATTTCTTTTTTAAATTATTGACTACTGTAGCTAGGTCATCTAGTAGTAGGAGTAGTAGAACATCTGATGAAGCCAAAGCAATGCTTGTTGCTATAGTATTGTACCACTACCTACTAGTAGATAGATCACGAGTGAGACTGATCAAAGATATTAATAAAAGATACGATGATACCTGGTACGATGTCGTGTGCCATGTTTTTCAACTCACTTTTATTTCTCTCCAACCGATCCTGGCTCGTATTCTAGTGTTTCTCCTTTTTACAACAATACAATACAATAGCTAAATGTTACGTTTCATTCTTTTATCCATACTGGTATTTCTGGTGGCTGCTGTAAAAGCTTGGAGTCTAACAAATCCTCATAGCAAGTCGTCCAGTAAGAGTATTAACAGAGGGATACAGTTGGCAGCGTACGATAGAGATAGTGATGTTTCTGCTACTATCATCACGAACTCGAAGACCAAAATGTCTTTGATGAGCTATCAGCATAAGCAGCAGCAGCGCCAGCAGCAGGAGGAGGAAGCAACAACGGGCCCAAATTGTTACTCTACAGCCCGCCGTTATTTTTTAGAAACATCAGCTGCTTCAGCAGCAGTAGCTGCATCCACCTCTGCGACATTTTTATTACCTCCATCTGCTCTGGCATTTGTAGCAGCAGCAGGATCTACCAGTGGACGCCAACGGACGGTTGATGCAGGAATTGGTGGGGTCGACATTTCCGTGGATACCTCCACTGTTCGGCTTTCTGAACCCAACAACATAGTATTTCCCGTTTCGTTGGAGGGAACGTACTCGTGTCAGCGATCCATTGTGAGCATTGAAGGAGATACCTATCAGGCAGAGACTGCTTGGAAGGCACTGGGAGGTGGCAGCAAGGGAGCTAATGTTGTTTTCGGCGTGGGTAAGACTCCCGAAACGTATACAACGCGATTCATTGCCTCTGGCAACCAACAATATGCTGTACTGGATCGTGCTTTCGAATGGTCTTCGCGAGTGCATTCATCATTGGATGCAACAACAACAACAACAACAACGGCGGCAACGACGACTACGAATGCCAACATTGCTCAGTGGAATCCCAATGCTCCCAACGTTGCGACTCTGAATGGTCGTACGGAATTGGCTGTAATTCAACGATCCGTCATCGAACCGAATCTTGATCAAGGCATCGTTGCCGGTGGACAAGAACTGGTACGAATTCGGGACGGTCCCTTCACACGTGCTGTGATCGTGAAACAGCGCTTTCGACCATCATCGTCTACCAATAATTCTGAAGACTACAACTACGAGGAATTGGAAGGACTCGAACTGGTCAAGACGTATCGGGTATTGGATGGAATAGCGGGAACTGAATTTCCCACGTCAACAACCAAGAGCAAAATCAAATTGAAGCGCATAGAAGGGTCATTATCGTCGACTACTACTGATACGACCAATGCCAGAATGGAAAATGGGATCCAGTCTCCAGTTTGATAGAATCAACGAAGCAATTGGTGTGAATATTTCAAATGATACAGTAATACTCATAATTATATTAAATAGTGATACAGAAACGTATAGTAGTACAAGGTACAAGTACCCCCGCAATGACAACGACGGCAACATGGAACGCTAGCAAAACATTGTCCTCTGTCGTAAAGAAAAAGACAGCGAGGACATGCTATTGTGGCAAAGTGCTGCCTACTACTATGGGGTACAAGGTACTGCGATAGCAACATGTAATTCTCGCGAACTTTGCACGATATTTTAAAAATATTAAACTCGTTTAACTATACAATATATAAGCGTAAGGAGATCGTTGATGTTTTACTCTGCTGTGTGTCGTTCAGGTCCCTCACCAATCGTACGTCGTTTATTACCAGCCAGTAGTACCGGGCCGAACGTCAATTTGCATTTCAAACTGTCGTTGGGGCCTCCACATAATGCTCTACTCTGCAAACTCTCGCTTGTTCAGAACTTCGAACTGTCGATCTGCATTTCAAACTGTGGTTCAACGGTCAATCTGAATTTCAAACTGTCGTTGGCCTTTAAATCCTACTCTGCAAACTGTCGTTCAGAACTTCGAACTGTCGTTCAGAACTTCGAACTGTCGTTCAGAACAAACTGTCGTTTTCGTCTTTTAAATCCTACTCTACAGACTTTCGATGTGGACTTCAAATTACTGTACCACGTACCTGGTACCTGGTACCAGGTACAGTACCATTTATGGAACTTGTTAAACCGCGATTGACAGTCAACTTTAATACCTGGTACAGTACCATGGTAGTACTAGCACCTCTGGTACCTGGTACCTGGTAGTGGTAGCACATTAAAAATTTCTCTTTCATTCTCTAGAAACTAAGTTGTTTAGTCTCCACGCATACAAGTTAGACTATCGAAAGACTTATGATTTTTTTAATCATACTGTACGACAGCTTCGTGTTATGTGGAACTCACCCACAATCGTCTCTGTCGCGTTCCTCCCGTTTCCAAAATAACGCGGCGCTGCGAAAGAATATCCAAACCAATCAAAGACGCAGGTCCAAGAAAAGGAGTTTTGCCATCACCCAGCAAATCACGGAAAACCGGCAAGTCGCCAACTGCCAATTGGACAGGATCCCATTGCTTCCAATTGCTGGGCGGCGCCTCGAACGACAGGACACCCGTCGAAGGATCCTCTCGGGCATCACCAACAAAACTTAGTTGCGTCTTCCGGGTGGGCAACATAATTGGTCTACCATCAATTCCGAGAGCCGAAACGGCGGGCGCATTGGCGTACTGTTTCTTCCAGTCTGATTTGGTGGGAAGTCCCAAATATCCTGCTGCCGCCCAATTGACAGCACTAAAGGCTGAACCGCAATCGATCAATCCAAGGACAGGTTGTTGTCCTTGTTGGAGAGAAGGCGAACTAGGTACAGCATTAACAACCCGAATTCCGTAAAGACCCGACTCGTTGATTACTACGGCCGGAATTTCTACCATTCCGGCTTTTTGAGCTGCGTTTTTCGCTGCGGTACCTGGTTTCCAAAATCGAATGCGACCAGCAGGAAAATCCAAATCCACATCAAATAGTGACAAGGCCTCCATACCTAACATTCCTTCCACGTCGTGAGCTGGATCCATATGTTTTTGAGGAAAATCTACAACAACAGCGGCCAAATCACCGGGCAGTTTAAGTTCCTGTTGATTCTTATCGGCAAAGGTTCCGCAGCACAACGATACACCCTTTAGTGGGACCAGCGTCCTGAGCGACGCTCCTCCCGCTCCCAGACCTGAAATTTTCATTTCTGTTTCTTGAATTCCTAGAATATGTTCCAAATGGGGTGTTATCATTTCCGTCGTGAGTCCAGTATCTACCATGAAATTAAATGGACCCTTGTCGTTAATTTTCAATTGCAAAGCAACGTATTCTATTGAAATTGGAAAAAGGAAAAGGCATGTTAGAACAAAAATATTGGCAGAAAAGTGCGAAATGCCCCCCAAAACTCACAAAACTGCTTACCGCGTCCAAGAGCAGCCTTGGGAAGTCGCAAGCGCACCATGGGTAAATCAGCCAACAGTCCATCTTGGTTCAAAGTTGCAGCATTTGCATTATCGGCCGAGGATCTCAATCGACTACCAGTACTCCCAATGAAAGATCCCAAAAGGAACGAACCTCCTTGATGTATTGCCTTGCGTCGTGAGGCACTGCAGATTGTGTGTGTTTGTCTTTTCGTCGTCGTCGTCGTCGTCGTCGTTACCACGGGTTGTCGTCTACTTCTTGCGGTAGTTGCAGTAGTAGTAGGAGGAGTATAAGCATAAGCAATGGTTGGGGCAAAGGCATCTGCCATACTACTGCTAGTAGTTAGAATGACGAGGCTCGAGGTGGCAAACATTAAAGGTAACGTAAAGTTACGACGAATGAGCATCATGTTGGATAAGTTATATTTTAGTAGGAATGAATAATTTTTTAGTAAAAAAATAAGCCTGCTGAGGGAAGATGAAACTGTTTGTTGTTTCATTTTGGTTTGCAAAAATGAGCCATTTGCAACTACGACTAGTATGGTTGTACTGGTACCGTTGTACCTGGTACCATGCTCGACTTGAGAAGGCTAATAACGAGAACCCCCCATCCATAACAGAACTGATCTCAGGAGGTCTACCAGTGGTGGTAGTCTAGTCTACTTCCATTTTTTATCATTACCAGTACTTCTTTAGGATGATGTCATTACTGCACACTGCTCTTTGCACTGGTAGCTACTACTAGTACGTAGTATTCCTCATTCAAAACAAATTAACCCTAAACCTATGTCCCACGATTCGATTGTTGAAAAATCTGCACCCAACTCCCATGCGGATCTAAATTTTTGACGTTTGCATTCATTCGATTGTTCACAACTGCAATAATTATTATTTTTCGGCAAAGCAACAAACACTACTAATAGAAAACGTAAAAAGCAATCAACACCATGCTGACTTCCAAAAATTCTTCAGCCGATTCTGTGCATGAACATGAACATGAACATGAACAAGTGCTGGCCAAGCAACAAGTCGTCCGAAGTGTATTTGGCACTCCCAACATGCCGTTCAATCCTCAAGCCGAACTTCCCTCCATGGAAAAGATGCTAGTATTGCTATGGTTGTACAAGAACGACGCAGATGTGATCGACTATCTCGTCAAAATTATGGAAACTCACGTCATGGACGATCCCAAGTGTATCGATGCAATGGAATCGTATGCAGCTCCACTGGCCCAATTGGCCTTCTTGAAGTCGGAACAACACACTACAGAGCGTATCTTGTTAATCATGGCGCAGTTGTCAACTCGATTTGCTATCGAGTACTACTGGGCTTTACAAACGCTCCTTCAGCATCATCAACCCCAATACAACCCTGCTGTGTTTGATTTAAACAAATATACGCGTTGTGTTACCATGATTAATAATCTAGAACGGTGTATGAAGGGACAACTGCCAGAAAAACAGCAGCAGTGCAGCAACAATGATGACAGAACCGATGAAGCATCTCCTATTCATATCATTGCATTACACGGAGGAAAAGTTACAACAGACGAGAGCCACAGTATCACTGAAAGCACGCAGTCTCAATCTTCCAAACGAGTCAAAGATGAATCCAATCAAGATTTTTTCGCAACTGTTTTGGAATTGGCTAATAACAATGTTACTACCACAGAATCTACGGTTCATGAATTGCCAATGAAGAATTCGTTTGGCGGAGTCCTGCTGCTGTGCAAATTGCAGGAACGAAAACGAGTCATGGGACGAACACTAAAATGGAAACCCAGATATTTTGCCATTGAACAAGGAATGCTTCATTGCTACCGACAAGATAAAACGATCGAAAGAACTATGCGATTAGAAGGAGCTACGTTGTGGAAGGGACCACAACAAGATAAATATCCACATAGTTTTATTGTCCAAAGTGATACCAGTGATACTTTCTTCTTTCTGCAAGCCAAGACTGCCGAAGAAAAGTCATTGTGGAAACGAGCTTTGAGACAGTACGTGACAGAGCCATCAAAAAAGGCAACAGCAACAGAGCTGACACAAGCACAAACGGAACGGCTTAAGAAGTATCAACAATCGAAATGGTTTGGTAGGACTATGATCAACATGGCACGAGATCTATCAGAAGTACCACAAAATGAAAGAAGTGACTTTTTGTACGAGACATGCTTTGATCTGGACATTCCAGCAACCAGTCACGTCCTGTGGCCTTGGCGTGACACGGAAAGCATTATCAGCAACAACAGCAAGAGTGTTGAGGAAAAGCACGTGTTCGTGGTACTGCCTCACTTTTCTAGACCATTAGGCGAAGCGTCGTCGTTTCGAGCAAGCTTTATACTTAACAGCGAGGATGAAAAAAAAAGTTATAACGAAAACGAAAACGATAGCAACGGCGAAAACGACAGCAACAAAAATGAAAATGCGATCAAAAGCGGCTCTTATCTCAACTTCATCCGACAAGGTCGACTCAATACGGAATTCAAACGTCTAGAAATTCCAAAAGCCATTCTCGATGAACGATTGCTACAACCAACACGGGCTGGCAAAAAAACATTCAAGACTCTTGACGATGAAAGTATCACCGGTGAGAGTTCCGCCGATGATGGCTTATCCGACGAAAGTGGCGACAGCGATGACAGTTCCAATGAATTCATGGGATCGTACGAAAACACTTTGTCCAATAAAGCAATGATTCTCGATGAGGAACTCAGCCGTCACGATGATTTGTCCACCTGTTTTACAAAACAAGACAAGGAGGTAGTACTGGATTTTGACGATGATGTCAGCATCGCACCATCAATCAATTTTTCTATCGAACTTGTTGTTGCAGGTCTTACCGAAATACCCACCAAGAAGAAAAAGATCACTACGCCTAGCAAGTCCGAAACAAAAAACACGACCTTGCTATCCAGTAAAGATAAAGTCGGCGAAAACAATGCAACGAACAACGGAACCTGCTTGCTTTCACAGGAGACTACATTCAAAGTCCTTCCCAAGACAACCAAAGGATTAGTCAGTGTTTCTGTTCAAGCTTATGTTCACGAGGAAATGCTTGCACTACAAATGACCAAGTATTATCAAAAGGTGCTTCAGGATTGCAATGTTTGGCTTTACACCCCGCGTGTCCAGCGCGTGTCCACAGATATGGTGATCTTCGAGCTTCCCAAGAACGCAACAAGTATAGCCGATGCTAAAAGATTACACGGAGGTCGTCTGATCCAGTATTTCGTAAAAACGTTTGGAGACATTGGCTCGGAATCGTACCAGATGGCCCAAGCCTGCTTTGCAAGGAGTTTGGCCGGCATGAGTCTTTTAACTTACGTACTGGGAATCAGGAATCGACACGATACCAACATCATGATTGATAGCAATGGACACGTGTTCTTAGCGAACCTCTCGTGTGCTTTGGGAAATGGTAAAAGCTCGATAAAAATGGAAAGTCACCCTTTCAAGCTTACCAAGGAATATGAAACGATCTTGGGAGGTTCAGATTCTGAATACTACCAGCAGTTTACCGGATTATTTGTTTCTGGTCTTGAAATGATCAACAAGGACGCACCGACCGCTATTGCATTTGCCACCCTGATCAGCACTGCGCTAGCAAACGGCAATAAAAAAAGCTGTAGTAAAGCTGTACAATACCTCCGATCGAAGGTATTGTTATCCGGTGCCTCAAATGAAGTGCTACGAAAAAAAGCGATATCTTTGATCCAGAAATCGGAACAGAACTTTACCATGTCCGCCGCGCTCCATTTTGTGTCCAAGTCAAACATCCAAGTAGGAGTTGAAGTTTAGATTTTAGAATAGCGTTAGATATTCTATTGCGTATAGTTGCCAACTGGACTGGACTTGTTTCTATTGAAGAAAATGTCTCATCCGAAACAATCTAGCAAGCAGTGAACGAGGACTGACAAGTTGTGAGTATAGCTGTTTTATATATTAAAAGCAAGCGTCACTTCTTTGCACTTCCAACCAGCACTGTATCTGGCCACCCGGTACGGTCGCCAACGAGATTCCGCATGTCTTGATTGGCCTTCTTTGGGTGCAAAACTAATTTCCATACCAAAGAATATCGGGGTCGCTTTCCCGCTGCTTTCGATGGTGGTACTACAGTATGAGTTATGTCCTGGTCCATAAGCACGACTCTCCCAGGTTTTGGTTTCACATCTACTTTAGTATTGGTTGCGACGTCCAAAAATCTCGTAGGAGCGCCCCAACTTTCACGCCATTCATCATTGAGGTACAAGAGGCAGCTCATGAATCTAGGTTTTCCATCGGCGCGGTTGGGGTATCTTCCGAAAATATCGGTCCAAGGCGAAGGAGGTGCAAAAAAAGGATCGCCGTCAATATGATAGTCGAAAACTTGTCCGTGGCAGGGCGCATTGGCGGTGAGGGGCGTTACTTCAGCCCCTAGCACTGCTTCGGGGAGTCTTGTTACGTAAAAGTCCGAAAAAAGCTCTGTCAAGATGGATTCGAACTCTTGAAAGGCAGTAGGTGGTGGATCAGTAGCAATAATGTCTCGAAGAGCCAAATCTGACAATCCAAATGAATCTACAATAGTATCACAATAATTTGCAATTTTCTTCTCATCTTGTGTCGGCAGATCCAAAAGTCCTCCAGATATCCATCGATTGGGGTCAGGACCGTCTCTTACACCGTTCCATTTCTTTTTTTCTGAAGTTTCGTCATTTTCTTCTTCATTACCATTTCTTCCCAGTACAACATCCAGCATGGACTGTCGTAGATCGCGATTTCCATTGTATGGCGCGCGTAAAAGATGATCAAAAACAAGAATCGAACTGGTATCCCACACTGGCTGTGATTGATTTCCTTCAGTGTCTTTTTCTGTCAATATGGCACCATCTACTTCGTACCGCGAGGTCGGGATGGTTGAGAACTCGTCTGCGGCAGGATTATCAATATTAGTGTTGTGATGATTTTCAACTGGATCCAGCAATCCATATTCTTGCACTTGTTCCTTAACCAATGCGATCATGTAATTTTGGTAGAACTGTCTTGATAATGGCAAATCATTTGTCTTTGCAGAACTGTTGAAACAATCTATCACCGATAACAATACGGGTTGGTGAATTGCGCGACTGGACTCATCACAATCACTACTACTATACAATATGTCATCAATGCATTGGCTAATCAGATACTTCCATTCTTCGATCAGTTCTGTACTGAAGTTGATTTTATTTGTGGTCGTATTGTTATCTGGTGGTACTGCATGCAATTCAATAACAACGACTCGTCCTGTGGCACCTGCAGGCAATCTGTCTGGCGGCAGAGGTATAGGTATAGGTGAAATAGGTGAAATACTAGAAGGGACGTCCTTATTGTCGTCTGTGACAACTTGTACACTATGTTGGCACCCTATTAGTACCGATTCGACAATCTTTGAAAGTGCAGATATTTCCGTGGGTGAAATGGCACTGCTGCCAATGATTCGTCCATGTATTACCACCGAGGATGCATCGGGCGATGCCACAGCATGGAGTGGCAGCAGCAGCTGACTTGGGTGTGACGTTTTGGAAGCAATGGTTATCCCGACAAAGGCAGATATATCTATAACGGTAGCGAGTAGAAGGATAAAAGCGATGCCGAGTAGATCATTATAAATTTGCAAGTCCATTGCAAGCAAACTTTGTATCATAAAATGTTAGGGACGATATTTTGTGCTGTCTTGCTCGTCTACCACTGGAGTGTTGGTAGTGATGGCGTGATAGCCGATTAACTAGCTAGTAGAGAGTAGTAGACTACTACTTTTACTAGCTACTACTACTAGCTAACTACTCTAGTAGAAGAAGTAGTAGTAGACTAGTACTAGTAGTCCACTCTAGCTGGCTACTAGCTAGTAGACTAGTAGTAGTACTACTGTACTACTACTAGTACTAAAAAATAGTACTACTAGTAGTACTACTACTAAAAAATGGAGGCCCATCAGTAGTAGACTACCACCACCATACTAAGTAGCTACTCTAAGAATAGACTATACCAGGTAATAGCTACTGTAGTCTAGTAGTAGTAGACTAGAGTACTCTATCCTCTTTCTGGTTGGGGATTTGTATGACTGCAAATCGAAACAGTTGACGAATGTGATGTCATAAATGTAGTGTCAGATTATTATTATTTATTTAATCAAGATCGTCATCATCATTGGACTCTCTCTTTATTCTACTCTGGTAGGAGTAGACTACTACTCTAGCTACTCGAGCAGGAGTAGCTACCGTAGTACAGTACCTGGTACCAGGTAGGCAGGAGTAGTAGGTAGTCTACTAATAGCTAAACTAGCTACCAGGTAGTAGAGTAGTTTTCA
>Ga0100380_10008210_pt1 | contig 10320 bp, 9 predicted proteins | sample CryGeymeta201504_FD_80417 | JGI IMG/M metagenome (GOLD analysis project Ga0100380, IMG submission 80417) | Groundwater microbial communities from Crystal Geyser aquifers in Utah, USA - Crystal Geyser metaG 2015-04 | ecosystem: Environmental > Aquatic > Deep subsurface > Groundwater | place: USA... | reverse complement strand
ATGACGATAAATACACAAAGAGGATATGGAATACCAGTAGCGATTGTTATCGCGGGGTTATTGATTGCCGGAACTGTTTTCTGGACGAGAAGTGGTGAGAGTGCTAATTCAAATACCGCGCAAAACACCACAGGCGGGGCGGAGGCGTCTGACTTTAGAATGCCAGACGAAACGGATCATGTCCGTGGCAATCCCAATGCGCCTATTGCAATCGTAGAGTTTAGCGATTTGGAGTGTCCTTTCTGTGCTCGAATTCATCCCACCCTTGATCGCATTGTAAAGGAGAACGAGGACGTAAAGTGGATATTTCGTCATTTTCCGCTTTCGACAATCCATTCACGGGCGCTTTCTGCGGCAGTGGCGTCCGAATGTATCGCTCGACTCGGTAGTAATGATAATTTCTGGGCATTTACTGACACAGCGTTCGCTAATCAACAACTGCTTGGAAATACTTGGTATCGAGAGCAGGCCTCTTCATTCGGCATTGATTCGGAGGCCTTCGCCAGTTGCTTGAACGATCGTAGTATCGTTACCGACATTCAGACTGAATTGAATGAAGCAACTAGCGCTGGTGGTCGAGGCACACCGTATGTGGTCGTGGTAACGTCTGGCGGTCAACTTATACCGTTTAGTGGCGCCTTGCCATACGCGCAAGTGTCGGCGGTAATTGAACAAGCGCGCACTATCTAAGATGATTAAACAATACGACCTCATTATCATCGGTTCTGGCGCGGCGGGCCTTGGCGCCGCTCTTTACAGTGGACGCTATCGGCTCAAGACTCTTGTTCTTGGAAAAGAATTTGGTGGTGAGACGGCGAAAGCCGGGACGATAGAAAATTATCCCGGCGCTCCGGCAGTAGACGGCTATGAGCTGATGAATGTAATGAAACAGCAAACGTTGGCAATTAGTACAGAGTTCTCCAACGACGAAGTGAGCGGTATAGCGAAGCACGAACATTGTTTTGAGGTGGTGACTGGAAAAATGACATACCAGACCCATGCAATTATCTTTGCAACCGGAGCGGAACGTCGTCGTCTAGGACTCCCCAATGAAAAAGAATTGACCGGTCGCGGGGTTCATTACTGCGTCACCTGCGATGGTCCGGTGTACGGTGGTAAAACGATTGCTATGGTTGGCGGTGGCGATGCATCAGTCAAGGGCGCGGTGCTTGCGGCCGAGTACGTCAATAAATTATTTCTCATCGTGAGGGGCAAGGAAGTTAGCGCCGAGCCTATCAATCTTGAGAGAATGAAAACGCTTGGCGACAAAATCGAGGTTATTCTTGAGACGGAAGTGAAAGAGGTTGTGGGAAAGAACAAACTTGAGAAGGTTGTATTGTCTCGTCCGTTCAAGGGTTCGACTGACCTTGTTCTAGACGGTTTGTTCGTGGAGATTGGTGCGACGCCGAATGTTTTACTTGCGCAAAAGCTCGGTGTCGTCCTTGATGAACGAGGTCATATCGAGGTTGATAACATGATGCAGACAAATATAGACGGTGTATTCGCTGCGGGCGATGTGGTTAATCATTTCGGTTCGTTCAAACAGGATATCACCGCGGCCGCTATGGGTGCCGTTGCGGCCACCTCCGCCTACAACGACCGCAAAGTGCATGGAGAGCTCTGCGAGATGCATGCCGTCCCCGAGCATAAATAAAATATCATTATTATGAAAGCAATTTGGAACAATAAAGTTATAGCCGAGAGCGATAAAACAACAGTGGTGGAGAATAATCACTATTTTCCGCCGGAGACGGTAAAGATGGAGTATCTCACCAAAAATGGAACAACATACACTTGTCCGTGGAAAGGCCTTAGTGATTACTATGATGTGGTTGTAGACGGCAAGACGGCAAAGAACGGCGCGTGGATGTATCAGAATCCAAAGCCTGAAGCCGAGCATGTCCGTGGTAAGTTCGCGTTCTGGCAGGGAGTTGAGGTACAATCATAAAAATCATGAATCGTTACACACTTATTGGCATAGGAGTTGTCGTGGTCGCTGGAGCGATATTGTTCACTGTTGTTAGTCGTGATACGAATCAAGAGGTGAGCGTAAATAATTTAGTTGACACAAGTGATTTTGACAGATTCGCCTCTCTTTCTCTTGTTGATTACAGAGGCAATGCTGTCTCGCTCGAAGAATTTAGAGGCAGACCACTTGTATTAAATAGCTGGGCGGTGTGGTGTCCCTTCTGTCGGAAAGAATTACCTGATTTCGCAAAACTACAAAAAGAATTTGGTGACCAAGTTGTTGTCATTGCCATTGACCGGCAGGAACCGCTGGAGAAAGCAAAATCGTACACCGATGAACTGGGCATTTCAGAGGACATGCTCTTTCTCCTCGACCGCCCCGACTCCTTTTATAAATCAATTGGCGGATTTTCCATGCCGGAAACGATTTTTGTAAATGGTGATGGTGAAATTGTCGTCCATAAGCGCGGACCGATGGAATTAGACGAGATGCGCGAACATGTAAATAAAATCTTACAATAATCATGATTGAACTAAGTGTTGGCTTTATATTGGCATCATTTTTTGCGGGACTCCTTACTTTTCTCGCGCCGTGTACCCTGCCTCTCGTCCCGGCCTATCTTGGCTTCATCAGTGGAGTTGACCAGGAAGCGCTCAAAAATCCCGAAACCGCAAAAGCCGCCCGCCGAAGGATATTCTGGAATGGTCTAGCGTTTATCATCGGGTTTTCTTTTGTTTTCATAACGTTTGGAGTACTGGCCGGCATTGCCGGCACGGCCCTTGCTCCATACCGCATCTGGCTGGCCCGCATCGGCGGAGTGCTTGTTATTATATTTGGACTTTTCATGCTTGATTTCTTTAAGCTTCCATTTTTCCAGACAGATAAACGAATCCCCATTCCCAAATGGCTGACCCTTGGCAAACCTTCCAGCTCGCTCTTTATCGGTGGCACTTTTGCGCTCGGCTGGACACCATGCGTGGGTCCTATTCTCGGCTCTATTCTCTTGCTAGCTGGCACCAGCGGTACGGCACTCACTGGTGGAGTGATGCTTACCGTCTTTTCTATTGGACTGGCTATACCGTTTCTTCTTATTGCTCTCGCTTTCTCCAAAGCCACTGCCTACATCGATAGAATTTCCAAGTATCTCAAAACAATCTCTGTTATTGGGGGTGTATTCTTAATTCTTCTTGGATTGCTTCTCGCGACCGATAATTTTGGTCTCACCATCCAATACGGCTACGAACTTTTAGATTTCATTGACTACGATCGTTTGCTTGATTATTTATAATTAGGAAATCAACAGGTACAATAGGGAGCACTCCATGAGTTCAAAAGAGGAAATACAGAAAAAGATTGAAACTCTTGAGCTTGAGATGTCCTCGGCGGAATTTTGGGTGGATAAAGACAAGGCCCAAGCAACTATTCGTGAGATTGAAGAACTAAAAAATGAGCTATCAGGAGTAGGGAAGCATGACAAAGGCGGTGCCGTCATGACAATTTTCTCGGGCGCGGGTGGAGATGACGCCGAAGATTTCTCTCGTATTCTTCTTGAAATGTATCAAAAGTTTTTTGATAAAAATAAGTGGAGTTATTCTGTGGTGCATAAAAATGAGAATGACCATGGGGGGTATAGGAATATCACTTTGGAGATAAAAAATCCCGCTTCGCGCAGGGCTACGCAGGACGTCGGACCCTACGGGGTCCTCCGAAACGAATCCGGTGTTCATCGTCTAGTGCGCATCTCTCCTTTCAATGCCAAGCAACTTCGGCACACTTCTTTTTCGATGGTAGAAGTAATTCCTAAATTTGAAAAAACGGGGGAAGTCAAAATTCCTCCAGAGGAAATAAAAGTTGAACTCTCTAAATCTTCCGGTCCGGGAGGACAGAATGTCAATAAACGCGAGACTGCCGTGCGTCTTGTGCACATACCCACCAATCTTTCTGTGCACGTAGAATCAGAGCGTTCGCAGGCTCAGAATAAAGATAAGGCGCAAAGTATGCTTGAGGCTAAACTCTATAAAATGCTTGAAGATGAACGTAAGGCCAAGGAAAAAGGTCTTTATGTTTCCAAAACTACCCAGATAGAGTGGGGCAATCAAATCCGCTCATACGTCTTGCATCCCTATAAGATGGTAAAAGATCATCGTACTAATGTGGAAGTGCGTGATGTAGAAAGGGTTCTTAATGGTAATCTCGACGAATTTATCGAAGCAGAGCAGTCTCTTTAGCATTGACCGATGTGATATTTCTTGTTAATGTTCTTAAATGCTTAAATTGAGACTTCAGAGGGTTGGACGTGTTAACGAGCCGAGCTTTCGGCTTGTTTTGACCGAATCCAAAAATAGCACCAAGAGTGGTCGCTTTAAAGAAATTCTCGGTTCTTACGACCCGCGCAAATCAGTGGACTCTATTGATGCCGGACGCGTTAAGTACTGGCTTTCCCAAGGCGTTGGTACTACAGACACAGTCCACAATCTTTTGGTAAAACACAAAATTATTAATGCCAAAAAGATTGATGTCTCAGCAAAATCTAAGAAAGTCCCTGTAGTCCCTGAAGTAAAGGAAGAAGTCGTATCTGATGCACCTAAAGAGGAATCTCCTAAGGAAGAAGTAGCTGAAGTAGCTGAAGTAGCTGAAGTAGCTGAAGTAGCCCCAGAACCTGCAGAAGTAGCGCCCGAAAATGTTATAGTAGAAGAGACGGTTGCGGAAGAAGAGAAGGCTGTCTGATTATTCTTTAAATAAAAGGCCATGATTGATGACGTACAATTTCTAGAGTATGTGGTAAAAGCGTTAGTGACTCACCCGGATGATATTAAAATAAAGAGGACTGTTGATGAGATGGGCGTGCTTATGGTGCTTGATGTCCATCCGGAGGATATGGGTAAGGTGATTGGTCGCTTAGGTAATACCGCCAAAGCTATCCGGGTACTCCTTAGAGTAGTAGGGATGAAAAACAATGCTCGTATAAATCTCAAGATTAATGAACCTGCTGGGGCAGGCGCACAGTCGTGGCAACCCCGACAAGAACCTAGTAATACCCCGAGTGTTTCCAAGACTCTTGACGAAGCGATGGAGGATTTGAATCTAGACTAGGGACCCTAACCCATGCACTTTCATATCATCACTCTTTTCCCCAAAGCTTTTAGCTCTTATCTTGGCGAGTCTATTTTAAAACGGGCCATAGAGGATAAGAAGATCAAAGTATCTTTTTATAACCCACGAGATTTTACCAAAGATAAAAGGAAGAGAATAGATAGGACTCCTTATGCTGGTGGTCCGGGGATGGTGATACAAGCAGAACCGATTATCAAAGCTATAGAAGCAGCTTTGAAACGGACAACTAACAACCGACAATTAACAACAAAATCAAATACAAAAATTATTTTTTTGTCGCCATCTGGTAAGCAGTTTACAAATCAGTATGCAGAAAAAATAGCAAAAAAGCATAAACACGTGTTAATCATCTGCGGTCGCTATGAAGGCATTGATGCGAGAGTGAAAAAAGTTTTTAAAACGGATGAAATTTCAGTCGGTCCCTTTGTTTTAACCGGAGGGGAGTTACCGGCCACGATGATTATAGACGTAGTATCACGTCAGATAGCCGGTGTACTAGGCAACTTTGATTCTCTTGAAGAGCGCCGTATTTCAACTTCAGAAGTTTACACACGACCGGAAGTTTTCAAATATAAGGGGAAGTCTTATCGAGTGCCTAAGATTCTTTTGTCGGGCAATACTAGAGAGATTGAAAGATGGAAGAAATCGCGAAAGAGCTAGAGGAGTTTGCCCCGCCTAGAATTTACTGAACTACATTATAAGCAAGCGGTCGCGCCACTATAATGTATCTTAAGGATAAATAGAGGTTTCGCCTCGATGGTAGGCCGTTGTTGTCAAAGACGGTCTTTGACAACGCAAATGTGGTGAACTAGTTACAGGGGGTTGACAAGAAATAGGCCTTGGATTAAGATACTGTGAACTTCGACTCGATTGAGTTACGGCAGAACGAAGAGGTTTAGTACAGATTAATTCATTGAAAGCACGAAAAAGCTCTCGTGCTTTGGATTTTTATTTTTATGGACATACCTACTAAAGGATCTGCCAAATTTATCTCACGACCGAAAAAATATTTCGGTCGATTTAGAAAACCTCTTACCGAGACACCTAATCTCGTAATCTCGCAAGTGGAGTCATTTAAGTGGCTTGTGCAAAAAGGTCTCAAAGAAGTTTTTGAGGAATTTTCGTCTATCAAAGATTTTTCGGAGAAAAAGTTTCAACTTGATTTTGTTGGTTTTGAACTGGCTGAACCGAAGTTTGATGAATACACAGCGAAGAATAAAAAACTTTCTTACGAGGCGCCTTTGAAAGTTCGTGTGCGATTAAAAAACTTAATTATGAACACAGAGAAGGAGCAGGAAATCTTCATGGCGGATTTCCCTCTGATGACTTCTCACGGCACTTTTGTTATCTCTGGTATCGAACGCGTGGTGGTGCCACAACTGGCTCGCTCCACCGGAGTTTCTTTTACCGCGCAAGAATTAAGAGGGAAGAAGACCTTTGGGGCCAAGATTATCCCTGCTCGCGGGGCATGGATTGAGCTTGAAACTGATTCTGACGGCACTATATATGTAAGGATTGATCGCAAGAGAAAGTTTCCAATAACTATTCTTCTTCGCGTTTTCCTAGCTGGAGAATCTGGTGGGGCTGTTTCTAATGAGAAGATTCTTGCCTTATTTGAGCATCTTCCAGAGGCCAAATATTATATAGAGAAGACTCTTGCTAAGGACCACACCACTAGTGGTGACGAGGCTAGTATAGAAATACACAAACGTCTGCGCGATGGTGACCTTGCGGCGGCAGACAACGCTCGTGAATTCGTCCGCTCCATCTTCAATAAGGAACGCTATGACCTCTCTCGCGTTGGTCGTTTTAGATTTAATAACCGTTTTGGCCCGCCCGATGGCAAGGCGGGCGTCAAAGAAACTACTAAGGAAATTGAACGCCGCACGCTTTCATTATCTGATCTCGTCACCATTCTTTCTCACGTTGTTCATCTCAATATCACCCCGGATTCCCAACCAGATGATATCGACCACTTGGGTTCTCGTAGAGTGCGTCTCGTGGGAGAACTTTTCCAACAAAAGATCCGTGTCGGCATGGCCCAGATAAAGAGAAATATTCAAAATAGAATGTCTACTATTGATACCGATGTCACCCTTCCGGTGCAATTTATTTCTCCTAAACCTCTTCAAGCTAGGATGAAAGAATTTTTCACCACCAATCAACTTTCGCAATTTATGCAACAGACCAACGTCCTCGAGGAACTGGAACACCTTCGTACTGTTTCTGCCCTTGGTCCCGGTGGTCTCCATCGCGCTCGTGCCGGCTATGAAGTACGTGATGTCCACCCTTCGCACTATGGTCGTCTCTGCCCCATTCAAACCCCTGAAGGTCCTAACATTGGTCTTATTTTGCGCTTGGCCACATACGCTCGTATCAATGATTTCGGCATGATAGAAAGTCCCTACGCAACGGTTAAAGATGGCAAAATTACCGGTGAGATTAAATATCTAAATGCTTTAGAAGAGGAAAATTCAAGTATTGCTCACGCCGCTACTCAAGTAGAGGATGACAAAATTGTTCCCTCAATGGTTGAGGCTCGTATCAAGGGCACGCCTCAAATGCTTCCTCGTTCCAAAATAGATTATATAGATGTCGCCACCAATCAGGCTTTCTCTATCGCCACATCGATGATTCCATTTCTTAATCACGACGACGCTAACCGCGCTCTCATGGGTTCGAACATGCAGAAACAAGCCACCCCCTGTATTCTTCCCGAGGTGCCGTTAGTGGCCACCGGTATAGAAGAGGTTGCCATCCGTGATACCGGTCGTATTGTCTTCTCCAATGTTGACGGAGTGGTTTCTTATGTTGATGGTAAATTAGTGACGGTCAAAGATAGTAAAGGCAATAGCCACAATTTCCCTCTGATAAATTTTTCAATGACCAACGGTTTTACCGCCTTTCACCAAAGACCTTCAGTTGAATTGGGACAAAAGGTTAAAAAGGGGAGTGTCTTGGCTGACACTTCTTCGTCATCTGATGGACAAATGGCCGTGGGTCAAAACGTTTTAGTCGCTTTCATGTCTTGGTCTGGTTCTAACTATGAAGACGCCATTATTATCTCCGAACGTTTAGTTGAGAAGAGCAAATTCACGTCTATTCACATTGAAGCGTTTACTATCAACGTGCGAGACACCAAACTTGGACCAGAAATGACCACTTGTGATATCCCCAACGTAGGGGAGTCAAAGCTCAAGAACTTAGCCGAAGACGGCATCATTAGAGTTGGCGCCGAAGTTCGACCGGGTGATATTTTGGTAGGCAAGATTACTCCTAAAGGTGAATCACAACTAACTCCAGAGGAGCGACTCTTACGATCTCTCTTTGGCGAGAAAGCTAGAGACGTTAAAGATACTTCTAAAAGGATGGAGGGAGGGAAACGAGGTCGAGTGGTATCAGTACAAGTCTTTACTCGCGAGCATGGAGACAAACTTGATTCAGGAGTTTTGAAACAAATTCATATTCAAGTAGCGCAATTGAGAAATGTTTCCGTGGGAGACAAACTGGCTGGTCGACATGGCAATAAGGGTGTTATCTCTAAGATTTTACCAGTTGAAGATATGCCTTACATGGCAGATGGAACTCCGGTAGACATTATCCTTACTCCTCTGGGTGTTCCTTCTCGTATGAATCTTGGCCAGATTTTGGAAATGCACCTTGGCTTGGCTGCTAACACTCTTAACTATCAGGCGATAGTCCCTCCATTTGCCGGAGCATCCGAGGACGAGATTAGAGAAGAACTTGTTAAAGCTAATTTCCAAGAATCAGGAAAGGTCAGACTTTTTGATGGTCGGACAGGAGAGACCTTCCAGCACGAGGTTGCCATTGGCTACATGTACATGTTCAAACTTCACCACATGGTTGAAGACAAGATCCATATGCGTTCAATTGGTCCGTACTCGCTTATCACTCAACAACCTTTGGGAGGCAAGGCGCAAAACGGAGGTCAGCGTTTTGGAGAAATGGAAGTCTGGGCGCTTCTTGGTCATGGGGCTAGTTACACTCTTCGGGAGATGCTGACTATAAAGTCTGACGACATCCTTGGTCGTTCAGCCGCCTTTGATGCGATAGTGAAGGGAGAAAAGATTCCCGAGCCTCACATTCCGGCCTCCTTCAATGTTTTGCTCAACAATATTAAAGGCTTGGCACTTGATGTGGAATTGAAGAAGAGAATAGATAAACCACAAGACAATGAATAACTATAAAACAAAACTCAGTGATGCAGAAAAATTTGATGTCGTAAGCATCAAGCTGGCTTCACCTGAGCGCATCAAGGAATGGTCACACGGAGAAGTCACTAAACCAGAGACTATTAATTATCGTACACAAAGAAGTGAGCGCAACGGTCTCTTTGACGAAAAGATTTTTGGACCAGACAAAGATTTTGAATGTTATTGCGGAAAATATCGCGGTATCAGATATAAGGGTATTATTTGCGAGAAATGCGGAGTAGAGATCACGCGCTCTATAGTTAGACGAGAACGTATGGGTCACATCGAACTGGCCACTCCAGTCTCTCACATCTGGTTTTTGAAAAATGTTCCCTCAAGAATCTCTCTTGTTATGGGTATACCGGTATCAGACCTTGAAAAGGTTATCTACTTTGCCGGTTACATTGTCACCAGCGTTTCAGATGGAGAAAAATCTCGAGTTCTCAAAGACCTTGAATCTGAATTTAAGGCCAAGGTAAAGACTCTTCAGGATGAGAAGAGTAAACTCGCCCTAAAAGAGTTGGCGCTTACTACCAAGCGAGACATCGAGTCCTTAGTGCCCGGACGTGTGCTCAATGAAATAGAGTACCATCGCTCTATTGTAAAGTACCCAACCATTTTTGAAGCAGAGATTGGAGCCGAAGCGATCTACAACATCTTAAAGAACCTTGATTTGAATAAATTGCTCAAAGAGATTGAGGCTCTACTTGAGACCGCCACTTCAACAGAAATCCCTCGTCTTAATAAACGCTTGAGCACTATTCAGTGGATGATTAATGCTGGTAACAGGCCGGAGTGGATGTTTCTCTTACGTATTCCCGTTATCCCACCGGCTATTCGCCCAATGGTCCCTCTTGATGGGGGTCGCTACGCTACCTCTGATGTCAATGATCTTTATCGTCGAGTGATCAATAGAAACAATCGTCTCAAAAAACTTAAGGATATAAATGCTCCGGATGTCATCTTGCGCAATGAGAAAAGAATTCTTCAAGAAGCGGTTGATGCTCTTATAGACAATACTAT
>Ga0100380_10008207_pt1 | contig 10325 bp, 6 predicted proteins | sample CryGeymeta201504_FD_80417 | JGI IMG/M metagenome (GOLD analysis project Ga0100380, IMG submission 80417) | Groundwater microbial communities from Crystal Geyser aquifers in Utah, USA - Crystal Geyser metaG 2015-04 | ecosystem: Environmental > Aquatic > Deep subsurface > Groundwater | place: USA... | reverse complement strand
GGTTTCGGCGATAAGATTCCGGCAGTTAATGCAACACTTATAAATTCACTGATGATTCGAGCGCTCGATTTTAATGACATTTATTGGAAAGAAGATCCATCCCATCCATCTGATATTATCCCTGCCGCTCTTTCTGTTGGTGAAATGGTTGGCGCTTCAATGGAAGATGTAATAGTTGCGATTGTGCTTGCATACGAATTTGAACAACGTTTATGCGAGTTTGCAGTGCCGGGCGTACGCGAACGCAAATGGCATCACGCAACTTTAACCCAGTTTGTATCTCCGATCGCCGCCGGTAAAATATTAAATTTAACTGTTGACCAGATGGTAAATGCAATTGGTATTTCCGGAAGTCATAATCACACAATCGGCTGCCCTACTGCGGGCAAACTTACGATGATGAAAAACACGGTTGACCCGATGGCTGTGCAGGCTGGTGTGTTTGCAGCGTTGATGGCACAAAAAGGATATACCGGCACAGAAGCAATATTTGAAGGGAAAGAAGGTTTTATGGATTGCTTCTTCGGTTGGGATGTAAAAACGCAGCAAGTTAGCCCGGCGCCTATGCAGGGAAGAGAATCTATTGCTGAATGGGAATGGGATTTATCTAAACTTATTGGCAATCTTGGAAAGAGTTTTAAAATTCTTGAGTGTTCGATGAAAGCCTTTCCTACAGAGGCGTTGACTCACACACACATAAGCGCTGCTCTAAAAGTTGTTACCGAAAATAAAATAAGTTATGATCAAATTGAACAGGTAACGGTTACAACAATTGCGCGTGCCTGCGATATTTTGTTTGATCCGCATAAGTATCGTCCCGAATCGAGAGAAACAGCAGATCATTCGCTTCCATATTGTATCGCCGCTGCGTTGGTCGATCATAAAATAACTACTGCTTCATTCTCTGAGGAAAAATTAAAAGATCCCAGAATATGGGAAGTGATTGATAAAATTAAAGGCGTTGCTTCGGAAGAATTTGAGAAGATGTTCCCTGCAAAGCAGCCGTCAAAGGTCGTAGTGCGGACAAAAAATGGAAAAGAGTTTTCCGAATATCTCGAATATCCGAAAGGCGATCCGAGAGAGCCGATGACGATGGAAGATTTGGAAAATAAATTTGAAGGATTATCTTCTCAATTATTTGTTGCAAGCAGAACGAAAGAAATTAAAGATGCTATCTTTAAAGCAGAACTTATGACTGCTAGAGAGTTTATGAAAAAGCTTATTGCTTAATTGCTAATAATTTTAAGAAATAATGACATTCTTTTCATCAATGTGGATTATAATTATTTTTAAATCGTATGAAATCAGGAACAAGAATTAGACTAAAAGGCGACCCTGGAAGAATAGGGGTTATTACCGGAAAATCAAGAGACCGTGAAGGATTAAAATACTGGCAAATACAATTTCCGGATATGGCTCAATATGTGCCTGAAGATCAACTTGATAATATTCCAGAGAGTGCTGAAGATCCTCTTGATCTTTATAATGAAGGAAAGCTTGGAAGGGCTATTGACTTACGACGTACCTTGACACATGTAAGGTTAAGTGGACATTTGGCAAACCTACTTTATAGTATGGAAACAACTAACACTGATTTTCTGGCATATCAGTTTAAACCTATAATAAAATTTCTGAACTCAGCAACCAAAGGAATATTAATTGCCGATGAAGTTGGATTAGGAAAAACAATAGAAGCTGGTTTGTTATGGACTGAACTTCGAAGCCGTTATGATTATAGGAGATTGCTGATTCTTTGTCCCGCTTTCTTACGAATTAAATGGAAAAGAGAACTGGCTAATCGATTTGGTGTTGATGCAAAAATAACGGATGCAAGAGAAACTCTGGAAGTTTTGAAACAGGCTACTATTGAAGGTTCAAATTATCAATATGCTATGATTGCGAGTATGCAGGGACTACGACCAATTAAAGGATGGGATCAAGAAAGTATTAATGATCGAAGAATTCAAAATCAACTTGCAAAATTTTTACAGCGAAATGAATACACAACGCCATTAGTTGATTTATTAATTATAGATGAAGCTCACTATTTAAGAAATCCAGATCCAAAGAAACGTAAGAAGACTTCCATCTTAGGTCAATTACTTCGAAACATTTCTGATAATATAGTTTTACTGTCGGCAACACCAATTCATCTTAGAAGTCAGGACCTTTATCAACTTCTTAATATTGTGGATGAGGCAACTTTTAATCAACCAAAGATTTTTGATGAAATACTGAGAGCAAATGCTCCTTTAGTTAAAGCCAGAGATTTTATTTTAAGCAAGAAAGTGAATGCGAACGATTTTATTAAAATTTTACAAGTAGCTAAATCACATCCATTACTATCTGACAGCAAACAATTAACATATTTAATTGAAAATCCACCTAGCGAGAAAGAAATACAAAATGTTACTAAAAAATTAGAAATAGCATATAAATTAGAGACGATTAATTTGGCCGGGCACGTTATTAATAGAACTAGACGAAGAGATGTTTCAGAACAACATGTCCGAAGAGAAGCAAACCCGGAATATATTCCATTATCTGAAACTGAAAGAGAGTTTTATAACAAGGTCACGCAGACAATACGCATATTATGTCAGAAACATTTGAAGCACGAAGGATTTTTACTTATGACTCCTCAGCGTCAAATGTCCAGCTCTATGCCGGCAGCATTACGAGATTGGCAGAATAGGGGAAAAAATACAACCATTGATATTTTTGAAGACATTGGGGAGGAAGTAAATATTGAGAAAGAATCAAAAGGATTTATTGTAACCGAATTAATCCGCATTGCAAATGAAATTACAAGTTTAGAAGACTTGTGGAAAAATGATTCTAAGTACAATCGATTTCGAGAAATAATAGTTAATGAATATATTCAATTAAATTCTAAAACTAAGGTAGTTGTATTTTCATACTTCCGTGCAACGCTTGATTATTTACATGAACGATTAAGCCAAGATGGTATACGAAGCATTGTTTTAAAAGGAGGAATAGAACAAGATAAGGATGAAATTCTTGAAACCTTTTCCAAAGAGGAAGGTCCTAATATTTTATTATCTTCAGAAGTGGGAAGTGAGGGTATAGATTTACAATTTGCTAGCGTATTAGTCAATTATGATTTACCATGGAACCCTATGCGGGTGGAACAAAGAATTGGAAGGATTGATAGAATAGGACAAAAAGCTAAAAAAATATTAATCTGGAATTTGTTTTATGAGGATACAATTGATTCAAGAATTTATGAAAGGCTTTATGACCGGATTAAAATTTTTGAAGAATCTATAGGGGGTTTAGAACCAATTTTAGGCGACGCTATCAGAAAGTTGAGCATTGATTTACTACGTGACGAACTTACACCAGAACAAGAGATTGAAAAAATTGAACAGACGGCGATTGCTTTAGAAAATAAAAAGCAGCAGGAAGAAAAATTAGAAAATGAAGCTGCTCATTTAGTAAGATATGGTGACTATATTCTAAATCAAGTTAAAGCTGCAAGAGAATTACATCGGTGGGTAAGCGGTAATGATATAAGATTATATATAGTAGAGTTCTTTAATTATTATTATCCAGGCTGTGAGTTTAAACAAATATCTGTTGAAGGTAATGAGTATAATATTTTACTTACTAATGAAGCAAAAAATGCTGTTGAATCATTCATCAGGAAAAAGGATTTGCATAAAAGTACAAGGTTAATAAGAAATGATCCAAGACCTGTTAAATGTCGATTCGAAAACAAAGTAATTATAGACCTGCGGGAAAATGTTGAAATAATTAATCAAGTACATCCACTAGTAAGATTTGTAAACGACAGTATAAACAAGGAAAAAGAATTTTATCATCCATCGGTTGCTATAAAGTTATTTAAAAAAGATGGCGAGGATTCTTTTTCACCGGGGTTATATGTATTTACAGTACAAAAATGGACTGCTCAAGGTTTACAAGACATTGAGAGATTATTTTATGCTGCTGCATCCGTAAAGGAAAATATATTATTGTCCCAAGAAAAAGCTGAGTTGTTAGTTACAACTGCTTTGAATTATGGAAAGGACTGGCCTGAATCAAGAACGACTTTAGATGTTAAACAAACAGGAGAAATCATTAATAATCTATGTTTAACAGAGTCCGAACATGCTTACAGAGAGTTTCAAATTAATTTGCGTAATCAAAATGAGGACAGAGCATCTATACAACTTAAGACATTGAATCTGCATCTGAAATCTCAAAAACAGATGTTTCAAGAGGTTATTAAAAAGCATTATGCAGCAAACCGCATTCCTCTTGCAAAAGCTACAGAACAACGGGTTAAGCTACTTGAAAATAGTATAGATCGTAGGAGAATTGAAATTGAATCTAAGAGAGGATTAAAAATTACTACACAAGATATATGTATTGGTGTTATAAATATTTTTTAAAATAATTAGAGAGGTTAAAAAATGAATTATTATTTTACTCAATTCAAAGATGTTAAAAGCGATGAATTTAATGATATAGTTATAGGATTCGATTTTGGAACCTCATCTAGTAAGATCATTATAAGGAGTCCATTTATTTTGGGAAAAATTGCTAATGCAATTTATTTTGAAGAAAATGGACATGATGATAATAAATATCTTTTACCAACACGACCTTTCTTTAATGAAAAGAAAATTTTGGAATTAGGTAGTCCATTATCAAAACCACAATTTCCTGCTTTAAAGATGCGACTAATTGATAAACCGAATGATATTGCTGAAGATGATTACACAAATGTGGATTTAGCAGTTGGTTATATTGCAAAAGCTTTAAGGATATCTAGAAAGTGGTTTATAGAAACACAAGCAGGTGTATATGGAGATAGAAAAATAAGATGGCATTTTAATTTGGGAATTCCATCCACAGGTCATAAAGATGAGGAAACATTTAACCGTTTTAATTTAATAGCAAAAGCAGCATGGAATGTTTCTGTTGTTGCTACCGATGTGAACTTAGAAAATTGTAAAAAAGTTTTTGAGGATATGAAAGGTGGAATGGATTTAAATGAGATAGCATCTGATAGAATTAATATAATTCCTGAGGTTTCTGCACAAGTTATGGGTTATATTCAATCAACAGTTCATCAAGATGGTTCACATTTATTAATTGATGTAGGAGCGGGAACTGTTGATATATGTTATTTTACATTAAATTTAGAAGAAGATACGCACTCCTTATTATTAAGTTCTGTACAGTACAATGGAGTTTTTGAACTTCATAGTGCGCGAATAAATGAGATGAGAGATAGATTTAATAAATGGATTGAAAAATTCGGTTTCGAAGAGGATCCCATAAAACCAATACCGATTAATGCTTTAGGTTATTTTCCTAAAACAACCGATAATACACTTACTTTCCAAATGACTTCTGATGAGACATATCAAAAGAAGACAAGATATCAATTGCATTTTTTAATTAATGAAGCAAAAAAATCTAGGGATCCAAATTCACCACAATGGGATTCAGGGGTTATTTCATTTCTTACTGGCGGCGGAAGAAATACAAGTGTTTATAATAATGCTGTTAATGATGTAAATGAATGGTTACAGACAAAAGGTAATGTTTGTGGGCTGAGAATGATTGAATTACCCCAACCTCCTAACCTTAATATCGGTGATCCACCTATTCCGGATTATCAAAGACTATCAGTAGCATTTGGTTTAAGCCACACAAAAGATGAGCTCGGAAAAATTATACCGGAATATGAAATTGGAGACTTGATAATTGAAAAAGGACAGAAAGATATAAGTGATGATTTCATTAGTAAAGATCAGGTCTGAAAAACAGAATATTAACTAATTCTCTTTGGAAATTACAATTTATCAATCAGTACAATTGCTTTAATTTTTTAAAAAGACTATTATTGTGTCATTATATTGACATTTTTAAAAGGAAAAGAAATGCAAGCGATCATATACACGGAAGCCCGAAATAAGCTGAACAAGCTTATAGACAAAGTTCACGAAAACAGTGAACCTTATTTAATTGTTGGTACAAAAGGAAGAAAAGACGCTATTTTAATTTCAAAGGAGGAGTATGATAATCTTATCGAAAATCTTTATATCCTTAGTAATCCTAAATGGGTAAAAAGTATTGAACAAGGTCTAGATGATTTTAAACGCGGTAAAACGAAAAAGTTAACAATCAAAGAAGCATTAGGTATTTAATTGCAAAGTCAATTCGTTTTTGAATGGACTGATGAAGCATTTCAACAACTTGATTCAATTAAAAAAAATATATCTCAAACAGATAGAAATTATTTACTAAAACTTGCCAATCTTTTAGAATCAATGCAAATAAATCCTTTTAAAGGAATTGGGAAACCTGAACCTTTAAAACATGATTATCCGTCTTGCTGGTCGAGACGCATAACACGCAAAGATAGAATTATCTATAGAGTAGAAAGAAAAAGTATTATCATCATTTCAATTTTAGGACATTATAATGATTAAAAAATTAAATAAAACATCAGCCGGTAAACGTGGCTCAGATGTGCGCTCCGATTGCTATATCGAAATAGAATTTAAAAAATCTGGCGGAATAAAAATCGACCTTAAAAGCAAAGTAGATGTGATGTATGGAGATTCAATCCGCCGGCAAATTAATGAAATGTGTGAGTTCTTCGAAATAAAAGATGCATCTATTTTAATAGAAGATTACGGTGCGCTTCCATTTGTAATTGCAGCCAGATTTGAAGCAGCAATGAGAAGATTTAATCCTTCTCTATCTAAACAATTCCTTCTCCCATTTAGCACAAAAAACAAATACAAAACGACAAAAGAGAAACTCCGCCGAAGCCGCTTATATTTACCCGGCAATGAACCGAAGTTTTTTCTGAACGCAGGATTGCACATGCCGGATGGAGTAATCCTCGATCTCGAGGACAGTGTTTCACTTGCAGAAAAAGATGCGGCACGGCTTCTTGTGAGAAATGCGTTACGTACTGTTAACTTTTACGGCTGCGAAAGAATGGTAAGAATTAATCAACTCCCACTCGGACTTGAAGATTTAAAGTACATCGTGCCTCACAATGTGCATGTTATTTTAATTCCGAAGTGCGAATCTGCCGATCAAATTAATCAGCTTGAAGTTGAAGTTAACCGGTTAGTGAAAGAATATAAAATTAAAAACGAAATTTATTTTATGCCCATCATCGAATCAGCGCTTGGCGTAATTAGGGCTTTTGAAATTGCAACCGCTTCAAAGCAAAATTGTGCGCTTGCTATCGGGCTAGAAGATTATACCGCTGACATCGGGACGCAGCGAACGAACGAAGGCAAGGAAAGTATATTTGCTCGTTCAATGTTGATCAATGCCGCAAAAGCTGCAGGGATTCAGGCAATAGACACTGTCTTCTCGGATATAAACGATATGGATGCTTTACGTGCAAGCGTTATTGAAGCAAAATCTCTCGGCTTTGAGGGCAAAGGTTGTATTCATCCGCGTCAAATACCGGTTGTGCATGAAGCATTCGCATCAAAAAATGAAGAAATTGAGAAAGCAAAAAAAATAGTCCTCGCTTTTGAAGAAGCTGAGAAAAAAGGACTCGGTGTGGTTTCTCTCGGAAGTAAAATGATAGATGCACCGGTAGTAAAACGTGCTTTAAAAACAATTGACCTGGCAATATTGAATAATCAGTTAACCAAAAATTGGAAAGAAGAATAGAACTCAGATACCGCAGATTTTTTTAATCAGTGAAAATCTGCTTAATCTTAGCAATCTGTGTTCTATCATTCCTATAGTGCAGATGAAGCAGATTTAACTTAAAGTTGATTAAAGGCAAAATATGAAATTAGTAAGAAACGATGCCGGACGACTTGTTCCGGATGAAGTAAACGGACAAAAACAAATCCCATACATGGGCGTGAATAAACATAAACCGAATGGTAATAAATATAAACCGCCTATAAGAACTTGCATAGACTATCCGCCCGATGGAAACAAAGTTGTGGAGAATTTAAAATCTGCACTAAAGAAATCCGGACTGAAAGACGGAATGACGATTTCTACGCATCACCATTTAAGAAACGGTGATGTTTTAACAAATATGCTTTTCGATACGATAAAGAGCATGGGCATTAAAAATATACGCTGGTTCCCAAGCGCTTCATTTCCCGTGCATTCACATTTAATTAAATATCTTGAAGACGGTACTATTCACCACATTGAAGGAAGTATGAACGGACCGCTCGGTAAATTTACAACAGAAGGGAAAATGAAAGGAGTGGGCGTCTTGCGTTCGCACGGAGGGAGATATCAGTCTGTTCAGGACGGTGAAGTTCATATTGATATTGCAGTTATTGCTGCTCCAACAGCAGACCCATTCGGCAATGCAACAGGCGATCGCGGTCCATCTGCCTGCGGATTAATAGGTTTTGCTCTAGTTGATTCTGAATATGCTGATAAAGTAATTATCGTTACCGATAATCTAATTCCCTTTCCTTGCGTTCCGTGGCAGATTCAGGGCAACAATGTTGATTTTGTTGTAAAAATAGATTCACTCGGCGACCCATCGAAAATTGTTTCTGGCACAACACAAGTAACAAAATCACCAGATAGATTATTAATCGCAGAATATGTAGCCCGGTTTATTGACGAAGCAGGAATAATGAAAGATGGATTTTCACTTCAAGCCGGAGCGGGAGGAACTAATCTTGCATTTCTTCTTTACTTAAAAGAGAAGATGAAACGAAAAGGAGTCAAAGCCCGATTTATGCGGGGCGGCAGCACAAAATATCTTGTTGAAACTCTTGAAGAAGGTTTAACAGATTACATCCTTGACGGGCAAACATTCGATCTGGAAGGCGTAAGAAGCATGAGAGAAAATGTCAACCACGTTAATACTTCTCCATTCACGAGTTATAACTTTCATGGGAAAGGAAATTTTGCGTCAATTGTGGATGTAGCTGTACTTGGCGCAACCGAAGTTGATGTAAATTTTAATGCAAACGTTGTTACTCATTCAGATGGTTATTTACTTCATGGAATTGGCGGCTGGCAAAACTGTCTTTATTCAAAATGCACTATTCTCGCTATTCCAACTTTTCGAGATAGAATTCCCGTTATTATGGATGAAGTAACAACCCTCTGCGCACCGGGTGAATTAGTGGATGTGATAATCACAGAAAGAGGAATTGCGATAAATCCATTGAGAAAAGATTTGATAAAAGCAGTAAAAGGTTCTTCGCTTCCAATAAAAACAATACATGAGCTTAAAGATGAAGTTTATGAAATCTGCGGAGGCGCTCCCCAAAAACCTAAATTGAACAAAGAAAAAGTTATCGCAATAATTAAGTGGGTTGATGGTACTGTAATAGATTCTGTTTTTCAGGTTGTGAAATAAAAATAAACTTTAACAACATTAACAAAAAAAAAGCCGCCCCTCCGGCGGCTCTCAGTTCTACCCCGATTTGAAAATCTCACACCAATAATGCATAATTATTAGTTCAAACAATGTGCCGGTCAACAAATGCGATTTATATTCTCAAAATGCTCTTTGAGAAGTAATTATATGAGACGATGTATTAAATGGTTACATTTTTTCTCCTCATTTGAATCGTCAACAAAAATGCGTTTCTTGATTAATTCCCAAAGAACAGCGGTTCACTTTAAGAATCAATTTTCAAGTACACTTTGAAAACATCTTTGCTTATTTCATTTAGAGCTAAAGATAGAAGATTTGATTTCTTGAGTGTAATATCTATTTTCATTTTAATCATTTAATTAAATTTTTATTGTATGGATTTCAAACCTCCTAAAACTGAACTTGTACGTGGACTCGGCGTTACAGCAGCCATAATGATCGTCGCCGGTTCCATGATAGGTTCCGGTATTTTCAGAAAGCCAGCAACAATGGCGGGGCAGCTTCTCTCACCCGAACTTCTACTCATCGTATGGATTGCCGCCGGAATAATTACATTCATCGGTGCGCTTGCAAATGCCGAAGTTGCCGGAATGATTGATGAAACGGGTGGACAGTATATATACTTTAGGGAAATGTACGGGAAAACATTTGCTTACTTTTACGGCTGGTCAGGTTTTTCAGTTATTCATAGCGGAAGCCAGGCAGCAATTGCTTATGTGTTTGCCGAATATCTTGGTTACTTTTTTAAATATCCTTCTTTACCCGACTCAATAGCGCAACTTTCTATCTGGATGCCCTTCATTGGAAATATATTTCCCTTTGCACAATTCGGCACAAAGGCAGTTGCTATATTATGTCTGCTTTTTCTAACCGGAGTAAATTATGTCGGCGTTGTTTTCGGCGGTGTAGTTCAAACAATAATAACAATTATAAAAATTGCTTC
>Ga0100380_10008206_pt1 | contig 10329 bp, 11 predicted proteins | sample CryGeymeta201504_FD_80417 | JGI IMG/M metagenome (GOLD analysis project Ga0100380, IMG submission 80417) | Groundwater microbial communities from Crystal Geyser aquifers in Utah, USA - Crystal Geyser metaG 2015-04 | ecosystem: Environmental > Aquatic > Deep subsurface > Groundwater | place... | reverse complement strand
GTGCCGACCGTGTGGCTGGAACGACGACATGCTCTTGCCGACAGATACGCCCACGTACCACCACGGGCGGTCGGATCGAAACCAGCAGTTTCGGAAACGGCAGAAGGGAGGTGTCCATCGAGAACCTCTTTACTAAGAGATGCAGGAGCGCATCCATGTATAACTCTACGCTTTGTAAAATAATTCTGCAAGTGGAGACCGTGTTTTATCGACAAACTATCATGAGTTCCGTACAATACCACACATGCATACAAAACAATGGTTACAGTGGCGCTACGCTACAAAGAAGTTTGATACGAGCAGGGTGGTTCCAACAGAAGCTATCGAGTATATCTTAGAGGCCAGCAACCTCGCCGCTACCTCATATGGTCTGCAACCATTTCAGATTATTGTTGTCACTGATCAATCAAAAAAAGACGCCATTAAAGAGGCAGCCTTTGGCCAAGTGCAAGTCGCCGAAAATACTGCCCTCCTCGTCATCGCCGCACGAACCGACGTTGATGAAGCCATGATTACTGAATTTACTACCCGAATCGAAACAGTCCGCGGACTGCCAGCTGGCACCGTCGATGGCTACAAAGCCATAATGGTCGGCCACCTTACCAGTCTATCCCCTGAAGTACGATTGGCCTGGGCACAACGTCAGTCATACCTAGCACTCGGCACCATGATGGTAGCGGCAGCCGAAAAGCAAATTGACCACTGTCCAATGGAGGGCTTTGACCCGACAGCAGTCAATGAGATACTCGGTCTAGCGGAACACAATCTCCATGCGACCGCTTTCTTGGCGCTTGGCTACCGCTCCCCCGAAGATGAAACGCAACACTATACAAAAGTACGAAAGTCACTTGAGCAAATGGTGATTCGGATGTAGGGACGTTCGGGAATTGTAATATATAGAGACGGGCGCGACCTTTCGGTCGCGCCCGTATTCTTTAGTGGACCATTACCACGGTGTGCCAGGGGTCGGCCCATCCTCGCGCAGCAGCGAGTGCATCGGCAAAAGATGAAGCTAAGCATAGCAATCCATCGTATTCCTGCCACACACCATGTGTGAGCATGCCTCCCCACTCAGCCAGCAACTCATCCACCCGCAAGGATCGGACGAGTAGATATTGTGGCCGCTGTCGCCAGCACCAGATAATTGCATCAGAACTCGTGCCTCCGCGGAGGCATTGACGTAAGGTCATCGCGCGCTCCTTTGTTGTTTGCACGTCCATCTCCACAACACCATACTTACAAAAAACATACAAGTACGTTGTTCGACCACCCCAAGTGCGGTATAGTGGCACACGAATCATCCGTGCGTAGCTCAGTTGGTTAGAGCACAGAGCTTATACCTCTGTGGTCCCTGGTTCGAGTCCAGGCGCACGGACATAAACATACGAAATGAGATACACCGCACGATCTCATATGGTTAATTAAAATCAATACGGCATAACTCACCATCCTCTGCGTATATATCAGGTATACTAGCCATATGAAACACATGCGTACTGGTGTCATTTTAGTCGTGATAGGTGTGATTGGCTTTATCATGTATATGGTCTACACCACCCTCTCAAACCAAACTCCTGCCTATGTCACTGGGGTGGCAGATGTCGGACCAGTCCAGCAGCTCGTCTCGATCACTGGTGTCATCGAAAACCGAAACATTGCCCAACTAGGTTTCCCAAGCGGTGGTACCGTAACGGACATCATGGTACGGATTGGCGATCGCATCGAAGCTGGTGCGACGCTGGCATCCCTCGATACCCGCACGCTTGAAGCCGACAGACAAGATGCACTTGCGAGCATTGCCCGGGCCGTCGCCGCCAGAGACGAACTACTCGCTGGTGTCACTGACAGCATCCGAGCGGTTTCGGCCGAAACTCTCACACTCAAGCGTAATGCACTGATGCGGACTAAACTTGACCAAGCCCGTCTGGTCGAAAACGCGAGGCGAACCCTGCTCACCAGCGACCTCACCGCGGTTGCTCTTAAGGCAGATGAGGAAGCAGTGGCACCGATTGTGAGTGGTACCTATACCTGTGATGAAGAAGGTATATATCAGATTGAAATTTTTTCCTCCAATAGCGCTTCTGGATATTCATTACGCCTTTCTGGACTTGAAACCGGCACCTTTGTCGCTTCAGTTGACCAACCCACGCCATTTGGTAGTTGTGGACTGAGACTCCTCCTAACTCCCGGTGAACGCTACAGTCGTAGCAGCTGGACCATTACTATCCCAAACCAACTTGGTACCCGCTACACTCAAAACCGTAACGCGTACGAAGCTGCCAAGCTGGCAGCTGAGAGTCAGATCATCCTGGCTGAGCAAGACCTGGCGCTCGCTGAAGCAACCGCAATAAACAACACCGCCGGCGCTCGACCTGAAGCCATTGCGAAGGCGAACGCTGATATCGCCCAGGCCGAAGCTCGGCTAGCCCGAGTCACCAGCCAAATAGCAGAACGAACATTGTTAGCACCCTTTGCAGGCACGGTCACAGCGATTAGTGCGGTGACCGGTGAGACAGTTGGTACTGCTCCATTTATTACCCTCTACGCTGACCAAGCGTACGAACTTGTTGCTCGCGTGCCCGAAGTGGACATCAGCACCATCAGGCTTGGACAGACAGCCCATGTGGTATTCGATACTAACCCAATCGAACCACAAACTGCCACCGTCACGTATCTAGCACCATATCCAACCCTTATCAGTGGTGTCGCCTATTACGACGCACGACTCGCACTCACCAACTCCCCTGACTGGTTACGTGACGGACTCAACGCTGACATTGATATCATTAAGGCAGAGACATTGGAAAATATACGTATCCCGACTCGATTTATCAACAATTTGAACACTGATCCATCAGTCATCCTGCTTCGGGACGGCTCTCTAGCTACAACCTCAATCTCTATTTTGCTCATTGGAAACGACGGCTATACCGCTATAAATGGTCTCACCACTGGTGATACAGTGATTACTCAGTAATACGTATGCGAGCACTTCGAATCGGTATACTGCTCGGCTGGCGACAAATACAGCGATCAAACCCGTGGACGACGATTTTAATTATCTTTGTGATGATGCTGACCTTTCTCAACCTGATTGCAGTATCAGGGATTTTGGTTGGGCTCATCGCTGGTTCTGAAAAAGCGGTGCAAGAAAAGTCCATCGGTAACATCGTCATCACCGCGCTCGATACCGAAGATGAAATTCTTGAGACTGAGACTATCAGACGCACCCTCGCGACCATTCCAGAAATTATTGGCTTCAGTGTGCGGTACCAAAAGGGGGTGCAAATTGAAGCGAACTACTCGACGAGACGTGACCTCCAAGCCGAAGCAAACATTATTGGCAGCCAGGCGATCGGTTTTGATCCGTGGGAAGAAGAACTGGTCACTGCTCTATCTGAGAATATCGTCGAAGGCGAATACTTTCAGCCTGGCGAATCCGGCTACATTGTACTCGGTGCACTCACCCTTGAGCGATATACCGCTGGATTCGCTGACATCACTGGCGCCCTCAAAGAGGTGTACCCAGGTGACAAAGTACGGGTCAGTATCAATGGTGCAAGTCGTGAATTCACGGTCAAAGGCATCATTAATGCAAAAGCCGGTGGCGTCGCCAACAGCGTGTATCTCCCCGCGAGTGAGCTCAGGCGTCTTAGCGGTAATCCAAACCGTAACGCAGACGAGATTATTATTCGTCTCAAGGATGACAGGCCCGCCACGGCGACTGCTGTCAAAGATATTCTGCTTCGTCAGGGTCTTGATACGTACGCTAAGATTCGTACCTTCGAGGAGGCGTTACCAAAATTTATTACCGATATCAAAAATACGTTTAATATTCTCGGGACATTTATTGGATCGATCGGCATTGTTGTCGCCTCAATTACCATCTTTATTATCATCTTTATCAACGCCCTCTCACGCCAGCGACAAATTGGCATCCTCAAGGGCATCGGCATCGATCGCCGCGCAATTGAAATAGCATACATTTTGCAGGCGGCTTTTTACGCCCTCCTTGGTTCCGCCCTTGGTGTCGCCATCACGTACGGTATTCTTGTCGGCTACTTCGAGCGTAATCCGATTAACTTCCCGTTTAGTGACGGCATCCTCGTCGCTGATCCGCTCGGTACGTGGTATCGCTTCCTCGCCCTCTTTGGTATCACACTCATTGCTGGATTCTTACCTGCCTGGCTTATTGTGCGGCGAAACACGCTTAATTCCATTCTCGGGAGAAAATAATATGGCACACATCATCACCACCACCGATGTTACTCGCTCCTTTGGTTCAGGAGATCTCATCACGCACGTACTGAAGGGCATTACCATGACAGTCGAAGAAGGCGAATTTCTGGCAATTATGGGCAAGTCTGGGGCCGGCAAATCTACCCTCATGTATCAGCTCTCCGTCCTGGATGAGCCATCTGGTGGTACGATCATTGTAGATGGTGTAGATGTGGTGCAGCTAAACGAAGTCGAAGCCACTGCCTTTCGACTCAACACCCTCGGGTATGTCTTCCAAGACTACGCGCTTGTGCCAGACCTATCCGCCGAGGAAAATGTCATGCTTCCCCTCCTTATGCGCGGCCTCGTCTGGAAGGAAGCCAGGGAGACAGCTCGTCAGGCGATTGACGATGTTGGGCTCGTCGGAAAATATGTAAATCTACCGGCACAATTATCGGGCGGAGAACAGCAGCGAGTTTCGATCGCGCGCGCGCTCGCCGGAAAGCCTCGGATTTTATTTGCTGACGAACCGACTGCAAATCTCGACAGCGTGTCTGGTCAATCTGTCATTGATCTCATTACCGCCCTCAATCGTGACTACGGACAAACCGTAGTCATGGTCACTCATGAACGAGAATATGCACTCGGTGCCAATCGCATCATCCATATGGAAGACGGGCTGATCGTGCATGAGGAATGCTTACGCGATTGTGCGGTACGTGAACATTAAAAGACCCCACTTGGGGGTCTTTTAATGTTCACCATCCTTACTGCGACACTTCGACTGCAACAGTGCCGAGCGCTTTCGTTGGATCCCCCACCTTCTCTTCTTCTGCGTAGTTCTTCTTGTATGCGTCGTTAATTGGTACGCCGGCTTGCTTCAAGAGTGCTTCGTACTCCTCACGCTCAAGGGTTTCTACTTCCGCTAATTTAATTGATATCATATCAAGGGCGGGTCGATATTTGGTGAGAATGTCTCTCGCTGTCTGCTTGCCTGTCTCGATTATTCGCGATACTTCGTCATCAATTGCTTTAGCAACTTGTGGAGAGTAGCCGCGATCCTCAGAAATACCGCCGCCGATCAGGCGTCCACCAGTACCCTCAAATGCCACCGGACCGAGTGTGTCACTCATGCCATACTTCGTCACCATATCGCGCGCCAGATTTGCAACCACTTGCAGATCATTTGAGGGACCAGTTGAAAGGTCATCAAAAATCATCTGCTCTGTGACATAGCCACCAAGCGTCATCGCGATATCATCATAAAACTCTTTTCGAGTGTGCATCCGACGATCTTGATCAGGCAGCTTCAGTGTGTAGCCTGCCGCACGACCGCGAGAGATGATACTGATTTTTTGTACTGGATCAGCATAGGGCAAGACTGACGCTACGAGAGCATGCCCGACCTCATGGTATGCCGTCACCAGTTTTTCATGCTTTGAAAGGACATGGCTCTTCCGCTCAGGGCCAAGCATGACTTTTTCAATTGAACGAATAATATCAAACTGTCCGACCTGCTTGCGCTTCTCACGGGCCGCCAAAATCGCTGCCTCATTCATGAGGGAATACAGATCTGCTCCCGAGAACCCAGGTGTCCGGAGCGCGACAATCTCAAGATTCACATCATCTTGTAGTGGTTTCTTGCGAGCGTGTACCTTAAGAATTTCTTCTCGATCTTTACGATCAGGTAGATCAATTGTCACTCGCCTATCGAAGCGGCCGGGTCGTAAGAGAGCGGGGTCAAGGACGTCTGGTCGGTTCGTAGCAGCCATCACGATCACTTTTGCGTTTGGCTCAAACCCATCCATCTCGACGAGAATTTGATTGAGGGTTTGTTCACGTTCATCATTCCCCCCTCCCATTCCCGTCCCGCGAATCCGACCGACAGCATCAATCTCATCGACGAAAATAATAGCTGGGGCCGCCTTCTTCGCCATCTGAAATAAATCACGCACTCGAGACGCACCCACTCCAACAAACATCTCGACGAACTCTGACCCGGATATTGAGAAAAATGGCACCCCGGCCTCACCGGCCACCGCTCGAGCAAGCAGTGTCTTCCCCGTTCCTGGCGCACCCATCATCATGACACCTTTTGGAATCTCGGCCCCAATGTCGAGAAATTTTTTAGGATTCTTTAAGAAGTCGACAATTTCTTCAAGTTCTTGCTTCGCTTCCTTCGCTCCGGCCACATCTTTAAATGTCACTTTTTGACTACTGTCGTTTGGATCGATCATCCGTGCCTTACTACTACCAAAATTGAGTGCCTGCATACCCGCTCCTTTCACACTTCGTGTGAAGAACCAGATAATCACCCCAAGAAAGAGCAGAGGGAAGAGGAACGGTGCAAACTGACCAAACCAATACGCAAATCCGGTTTCTCGCTGTACATCAATGGTTACCGCAGAAAGTTGTTCTGGTGTAACACCAAGATTGGTAAGTGATTCAGAAACAGAGGCATCAATCTCACGCTTCGCTTCGCCATGATTACGAGTCTCATCCGTGTAGGAAACCTCGAGGGTTGCACCACGAACAATAATCTCTCGTACCTCCCCTGCTTTTACTTGCTCTACTACTTGCGAGAGCGTCAACTCCTCTGGTGTCACTGTCGTCTCTGTTAGATACGAGAAGAGCGCGGTCACAAAGATCAGCAAGAGCACTGTCGAGAGCATATTGTTCCAAAAGTTCCCCGGTCCAGGACCAAGCGGAATTTTCTTGCCCATATTACGCAACTGCTCAGCTGACGATAGTCGTGGCGGTACATCTGGCTTTGGTGTCGGGGCTACCACTGGCTCTTTTTTGGGTGATTCTTTGGTGTCCGGTGAAGTCTCCTCTTCTGGAGAAGGCTGTGGCAGGTTTGTATCTTTGGTATCATTCATATGAGTGGCATTATACAGAAATAAGGCCAAATGGCGAGGAATTTGCTATAGTGATAGCCATTATGACTACCTACGTCCATAACCGTCGGGCACACTTTGACTACGAAGTAATTGAGACACTCGAGGCCGGCATCGTGCTTCAAGGGCATGAGGTGAAGTCAGTTCGCCACGGACGAGCGAAACTTGACGGTAGCTATGTGGTGGTTCGCGGTGGCGAAGCCTACTTAGTCGGCAGCAGCATCGCCCCGTACCAAATGGCCAACACACCAAAATCCTACGACCCGACCCAACCACGTAAACTGCTCTTTTCTAAAAAAGAGTTGGTTCGCCTCGGTCGTGCCACGGATCAAGAGCGTTTGACAGCACTCCCGATTTCGTTGTACAGTAAAGGGCGGAAAATCAAGGTGCAGGTAGCTATTGCCCGTGGTAAAAAGAAGGCCGACAAGCGAGATAGTATCAAAGCCCGTGATGTCAAGCGTGACATCGACCGTACTTTAAAATCTCAATAATTTGACTGCTGCCTGGTGGGACAGTGAGGGATCAACCCTCCGCCACCAAAACGAGGAAAAAAGAAATGAACCCTATCGCCGAGAGAATCATCGACCAGGCTGATCGCCTTGATGATTGGTTTGGATTCTTCGATCCAATCGACTCGCTCCTAGCCAGCGACCCACTGGCATCTGTTGGTGTCGCTATCGGTGCCTGCGAAATGGAATTCATCGAGGAGGCGTCGGACCGCCTCGCAAAAATTCTGAAAGAAAAACTTCCTCACATTGCCGCCGATGCCAATATGACACTCGAGGAGCTCATAGAAACACTCGAGAAAAATCCTGAGGATCTTCACCTCATCACCATCATGGCACTCGGACATACCCCCGTTCATTAGAACAATGGTCGTCGGCAATACACTACAGGTTGCCGACGACCCCACCATGCAGCAGTTAAAAAACCAATAAACGGAGGAAATGCGCATGTTCGACCCGGACCATCCCGATCACACACTCACTCCCGAAGAGATGCGGGAGATAAAAAATGAGCTCGAGCGGCAGCGTGCAATTGGTCGACGATCAGTACCGATCGACGACGAAGACGAAGACCTTGGGCTCGAACTTCCCGAGCCGGACGATCGAGGCATGCATCGCGCTCACCTCTCTAGCGACAGCCTGATCGGAGACTGATCATGACATGGATCAGCCACTACTGGTGGGTCGGTATGCTCATTTTCGCAGTCGGCTGTATCGGCTGGAGGCTTTGGTGGGCTTTGCATCCAAAGTCTGTGGAGTTTGACTTTGGCGAGCTCGGAGACCATTACGCCAGCAGGCAATCGCACGAGCCACCCCACGGTGGCCGGCGAGAGAATAAAATCGATCATGTACGGTGAGCGCCTCGGCGCTCACCCACCCTTCCTTGATCTATAGTACAATTAGTTCACACCGTTCCCGTCCAAGCGCCCGAGGATCATCAGTCTTCTGCTGATCCTCGGGCGTTCTACGGGGATGCTCGGCATCGACGGTTAGTCATCCCGGATGTGTGCAGGTCGAAATTGGAATCAATTCGTTAAAAGGTTCCACTCTGTATTTGCAAACAAAGCAATACCAAGTCCTTACGCTCGCGCGTTTGGATTCGCTCCCGCCTTCGCGTAGTTTACGCTCGCCGGAGTGATGCTCACGAGGTAAGCGTCTCGTACGCCTCGCTGAGTAGAATAGCCATGAGACTGTGGTCAGCCGTGTCGTTTCAGCGACTGATCAAGCTTGTAGAAACTCGAGTATTTGTTGTTTTGTTTTTCCTTAAGACAAATACTTTAAACTAAAGGATCAACTACACCTGTAGACGCACGTTCGGATCCTAATTCGGACGCGGGAGTCGGAGCCCGCCATCTCCACCAAAATACACTGTTCATTAGAACAGTGTATTTTGGTTTACGGAAGAATTGAAAAGAATTGTTCCACAAATTTTTCTTTCTCCCTCAATGAGAGTTCAGTATATTTCCCGTTGCGTGGTGTCACTTCTAAGTATCGATCTAAAGCTAATTTTGCTCTTCGTTGCTTATACGTTTTTAAGAACGGAGTCACTTGTTGTAACAAGTCTAAAGCTTGCCGACTGTAAATCGAATACGTGTAGGACGGAGTATGATGGGATTTATAGATACGTTTGTGCGTAAGCTGGCCAGCGCCAACACACCGAACAATATAAGAGAATAATGTTTTTTCAGTCCCGCTCACCGTTACTGCCAAGTGGCGAGTAGCACCTTTTTGTTTAACAGTAAGCGTAATTGTTCCTTCACCATCAATAATCCCAGCTAAATAGGCCCTTTCTGTTTCGCTCAATTTTTGTACTTTTTTATATTTCGTACGATTCACAACTTACATTGTACCATGTCCAGATTTGCAATTCATGACATGTAACTTTACCAAAGTTCAATTACTTAAATCTCCACATAAAGAAACATCATCCATTCCACGACCCTTATCCGCAAAGCGGATAGGGGTTTGTGCGTGGGCGAAATCGGGTTTTGTGTTGTACGCAAAGACTAATTCCGAAAGCTGATTTTCTCGGCATATTTTAAAGAGCTCCAACGTGGGGCTCTTTTTGTATAGCAGACTCGGTACTTACTTGAGCCTATAGCGCATCACTGTGACTGGCTCTGCACCCGGAACAAAATCGAGATCTTCTTGCCGGATCATGACAAATCCGAGGTTTTCAAACCCCACCTGAAGACCTCGGAGCTTTTTGGAAAAGACCGAGAAAATATCCGTGAACTTCAGGTCTTCGACACCCCACGCAAGCGCAGGTTCCAACGCGTCGAGCACATACTCGACATGTCGACTGGTGAAATCGGGATTCAGCACCATGATTTCCAGCAGCCCGATCTGTGGATGGTCGGGATGGCGCCGATAGCGCACAAGCCTGATCAACTCATCACTTTTCTGTTCTCGTACTGAGAGAACATACGTGTCGGGGTCTCCGTCTCCACGAATCGCAGCTTGCACATCTCCAAGCAGCTTTTTGCGCCACAGCTTCAAGAGCCGGTTGGGATCTTGAGAGGAATTTGATGCGTTGGTCACACTAACCTCCGTGTGTGTTTCAGTATCTTCTGCATGCTACGGTATCATTGTTGTAGCAAATGTAAAGAGTTTTATAATGCACCCCGGCTCACCACTCACTTGTAAGAATACTTCGCTTCGTGTATTAATTAAATATCAATATGTACAGAGAACTTGATGCCATAGCT
>Ga0100380_10008203_pt1 | contig 10331 bp, 8 predicted proteins | sample CryGeymeta201504_FD_80417 | JGI IMG/M metagenome (GOLD analysis project Ga0100380, IMG submission 80417) | Groundwater microbial communities from Crystal Geyser aquifers in Utah, USA - Crystal Geyser metaG 2015-04 | ecosystem: Environmental > Aquatic > Deep subsurface > Groundwater | place: USA... | reverse complement strand
TGGGAAACTATCACTTCGGGACAATTCCGTGAATTTGGCATTAATACAATCGGAAACTGGTCGAATATTGAATATGCCCGGAAAGCACAGATACCTTATGTTTTGCCGCTTTCACGTTTTCCTTCAACCGAAGTAAAACTGTTTCGCGATTTCCCGGATGTGTTTTCTGACGAATACTCTTCCGAAGCAAAGGATTTTGCACAACAACTGAATGAATTTAAGGACGACAAATATCTGATTGGTTATTTCCTTCGGAATGAACCAACCTGGGCTTTTGGCTCCAACGACGTTGCTTTCGAAATGTTTGCCACTATTCAGCCTTCAGAATCGAAAAGAGAATTTGCGCATTGGTTGGCTGATAAATATGGTTCGATTGACGAATTCAACAAAAACTGGAACCTGCAACTGGTGGGTTTTGAAGCGTTTTCGAAACAGGTTTTTGATGAATACCCTTCGGAAATGGCAAAAGCAGATTTCTGGAAATTCTCCGAAATTCTGGTGGCAAAATATGTAAATGTTCCGTGCGATGAAGTTGAAAAAGTGGATCCAAATCACCTGAACCTCGGGATGCGTTACGCCTGGATGAGTTCAGATTTGCTGTACAAAGCAGGCGAACGATTCGACGTATTTTCGATTAACGGCTACGGAAATCCCGGCCCGCCGGAAACTGCTGAAATTGCCCGCATCAGTGGAAAGCCAGTAATGATCGGCGAATTTCACCACGGCGCAACCGACCGGGGATTGCCAGCTTCCGGAATTCAGGGCGCATTAACCCAGGCCGACCGTGGGAAAGCTTACCGTTATTATATTGAACAGGGTTTGGCAAGGCCCGAACTCATCGGGATGCACTATTTTCAATGGCTCGACCAGCCGATATTTGGCCGTTTCGATGGCGAAAATTACAACATCGGGTTTATGGATATCTGCAACCAGCCTTATAAAGAATTGGTTGAAGCGGCAAAACAAACCCACTTGAAAATGTACGAAGTAGCCGCCGGTAAAGAGAAACCGTTTGAGGAAGTGATTGAAAAAATACCATCAATTCACTATTGATAACTTACATTGTAAATGATTTTGAATAATGTGATTTGAATGTAACTTTGCAAAAATTCAAAAAAAATGGAATTTCAAAATTATTGGTATGCTTTGGTATTGATTGTTATGGTGGCAATAACCATGTTTTTGTTCGTAAAAAAGACAATTGTTTTTTTTACCGAACTCAAATACATGATTCCGGCAATTCTTTTTTCGGGAGCAATTTTTATTCTTTTCAACCACCGGCTTCTTGAAACAGGTATCATCAGTTTTAATTCCAGTTTCCTTGCCGGCAAATATTTGTTTAATCTCCCGGTTGAAGAGTGGCTCTTTTTGCCTGTTATTTCGCTTTTCTCGTTTTCGGTTTATATATTAATTACTGTACTGTTCCCTAATTTCGAAAAACCCACTTTATTCTTAGTTATCAGCATAATTTTGTTGTTGGGCTTTGGTTTCATGGCTTGGTATTCCCGTCAGAAATTAATCCCGTTTTTTATTTTCTTCCTCATAACCATTTATTTAGGGTACACTATTTTTCGAAACCGGTTTAAAATGCACCTCACAAAATTTTATATTTCGTATGCCATTGCTGTTATCCCGTACTTTCTGATTAAAGGATTGCTGCACAGTCTGCCGGTAGTAATTTATAACACCGGTTACACCCTCGGAATTCATATCCTCAACGTACCTGTTGAAGAATTTGGATATTTCTTTTTGTTGATGTTGATAAACGTTACCATTTTCGAATATCTGAAAAGCCACCGTTTGTATTAAAATCTGTAAATAAAATCCGGCATGACATTTTTGTATCAAGTTGGAATATTCTTTTATTCCGCATTTATTCAGTTTATTTCTGTTTTCAACGAAAAGGCCAGGCTTTTTGTTCAGGGCCGAAAAAACTGGCAGGCTAACCTTAAATCAAAAATTGATACCGGTGCAAAATACATTTGGTTTCATTGTGCATCGCTTGGTGAATTTGAACAGGGACGACCGGTAATTGAGGAGTTGAAAAACCAGTTTCCCGAATACAAAATTGTGCTTACTTTTTTTTCTCCTTCCGGATATGAGATTCGTAAAAATTACCCGCTGGCCGATGTTGTTACTTATTTGCCTTTGGATACCAAACGCAATGCAACCGCCTTTCTAAATATTGTAAGTCCCGAAAAGGTATTCTTTGTAAAATACGAGTTCTGGTATTTTTATATTTCAGAATTAAAAAAGAGAAATATTCCGTTGTTTATTATTTCCGCCATTTTTCGCGAAAATCAGCAATTTTTCAAAGAAACACCGGTAGGCAAATGGTATCGTAAAATGCTTTTTAAGGTCGAACATTTTTTTATTCAGAATGAAAAATCGGGAGAATTGTTAAAAACTGTCGGGATTTCGAATTTTACCGTGTCGGGCGATACCCGTTTCGACAGGGTTGCCACAATTGCCAACAGTGCAAAAGAAATTCCGGTTGTTGAAAAGTTTAAAGGGGACTCGTTGTTAATAATTGCGGGAAGCACCTGGAAGCCCGATGAGGAGCTACTTGCAGAGTTTATTAACCAAAGCGGTTTGAAATTTATTATTGCACCGCACGAGGTTTCTGAAGGAAATATCAACAGAATTCACCAATTGTTGAAAAAACCGGCTATTTCATTCAGTAAAGTCACCGAATCAGAAATCGACCGTTTTCAGGTGTTGATAATTGATTCGGTGGGTTTGCTTTCGTCGCTTTATCGTTACGGAAATTTGGCATACATCGGAGGTGGCTTCGGCGTTGGTATTCACAACATATTGGAAGCGGCTACTTTTGGGTTGCCGGTAATTTTTGGCCCGAACTACAAAAAGTTTAAAGAAGCGGTTGATTTAACCAATGACGGCGGCGCCATTTCAATTTCAAATTTTGACGAACTCCGGCAGGCATTGATTAACCTAATCAACGATGAAATTAAAAGAAATAAAGGTTCAGAAATTTGTAGCAATTATGTAGCAAAAAATGTGGGATCAACTCAAATTATCATAAAAAAAGTTTTCAACACTTAGCCTTTTTTAGATTCAAGTTTGTCATCTTTCCCAGCGCCGAAAATAGGGCCAAACAAACTGAAAATCTGTGTTAATAAACTATTTAGTCATCAAATCAAATTATTTGTTTTTGTCAACAATTTTGATATATTAGAAGGTTAAAATTCAGCATATCAAATCATTAACAAATAAAAGTTGATAACTTTTGTAAATTATTTCAAAAAAAATGTTCCGTTTTTTTTCAATCTGGCATATCTTGCGGTACACAAAATCAGAGTGAAGGTGGAGCAAATTCTCCGTAATTTTTACTATTAATTTAAAAAATAACTTAACAAAATGGCATTAGGCGAAGTATCTGAAAAAATTGCGATTGGCAAAGAAATTTACAGCCAGGAAGAAGCAGTTAAGGCTTCATTAAAGTACTTTAAAGGAGACGATCTGGCAGCGCGGGTTTGGGTAAACAAATACGCGTTAAAAGATTCATTTGGTAATATTTTCGAATCAAACCCGGACGATATGCACCGGAGGCTGGCAAAAGAGATTGCCCGGATTGAAAAGCGTTATCCGAATCCGCTAAGCGAGGATGAAATTTATGGTGTGTTAAAAGATTTTAAGTACATCGTTCCTCAGGGAGGGCCGATGACCGGAATCGGGAATGATTACCAGATTGCATCGCTCTCCAACTGTTTCGTGGTTGGTAACGATGGAAACTCCGACTCGTATGGAGGAATCATGAAAATTGACCAGGAACAGGTACAATTAATGAAACGCCGTGGTGGAGTGGGCCACGATTTGTCGCACATCCGCCCAAAAGGTTCGCCGGTAAAAAATTCGGCCTTGACTTCAACCGGAATTGTGCCTTTTATGGAACGTTACTCCAACTCAACCCGCGAAGTTGCCCAGGATGGCAGACGCGGGGCATTGATGTTGTCGGTCTCGATTAAACACCCCGATTCTGAAAATTTTATCGACGCCAAACTCGAACAGGGTAAAGTTACAGGCGCCAATGTATCGGTTAAATTACAGGACGATTTTATGCAGGCTGTTGAATCGGGTACTCCCTACATTCAGCAGTATCCGGTTGACTCGAAAAATCCGGTTTATCAAAAGGAAATAAACGCCGGCGGTTTATGGGATAAAATTGTAAAGAATGCCTGGAAATCGGCAGAACCCGGAATTTTGTTCTGGGACAATATCATCAGGGAATCAATACCGGATTGTTATGCCGACCTGGGTTATCGCACTGTTTCGACCAACCCTTGCGGCGAAATTCCACTTTGCCCTTACGATAGTTGCCGGCTTTTGGCAATCAATCTGTATTCGTATGTCGAAAATCCGTTTACAAAAAAGGCAAAATTTAATTTTGATTTGTTTAAGGAACACGTTCATTATGCCCAGAGAATAATGGACGATATTATTGATTTGGAACTCGAAAAAATAGATGCAATTCTCGATAAAGTTAACGCCGACCCGGAAGACGAACACATCAAATTTACCGAGAAAAATCTGTGGGAAAACATTAAACGCAAGGCAAAAGAAGGTCGCCGCACCGGAATTGGCATTACCGCAGAAGGAGACATGCTTGCCGCGCTTGGGTTGCGCTATGGAAGCGAAATTGCCATCGATTTCTCAGAAGAAATTCACAAAACCACTGCTATTGAAGCCTATCGTTCTTCGGTTTACCTGGCAAAAGATCGCGGTGCGTTTAGTATTTACAGCACCGAAAGGGAAATAAATAACCCTATGATCAACCGCATTAAAAAGGCTGATCCGGAACTATACGAGAATATGGCAAAATATGGTCGCCGTAATATCGCGCTGCTTACCATTGCCCCAACCGGAACAACCAGTTTAATGACCCAAACTACCTCGGGAATTGAACCTGTATTTTTGCCGGTTTACAAGCGTCGCAGAAAAGTTAATCCGGGAGATAAGGATGTTCGGGTTGATTTTACCGACGAAAGTGGCGATACCTGGGAAGAATACATCGTTTTCCATCATAAATTTAAAACCTGGATGGAAGCCAACGGATACGAAACAAACCGCGATTATTCGCAGGAAGAATTAAACGAACTGGTAAAAATTTCCCCTTATTTTAAAGCTACATCAAACGATGTTGACTGGCTGGCCAAAGTGAGGATGCAGGGCAGGATTCAGAAATGGGTTGACCACTCCATCAGCGTAACTATTAACCTTCCAGCCGATGCCAAAGAGGAACTGGTTGCCGAACTTTTCTTTGAGGCGTGGAAATCGGGTTGCAAGGGCGTTACAGTTTACCGGGATGGCTCACGCTCAGGGGTATTGATTTCAAATGATAACAAAGACAAGAAAAAAGGCAGCGGTTTCCCGACAAAACGCCCGGAAAGACTGGAAGCCGATGTAGTCCGTTTTCAGAATAGTAAAGATAAATGGATTGCTTTTGTTGGTTTGCTCGACGGCAGGCCTTATGAAATTTTTACCGGTTTTTCCGATGACGAAGACGGAATATTACTGCCCCGTTCAATCACAAAAGGCTACATTATAAAAAGCCGCGAGGATGAAGAAACTTCGAGGTACGATTTTCAATACATCAATTCGCGGGGGTACAAAACCACCATCGAAGGACTTTCTCACAAATTTAACCCGGTTTACTGGAACTATGCCAAACTGATTTCGGGTACTTTGCGCCACGGAATGCCCATCCACAAAGTAGTGGAACTGGTTACCAGCCTGCAGTTGGATAACGAAACCATTAACTCGTGGAAAGCCGGTGTTGCCCGTGCCCTGAAAAAATATATTCCCGATGGTACTATTGCAGAAGATGCCAAATGCATCGATTGCGGATCTGACGATGTGATTTACCAGGAGGGTTGCCTCACCTGCTTGTCATGCGGATCATCGAAATGCGGATGAAAACCAGCCATTAATCAAATAAAACCAGAACTGTTATCAGTCCTGGTTTTTTTTGCAAAAAAAAGCGCTGCATTTTGCGGCGCTTTCAATGTGATATGAATTTAAAATTATACTTCAATCATTTTCCGGTAGTCATCAGCCGAAAGGAGTTCTTCAACTTCCGTAGGATCGGCCATGGTTATTTTAATCATCCAGCCAGCATTGTAAGGGTCTTTGTTAACCAGCTCAGGTTCATCGGCCAGCGCCGGGTTAATTTCCAATACCTGGCCACCCACCGGCATAAACAAATCCGAAACAGTTTTCACCGCTTCCACAGTGCCAAAAGTATCGCCTTTCCCCAGGTGTTCGCCTTCGGTTTCAATCTCCACAAACACCACGTCGCCCAACTCGCCCTGCGCAAAATCGGTAATCCCGATAATGGCTGTTTCACCTTCAACGCGAATCCACTCGTGATCCTGCGTGTATTTTAATTCTGCCGGTATTTTCATAACTGTTATTTTTTAAGTTTTGCTCAAAAATAAAACTTTTTCCTGAAACAAACAGGTATAAAAATCAGGCATTTTACAATTTATTGATATTATTTATATCGTTCACCCCAAAAAAAATGACATCCATTTTGTAACATTGCCAAAAATTAAAAATCAATGTTTTCTGAAAAAGCAGAACATATAAAAGACTTGAACAGGATTGCCAAACGTTTGATCAACGAATTTCCCGCCTTCCGGATTTTTGCCTTTTACGGAAAAATGGGCGCCGGAAAAACCACATTCATTCAATCGGTTTGCAAAGCGCTGGGGTCGGATGATTCCGTTACCAGTCCTACTTTTGCCCTGATAAACGAATATAAAACCGGCGACAGGCAATCTATTTTTCACTTCGATTTTTACAGGATAAAAAACATCGCAGAGGCTTTCGACCTGGGTTACGAAGACTACCTGTACAGCGGAAATTACTGCCTCATAGAATGGCCCGAACTGATAGAACCACTTTTGCCAGAGAATATTGTAAAAGTGAAAATTGATGTTGCTGAAGATGGTTCTCGAAATATTTCAGCGTTGAAGGTTAAATCCTGAGAAATAAACTTTTCCAAAGTTCAAAAACTTTGGAAAAGTTATCTTATTTTGAAAATTCCACTTTTGAATGTAACTTGGTCATCGTTTAAAACGATATAAAACCTAACGTAATTCGCTCAGAAAAGATGACAACGATGGAAAAATCAAATGAAAACAGCCTGATTTCGAAGGCCATGCTTTTACCACAGGAAGAGATGCTTGAAGTGAAAAAGAGGGGGCAAAAAATAAAAATCGGTATCCCTTCCGATTTTTCCAAGGTGGAATACCGTGTTCCGCTCAGCCCGCAGGCCGTTGACTTGCTGGTTTCGTACGGCCACGAAATACTGATTGAAACCAATGCGGGCAAATCGGCCAGCTATTCCGACAAGGACTATCGCGAAGTTGGGGCACAAATTATCGAAACCAAAGAGGAAATCTTCCAATGCGATATTATTTTGCGTATTTCGCCTTTCAGTAGCGAAGAAATCGATATGCTGCGCGGCAACCAGGTAATCATTTCAACCATGCAGCCCCATGCGCATTGCAGGGAATCCATTCAGAAACTGATGCAGAAAAAAGTGACTGCCATTGCGTACGAATACCTTGAAAACGAGGATGGTTACATGCCTTTTGTACACCAGATGAGCCAGATTGCCGGGGTTACTTCCATTACCATTGCCAGTGAATACCTGAGCAAATCGCGCAACGGAAAAGGGGTGCTTTTTGGCGATGTTACCGGCGTTACCCCCGCCGAACTGGTAATTATCGGCACCAGCACTGCCGCCGAATATGCAGCGCGGGCTGCTATCGGGTTGGGAATTTTTGTTAAAGTTTTCGACACTTCGGTTTACGAATTAAGCAAACTGGAAGAAAAACTGGGGCGCCGGATATTTACCTCGGTTTTTTATCCCAAAGTTTTGCGAAAAGCATTAATTTCTGCGGATGTGGTTATTGGCGCCTTGTCGTTTAATACCTCGTTAAAATTTAAAGTTTCCGAAGAACTGGTGAAACAAATGAAGGAAGGTTCGGTAATCATCGACCTGAATGTGAGCCAGGGTGGATGTTTCGAAACCTCGGAATGTACCGATTTTAATAACCCTGCGTTTGTAAAACACGGCGTTGTGCATTATTGCGTTCCCAATTCGCCGTCTTTGGTCGCACGAACCGCTTCCATTTCGATGAGCAACATTTTAATTCCAGTTTTGCTTTCCATTAGCGACGACGGCGGGGTGAACAACTACATTAAAACATCGAGGGGGTTCAGGAAAGGGGTTTACATTTACCACGGAATCCTCACCAACAGAGATGTTGGCAACCTTTTTAACATCCCCTCAAAAGAAATCGACCTTCTGCTGGCTATTTATTAAGGAATGACATATTATTTCAAATCTGTTTAAAGTTAAAGCACCCTTCGACTTCGCTCAGGGTTTTTGCAATGGCCTTCAGCGCCATAGCACGATAACCCATTTGAATCCGCACAAGTGCATCCTTGTCGGTATGTGCGCTTTCGCCGGCTGCCAACCTGACCGGAATATCCGAAACATCAATTTCTGCATATTCGTCAAACGGTTCCTCAATAATTGCAATCTGTTCGAAAGCGCCAATTTTCCGGACATGGTCGAGCAGTTTGAGCAGGGTTTCCTTTTTTTCGTATCTTCCGTTGGCATCGAAATAATAGGGAAGTTTGCCATTTTCAGCATGTTCGGTGCGGTAACCGCCAATTGTTTTATGAATTTCCGACAGGCGTGTCATGTCTTTTTCCAGCATTTCCTGTTGGGGTACAGGCTGTCCGATTAATAGTTTTCATTACAAATCATATTTTTCAAATTGATTTTTCAAAAACGCAAGGTCCTTTTTCAACCATGATTTTATCTCTGTTAAACTCATGGTTGTTGTATTGTTTCCATGTTCAGCCCCGCCCAAATCGTATTCGTAATGAATAGAAACCGGCGCTTCAATGTTAAACGATTTGTACAGTTCGAAGTAGGTTTTAAAATCGACCATTCCTTCGCCGAGCGGAACATTTTTAATCTGCCATTTTCCATTTTCAGCTTTCAGCCAGGCAAAATCCTTGATGTCGGTGGTTTTTATCCAGGGCGCAAGCAGTTTCATCCCCAGCGGCCACGAAACCCCGCCTTCCACCGTAGCATGACGAATATCGTACTGAACGCCGATAAATTCCGGGTCGCGGTCTTTCAGCAGGTGGTACAAATCCCAAACCGGTCCGCCAACGCGAGTTCCCGAGTGGTTTTGATAGTTTCCCTGAACACCATATTTGCGATTAATTTTCTCCAGTTTTTCGAAAGTAATTTTGTGCTCATCCAGATTCTGAGGGATTGTTTTTTTGGGGTCGAAACTGAAATAGCCCATCCGGTAATATTTGATTCCCAAATCGGCCATAGTTTTCAGGATGTTTTGAGAAACCGGGTCATCGGGATTATTGATTTCGGTAACAATCATGTTGCAGCCAACGCCTTCTTTTTGCAGAGTTTTTATTGCTTTTGGCAAATCGGTGGCCACATTTTCGGGCAAAACCTGGCCTTTGGGCCTTACTGTTAAATCGGCGCCATCGAAACCTTGTTCGGCCAGCACAGCAGCTATTTCATCGAAACTTAAAAACTGCAGGCATTTGGTAAAAACATGGATGGGCCGTTTTTTCTCAGAAACCGATAATACAGCAGCATTCAGGGTTCCGCTCAATGCAATTTCTAAAGCAGTAGCCGCGGTTGTTTTGATAAAGTTTCTTCTTTTCATAATATTTTCAGATTTTCCAGGGTTTTCGGTATTCATAATGCAACATTTGGTTGGCTTTTTCGCTGTTGGTGAAACGTTCTTTAGCAGCATCCCACTGCAGCCTTTCGCCGGTGGCGAGCGCAATGTTAGCCAGGTGCGCAAACGATGTGGAGCGATGACCCTCTTCCAGCGGGCAAAGCGGAACGTTTCGTGTTTTGACACAATCAAGAAAATTGCGGATTAATTGCGTTGTACTGTCCGATGAACTTCCATCTACCAAATCTTTGTTCGGATTATCAAACTCTTCGGGTTCAATAAGGTTTTTCCAGTTTTGAAATTGCCCGCTTTTGGATGGAATAATTCTGTAACCTTTTTCATTGGAATAAACATTTCCCTTGGTGCCGCAAAGTTCAAGCTCGCCAAACTGAAAAGGGTTTCCGCCGTTGGCCTCAAAAATGCTGAAGGCGATGATTAACCCTGAAGTAAATTCAAAGGTAACCTGCATGGTATCAGGAATGTCAGCATCGTGGTCGAGCACATATTTTCCACCGTGGGCACTGATTGCCGCAGGAGCTGTTTCGCCCAGCATCCACCGGATAACGTCCATGTAAT
>Ga0100380_10008201_pt1 | contig 10332 bp, 14 predicted proteins | sample CryGeymeta201504_FD_80417 | JGI IMG/M metagenome (GOLD analysis project Ga0100380, IMG submission 80417) | Groundwater microbial communities from Crystal Geyser aquifers in Utah, USA - Crystal Geyser metaG 2015-04 | ecosystem: Environmental > Aquatic > Deep subsurface > Groundwater | place... | reverse complement strand
TTTGTTCTTGAGTTGTTGGCAATTTTGATATTGTCTCGAATATAGCAGGCATTGGGAATATTTCAAGGTTGACTAACCGTTATATTTAATTTTTGGAGTTCATTGGATGCCAACTGTTGTCACGATTAGAAAGTCTAGAAAGGCACATGTTCAACCAATTCTGTTTCATGAGATCTACAATTTACAAGGGAAGGTTGTCAGGATCATAGAGAAGTTAGACAGGTCTGGTTTGGAAAAGCATGGTCTTGAAATCTTCGACAGTGTTGCAGAAGCCGACCATGATAAGATTTGTCCCCATTTCCAACAAGGCATACCCTATCATGTTGTCATGTTTTGAGACTGCTACCAAGTAATTTGGTAGATATTGTCCTTCATCCAACATGGAAGATACGATTGTTCCCTTGGTGATGACTTATGTGATACTACGATTGAGTGTCCTCTAACTCCTTCTGCCCATACTCCTATCTCTGCCTATCCTTTCTTTCATCTGATCCACCGTCTCCATCTGCTCAATCACCACTATTTTGTAACCTAGTTGGACAAATTTGTATAGATACATCTACAAACAACGCTCAGGAAAGCCAACATGCATCTTGGTACCCATCCACTTTAGATCGAAAGAACGGTTGGCAATAAGGGCATCTTAGTAAAAAAGCTCATAAAATTTGCCTAGTTTGAACAGAACTATTTTGTCGAAATTTTCGGCCTTGAGACGCCAGTATTGTTTCATTGTTTCTGTGAGGTCTTTGAGAGCATTAGGTGGAATGTATAGAGTAGAAGGATTGTATTCAGGGTCTCCAGGGCGATGGCCATCTGCGTCTGTGAGGTTTTAAGGGAGAGCCCATTCAGGTGTGACGTCTGTGAGTTCTTCTGCTGGTTCTTAGTTCCCTTCCTTCATGAGGATTGATTTTCTGCCAATATCTGATTATTATTTTTTAGCGGCAGATTTAGGAGGAGGACATGGTCCTGGTTTTCTTCTACTTTTAGGTCTTTCATCAGTCATTTCAGGTTCAACTTACTCCCTATCTATCGGTCTCATTGGTGACTCATCGTCATCAATTTCCATTCTTCTCTTCCTCGGTTGCTCAACAATGATCTTCTCGTAGCTGAAATCACCATTATTGATAAGCTGCTTGAATTCACTGACATTTACATCTTTCCGCGCCTAGAGTATTATCTTCTCTGTAGGACTAGTGCCATTAGAACTACAGTTTTGCTTGTCTGTTTGTTTGCCGGGTGTCATATCTTGACTGCTGCTTTGTGCCTTTTTCTTGAGAAAGCTATCCATGATTGACATTTGTTTCATGTGTGGAATGCGCTCAATTTATATAATCAAAGTGCTTATACAATTACGAAGAAATGAAGAGGATTATGTTATTTAGAGAATATTATGATTTTTTTAGAGTAGGGACACATACGATCAGGGGGATGCACGGGCTATAACCTTCATAGTCTGATGTTAGAGTCAAAAATACCTCGAATGGTGGCACAAGGTCCACGTAATCGGCAGCAGACACTGGTAACAAGCCCATAGCACTCAATTTGTACAGCACTATTCCGAACAAAATGACCTGAATGCCCAGATAGATCATCTTGTATTTGCCCAAACTGATATTTAGGCCTTCATATGGCTCAAAGACTACATTATTGTATTTACTTACCTTTTTGCATGTTGAGCATTCCACCGACTGCTGTTGTAAGAGTCTGAATGATTGGGAATAAAATGAAAATACTGATATTGTTGCCAAACATCCAAAACATGAAGATAGTCATTAGTATCTGAGACTTGGATCCGGTTGACACTTCCCATAGTTTCTAATATGAGATAGATAGGTACGTTCTAGAGGAGGTCTCTTTTTCTGGGAGCCTCAGCAGAAGGTGGCGTGGTGTCAGTACTGAAACCAAAGGGTTAAGGCAGGTGTTCGAGCTGTCTCTGGACGACTGTGGAATTGGGATTAGGGGTGAGATTTACTTACCACTTGGGCATGATTCAACTTATAAATTATAACGAGGGGAATAAAATAATATAGTTACGTTATGAAGAGAGGTCAACCAATCACTACCAAAAGTTAAAGAAGAAAGTCCAAATCAAAATCAAAGAGCAAGGAAAAAAAACCTAAATTCGATCCACTTTAATACCTCAACTCCCTCATAGATGAGCTTCATGAACATCAAACCGCTAAACGAAGAGGGAGCACCTCCCACAAACGATAGCTTGCCAGTGCCATGGCACATACTACACCATATACTGAACGAACAGCAGCATCCTCCAAAGTCAGAAGCAAAAGCTCATATTCACAATTCAGAAAAAAATCTACGACAATCCGAGATGTGCTGAAAATCGATCTCAATTCTGTGACAGAAGATGATAATATTCAATTTACAGAAAATACAATCAAAGACACTGAGTACCCAAGTGTTGAGAAGATAGAACCTGTTAGAATCAACAGAAATGTGGCGGCACGGAAGATCCAGAGAGCCTGGCGCAATTATCAAACTTTAAAGGTTGTCAGGAAATATTACGAGTACTATCAGGAACTGTTCAGAAGAGAAGTGGAGCTTAAATAACTTTAAAGCAATTTTCAGCAACAGCAACTTGAGAAGAGGGAAAAGAAGGAGAGCCCAATCAAGAAAAAAGAGAAAGGACCACAGTTGAAGATCAGAAGATAGGAGAAAAGGTCTCCAACTATGGGCCTCAAGTTGAATAAAGGAGAGCCAAAGACCATGGATTTCTCGGATAGTTTGACGCTAGTCAAAACCAAAGAATTCATCAAATAATAAGACAAAAAATATGAGCTCGAGGTCAATGAACTCAAGACAATCGAACTACCAATTCTCAAACAGCCAGAGATAAAAGCTTAAAATTCAAAGTAATTATAGCAAATTGTCTAACTGTTCAGAAGTAAAGAAGAAAATGCCAGTAAAGAAATAGAATCTAAGATATCAGCATATTGCAAGGCTCAAGCTGATCTAGTAGTTTCATCTGAGCTAAGTCCAATCAAATATGAAGATCGGGGCAGTTCACTTTTCAGAGAGGATTAATAAGATAGTTCTATGCACTAACTGGAAGGTCTGTCTCCTTTGGTCTTTACATAAATGGAGCAGGCAGTCCGGAACAAGTACGAAATATACAAAAATCGCCTCTAGCAGTCAACTTCCAATCCTTCTGAAATAAAACGCTCGCTTTAGCAACTCTAAGGCCGACTTCTACGCTAAATCCGTTCAATTGACAAATGTAAACAGTAATACATGCGTTCGGTCTCTCAACTACGAGAAAGTATGCTCAAGATGCAAAATGATACAGCAATAGTATGCAAAAACAGTGGTTCCTATAGAGTGAGAAAGAGTTACTCAGCTGATACTCTGATTCTAAAAAGTATCCTTGAAGAAGTGGTGATGAAGAATGTGTAGGTCAAAGGAAGGGAAGATATTGGCATTATTTTGAGTGCTGAGATTAGAGGTAACAAAAGATAGGAATTACCACATCTGGCGATTCCGACCTCACCACCTTCAGAGATGATTATCAACGTTCAAAACGCTAATTTCAGTAGCACAGGGCGAAGTAACAGTCTGGTTTGCTATTAACTTGACAGTGGGAATAAATTAAGATAAATGGTTTCCTACGATTTGAATGATGACCTCCTTGATGACTAAAAGCTCACCATCAACGAATTCATAGCTGAAAAAGAGGCACAGTCTCCTATTCCTCCTGACATGCTAGCCAATTGTGATTCCAGTTCATCTCTGGAAATGTCACTACAGGAAATGTCAAACCGTGAGGGTGACCGAAGCAGAATGGTGAGAGAGTGTTCGTAATAACTGGAAGTCTAGATTGAAGATATCCTTATTTGGTAGTTTGTTGAGCAACTCTACACAGATCTGCAGTTTTGGGCAACTTTCAAACCTTTGGTTGAAGTACCATTTCAGTTCAAAATTGTAGATGATGGTGAAATCAAACAATTTTTGGAAGGCTAGATGCCAAAGTATTATCTGGGAAATGTTGAATGGCTCTCACGCATGAACCAGAAGATAAACCCTTCATCCCTTGAGATACTCAGGCTCATCAGAGATTTCGATTTCTAAATTGAATAGTATGAGCTGGTCCTACCTGAAGAGGTCTTCAAAAGCTACAGAAAACAACTAGAGCAGAGATACGGATCAAGAATCGATTAAGAGCAAAACAGGCAGATCGTGGTGTCAAGCGAACTATCAAAAAACATGAAAAAAATAGTGACAGAAAGAGGTAACGAAAAACGTACAAAAAAGGCGAAATTTCTTAGTTTTGAGAGGGACCTCAGAATAATGTACATGAAGGCTGTCTTCAACTGCTATAATGAATTGATAATTGAGACAAAAACTCTCAAAAGTTGCATGCACGGACGCAGCTCCATCGGACCTGGTGAGCTGACACTAGCTTTGAAATAATACAACGATGGATGTAGTTAATAGCAAGCCTAAGAATTGATGAATGAGTCCAAAGAAAAAGTTCTGGATTTGTTAAAAAATAAGTGCATCATTCCAGAGTTCAAAAACCACAGATAGTTATAATTGTTTCAGAGGCAGATGACTAACGTGGTTATTCGTGACATGAATGACAACGAGCACAAATGGATCAATTATATGGACGAGGTCCTCTAAATCTGGCAAGACCTTTCTCTCTGGCTATCTGACATCCTCATTCATTAGGCCTCACAATAATTCCTTTAGGTTCTTTCCTGATAATTTATATTTTCTTCGTGCTACTACACCCATGATTGAATTTATGTGCCTGGAGTTGGATATCTTTATATTAATTAAAATCATCAATGAGCACCTATACAGATTGGGCTGAGGTCTTCTACAACATTTCTCCCTGCAGTTGGGCATATGTTGGTATCGGATTGGCACTCGGAGCCAGTGTCGTTGGGGCAGCATGGTAAGAGTGATACTAAAACAGGGGAATCTATATCGCTGGTGCAAGTATCTTGGGTGCAGCCGTCAAGGCTCCCAGAATCAGATCTAAGAATTTGGTCAGGTATGTCCATCTCTATGTAGCGTCATTTTCTGTGAGGCTGTCGCCATTTACGGTGTCATCATGGCCATCATTCTTCAAGGAAAAATCGGAGATCAATGCTCTCTTTGTGAAGATTGGGGACAGTGCGCATTCGCAGGGTACTCGCTCTTCTGGACCGGAATATCCGTAGGCTTCAGCAATCTCTTCTGTGGGTATAAAATCCCTTAATGTTTAGAATATGCGTTGGTGTATCAGGATCAGGATGCGCTATCGCTGATGCTCAGAATCCCGACTCTTTCGTGAAAATTTTGGTCGTTGAAATTTTTGGAAGTGCCTTGGGTCTATTCGGTGTCATTGTGGGAATCATTCAATGCGGAGAGGGCACTTTTCCCAAATCATGAGTCAGTGATCCAACTACATCAATCATGTCATATCATCTATCAAATTCACTCTCAAGTATAAAAATCATTTCTTATTCTGGCTGCCGAGTGTAGGAGAAGGACTACTCGCTCCCTTCACCTCGACACCTTCGAAATAAGAATGTTTCAGGGCTAACTTCGCGCTGATACGTTGATTTGGATTAGCTGCCAGCATCTTCCGCAAGAGGTCCATAGCTTTTGGGTCTATGTTTGTGTAGATCTGTTTGGAAAGGTCAAATGCCATTTATTTATTTTTTTTGTAGACTTCATCGTATTTGCTTCCCTAGAAAAGAGGTTTCTTGACAAGGAGGATATGGAAGATGACTCCTAGTGAAAACATGTCGCATTCTGGTTCCACATGACTGCTCTAAGTTAGAGTTACAATCTATGGTGCCACATATCCAGGGGTTCCACAACGGTAGTAGAGATATTTTTCCTGATCGACATTGGAAGCTAGCCCGAAATCACCAATAACAGGCTCAAATGTGTCAGTGCTTCTCAGCATGATGTTCTCAGGTTTGAGATCACGATGCATGATCCGATTCTGGTGCATCTTGGATAGTCCAGAAACAAGAAAATACATACACAGTTGTACTTAGGCAGCAGTGAATTGACCGTTTTGTTCTTGAAGTCGACTGAATAACTGTCCACCTGTCAGCAGTTCCAACACGACATAGATAGAGTTGTCAGATTAGTACACTGCCTCTAATTTAAGCAAATTGTCATGAGGTTCTTTGCTCAGTGTCCGCATGATGGACAGTTAATTGATGAGCCCGTCTTTGCCTTTGGGAGTTGAGAAGCAGGTATTTTTGGAGAAAGCTTTGACTGCGCACTTCCTTCCGTCTTATAGACATTCTACTTCATACACTGTAGCGAAGTTGCCTTTTCCTAGTTTGCGGATTGGTCTGAACCTTTCGTGGAAACCTTTCTGGTGCAATTAGCGACCTAAGTATTTCACCCATTTTTAAACCACAGAGCTCAGTCCATAAAACGATTGTTCTTCATCATAGTCAGTGTAAAGTCGGAAACCGATCTTGGGAGATTTTATATTTTTCTGTATGATAAAAAAAGTACGGGGTTTTGATGGATGACCTAAAATTTGAGGTCGAATGTCAATGAAACATAATAATATGGCTATTGATGTGTTTGGAGGCTGTTTGTGAGAAGAAGTCGATCCACTGTCAGAATTAGTGTGAAGTGGGAGGCTGATGAAAGTGGTTAGGAGGAGAAAGAATGGGTCAAAATGGGAGTAAGATTAGTCTTAAGATGGATAGGATGGGTTGGCATGGCTTTGAATGGCGATTGAGAGAGTGTGTTTGAATTGGGGGACTCGATATCCATAGAAATAGGTTCTAAAGGGATTATACTCTAAGACCAAATGGGACTACATAAACACCCGCCATCCAAAAACATTCTGACAAGAAACACATTCTAGAAAGTTCAAGTTTCAACAAAAATGTTTGGAATTGTGTAGAAAAATGTCATTTTTAGTTTCTGACTGATTTAAATAAAATGTTCTATCACGCTGCCTTTCTCATTCGAAATATTCTATTCGATATGGAATAGGTTAGTAGACCTCTTCTATTAACTTCCGGCCACCATTTTTACATTTATACTAAATTCAAATATTTTGATGAACGACTACGGCAGCACTTCTAGAGGTCGACCTATCCTCAAATCTCCAAATCCACATCTAAATGATGATCCAAAAACTATCAAGAAAAAGTACGAACAAGTAAAAGAAGCCCTCAAACAATAGCGCAAAAACAATGAACATCTAGAATCCACAGTTCGCACACTAAAGGAACAAAACAACAAACAAGCAAAGGAACTAGATAAAAAAGAGGAACAAATATAAATTTTGTTGTAGCAGATAAAATACTTGAAGACCGTGATAGCTGACAACAAGTCGAAGAAAAGCTCAAAATAGATTTCCTCATACGAGGAAGGCCCTACTTCTAAAAGCACCCATAGTGAAGAATCAAGGGCTCCCATTGTAGGTGGTTACTTCGGTAGCGTCTTTCAATGACCTTTTATATTATTGCTTTTCGTGTGCTTTATTTGTGCTATGAGATATGATGATAAGTATTGTGATTGGTAAGTCGTACTAATCATTTCTTGTCGCCTCTGCAAGGGAAAGCTTCCTCTAGAGATCTGACTTCTGAATGAAAAAATAAATACAGATGTTGGAGATGATCTTTCCGTCACGATAGGTCTTGAATCTGTAGCCGATGCTGTTTCTGCGAATGACGTCGGCATTCAGAGCGCTGCCTAAAACGATAAGTACGGTTTGACACCTTCGATGGAGTGCAAGAAGGATCTGACGAGGCTCAAGCCTGCCTTTTTAGCTCCCAGTTCGAATGGCATTTGTTGATTAAATAATAATATAACTCCATGAACGACACAGGTAATAGCTTCGGATCCAACCCCGCCTCTCTCAAAGGCAAACTGCAGACTCTAGAGGTAGCCATCATACCATTCAGAACCAAATCAAGAACATCTCCAACTAGCTCAACAACCACAAGAAGGAGGTGCAGATTCTCCGTAGCGAAAAAGATACTCTCGAGTCAGTCCTCACCATGAAGACTGCCGATGTCAAAAAGAGTCTCAGCAATGAGCTGGTCCGTATTTAGGAAGAAATGTACATCATGTCCAATTCAGGAAGCGACACTTCAATTTCCAAAAGGCCGAAAACAGCCGTATCCAGCAACAGATCACCTCCCTCAAAGGCGAAAAGACAGCCCTTCAGCAGCAACTCCTCGGCCTGCAGAGAAGAATCACCGAGCTGGAGATGCAAGTCGGCAGCTAGCAGTGATAGCCTCCTACCTTTATCATCCTCACACTATAAGTTCTATTTTTTCCAATAACTAAATCATAACAATACCATATTAAAAATATCATGAGTGCTGCTAGCGGATGAAACTTGTTGTCGTACTGCTGGCATTCTCGACTTGCAATTTGTGTGCTGACTCCCCGCAGCACATGACCAGACAATTTGACAAGCGTGGCTTGGGAGGAGAATCGTACTAGTTCATGAGAAGGCTACTCTAACGCGTCAAAATCGATTGATTTGATTTTGAAAATCGTTAATAAGTTGTTTTTCCAAGCAGCAGGTTCTTCATTTGTACAAAGATGAGACATAGTAGAGGAATGGCAAAGAAGAGAGTTAGAAGCAAAATGATAATTGACACGATATAGGCAGGCACAGGTAGATCATTATTCCACTCCCTCAGATCGAACAAAGCAGAATTTATTTCACAACCCAACAATCCTATTATCGTTTCCACAGCCATATAGGCCTCTCCAATAACCATCACTTCCAACATCCAGAGTAACAAAACAAATCTCAATAAATTATGCTTCCCCACGCAATTATTGATCCATGTGCAGTGATGGTCATATTGTTTGATGCATACTTTACAAATAGAGCAATGGTGCTCGCGGGGTCTCATCTAGCGGACACATACCATGCAGAGATGAAAGAGACGGGCTGTTTAGGAGAATTAGGAATAGTTGGAAGGGTGAGTAGGCAATTTGCGATTTTAGAGGACCAGACTAGCAAATATAAGAAGAGTGATGATGATGAATAAAGTCTAAGCGACTAGCAAAATGAGAGAACTAGGCTCAAGTATTCCAAAAGGCATAACCATATAAAATACGCTGATTATGGCAAAGGCAATCGGATAAAAGTCTGATTTTTGTTTTGGTTCGTACTTCATCTTAGTATTGCATATTATTTTTATCTTGTCAATAAAAGTGTACTTGTCGTTTAGCATTCGAACAATCCCCTCAAATTATTTTTACTCAGCAATAGCTCTTGGAATTTGATTTTTTGCATTTTTTATGTATCTGTCTGCTCCAGCCAGCAGAAGCTTTTTGACTATTTTGCTGTTGCCATATGTAGCAGCCAGGTGTAGCGGTGTCAGACCTTAGCTGTCCTGCTCATTCACCTCAATGCCAGGTTGAGCAAGAAGGTAATCAACTATTTTCTAGGAGCCTGTGAAAGAAGCCCAATGCAAAGGAGTGCTTAACTTTTCATCTTTTTGATTGAGGTCTAATTTTTTTTGGTGCAGGTGCATGAAGGTTGCTGGTTTGTCACCTTGGGCAGCCAAATGTAAAACCGTCATTTTCACATGATTAGTGAGCAAAAGATGTGCCTCGTATTTTTACAACAATTTCAACACAGCAATGTTACCTCTGTAGGCTGCATAGTGTATGGCTGTGTATCCCTAGGAATTGGGCTCATCGAGGAAATGTCGAGTTTTGAGTTTAATTTATGCGATGCTATAGCCTTGACTTTCCAGATTTTTGCGATAGTACTTCAGATAGGTCTACAGCACTTTAGGCTGATTGTGGTAGGATGTGTGATGAATGACTGTATTTCTATGGTTATCTCTGATTATCGGTAAATCCAATGGGTTTTCCTGATCCTCCAAAAAGAGCTCCACTTCCTCTTGTCTTCGAATAGAGAACATGAACTCTTTTTAGTATTTGTATTTCGACATAGTCCTTATTTGTATATTTTTAATATTATGCCAGAATATTCTAAGGTTATTTTTTGTAAGGTTAACATTCTGATGAACACATCCAACGAAGTAGCATAAAAATCAGAGAAAAAGAGACCATTCATGGCTGGATAAATGGATGGTCCACTAACTTGTTCATAGATTGCCGGTCCTTGGGGTTCTTATACAGACATTTCAGTACAAAATCCTTGGCTTGGTTGCTCACTGGTACCCCACGAGGAAAATAAATGTCCTAATCTACGACCTTCACCAGGTCGTCTTATGTCCGAATCTAAAAAGGCACCCGGCCATACAGTAACTAAAATGTGAAGATGCCAATGTTCCATACGTCAACTTTGTTGTCATATTGCTGCTTCTGAACAACTTCAGGAGAAGAGTAAAGTGGTGTTCCACA
>Ga0100380_10008195_pt1 | contig 10340 bp, 4 predicted proteins | sample CryGeymeta201504_FD_80417 | JGI IMG/M metagenome (GOLD analysis project Ga0100380, IMG submission 80417) | Groundwater microbial communities from Crystal Geyser aquifers in Utah, USA - Crystal Geyser metaG 2015-04 | ecosystem: Environmental > Aquatic > Deep subsurface > Groundwater | place: USA... | reverse complement strand
GACTGTTGCTCCATTTTTTGCTTGTAGTAGCACATTTGCCTTTAAAGCTCATGGATTCGATGCTGAAGCTTCTAACTTAGATTGTTTGGTGAGGCATATCTCCTCCCTGCTTAGTCATCTTGCTCTTGAAATAATTCTTAAGTATTTTATTTATTTCTTCTCATTATTCTCGATGCTGATTGTCTCTTCAGTAGCTTCATTTTGGAAGTACTACTTCCTCTCAACAACTGATCCTCCTCTGCTTTGAGCTTTATAAAACCCTTGAGGATCACTTCCATTGACTACGCTATATCAGCAGACAATTTCACCTCTATCTAGCTTTCAATACTTCTTCCCATTTTGAAAGGCTAGCTTTTTTTGAACTGATTTTTATATTCAGCAAGAGGAACTTTACTCCTTTAATCGTGAATTATTTTGATAGCTTGATAGCAGTGATTGAGTAGACTATCATGTTTTTTGGTAGTATGAAGAAAGTTGGGAATTGAAGCATGGGGAATGTGAATGCTGGGTGAGCACTGTTTGGGAGAGTTGAGACTGAGATTGACTATTTTTGCCTTCTTAATCACTTTCATCTTAGGAATAAATTAGAATAATCGATTCTTCCATAAAATACTCAAGACAAACTCTCTAACTTTAATAAACAAAGAATGATCACAGACAGCATATTCGGGTTATTTCCACCTGGATGGCTATCTATTCATGGTTATATTATTAAATGAACAAATTTTTTGGGAGGAAGGAGGATAAAAATACAATCGTTCAGCCTATCACATCATTCACAGGCTATTACTAATTCCTCAATATTGATTATTCCTGTCCTGTCTACTATTAAGGCTTCATCTATTCATCAGTCACCATGGCATTCCAGGCTGCCAGGACTAATGATATGAATATTCGCAGACAAATCTCATAGGCCAAGGATCAAGCTCAGTTCAAAAGTATTGTAGCCAACATCAAGAATGCACCCGACTGGAATTAAAAAAGGCTGAATGTGATGATCAAACTCAACAGAGACAAATTCAAGAGGAACAAAAAACTAGGACTTAAACTTTTTGCAACCCAGTCAAGATAAATAGTCAATTGTTATTCTCGAGGGGGAGATGCTGAGGCTTTTTGGGGCAAAGTTCTCTGTAATGGCAAATACTAAGGCCTGAATACTTTAGGCAAACTTTTGGTTCAAATAAGATAGGATATGAAGGATAACGCTGACAGTCGGAAGTGGCTGGAGGAGCAGAATGTTGAATCAGATAGACATCTATGGCCTGAAGCATACGTGGTTGTTGAGAAGGAAGGAGATGAGGTGGACAATCTTGTACTTTCAGGTAATAATGTGTTTTTGTTTGGAGGACATAGCTTGAATGACTTTAGGCTCGACCATGGCTCTCTTAGCAAATTTCATGCAGGAATATATTTTTCATCAGACATGTAAGTAATCTTAGTAGATCTGAATTCGACTAATGGGACCTTTGTGAGAAGAAATACTACAGATATAAAGTTATAGCCTCTGCGTCCTGAATCTTTGTAAAACAAAGATATAATCAGGTTCGGTATGTCTTCGAGGAGATACACTTGCTACTTCAGCTATGAATAAGTTGAAAAGCGAATGAAACAGGCAGAATAAGAGGTCAAAGAAGAACTAAAAAGAATACAGAGACTCAAATAGCTCGAGCAGTAAAATAAGTTTGATGCTGAAAGTTATTAAAAATAAAAGTAGGCAATCAAGTCTCTCCTGTAACTCAAGTAATATTCCTGTCTATATGTTGAAGGAGTCACAAGAGCCTTCCCCTATCAAGTTCTAAAATAGCTCTTTAACAAATTTGGACCCGTTCGCAACATCAGGATCAACATTGACCAGAAGACTGGTAGATATATGGGAAGTGCTCTCATCTACTATCAAAATGGAGTCAGAATCAACAATGTTCTCGAAAACATTGCCAAATAGCCCCTCTTACCTCCGGAATTCAGAGTGAAGGCTGTCTTTCATAGTGAAGCTGAAGATATCATAGCTTCTTTTTCCCGTAAGCCTGCTGAACCCTAAGAGAAGCCTAGTAGCAAAGGAATCGACTCTAAGTGGAAGAAAGAAATATATCGGAGCAGATCAAGGGATCGTCACAAAGGTAGGCATTAGAATAGTTCAAGTTCAAGCAGTTAGAAGTCCAGCTCGAGTTCAGTGGCCAAGAAAAGAAAGCACAAGAGAAGGCATACTTGACCTGATGATAACCCAAATCCTAAATCGCCAACAGACTTGAACAAATAAATTATAATCATTCATGAACATGTACGAGTATCGAACTTTTGAGATAATTCCCAAGGAAATATCTTAATTCGATCAGCTTGACCTTTACTTCTTTAAGCCCAATTCCGCAGCAGTTGGTGTAAAATCCAGGTTTCATGGAAATGCAGTCAAACAACCTTACTGGGACATCAATAAGGTGGAGTTCAAGTTCATCAAAAACTACGATTAGATTAAGCAAGGAAAAACAAAAATTGAATACTGGAGAAAAGTAGTCCTTAGTTGTAAATTCACAGTATACTCACCTGCATATATTAAAGCACATCCACAGCAGTTCAGAAAATTCGAATAAACCTTGGATAGTTCTATTCAAAGGCAACTAAAATAGATAACCTTTGCAATCAGCCAAACTTTAAAGAACAGCGATATCAAGGAAAAACATTTCAAAAGAAACCCTTAACTAGCAAGATGGCTTTAATCTGAATCTCCAGTTGTGGACATATTCTTAGTTGAGAAACAGAAATAAAAATTATTAGGCGGGTAGTCAGGTTATGTCAGAGCCAGCTTGCTTTACGATCAAGCAAGAATAAAGTATATTACCAACTATCAAACATTTGCCACCGAGTCAACAAATTAATCAAAACTACTGGCGATTCTCAAGAAGGAGTCCTCAATGAAAGAATAGAATACGAGTTACCCAACATTTTTATAGAAATTATACCAACATGTACTGTGATATGTATCATAAAATATTGCTCAAATCTCTTCCTACTGCTTTGGAAAAACGGCTCTTTTATGGTGTCTTAGAGCTACTTAGATAACTATATTTCTTCGTTGAACTTCTGACGCTTAGTTGCCTGAGCCGAGGAGAACCCCTTTCTGGAGTATTTTATATTAAGATTTATTCTGGGACATGATTTCCCATCTAGAAAGTCAGGCAGCTATCCCGGAGAGAGCCTCTATTTTGCAGACGGTAGGCCAGTGAGTTATTGGACTTGTCAACACTTAACATTGAATTACAAATAGAGTTTACGTCCTCCATGTTTTTCGGGTTTGTTATGATGGCCATCTTCTTTAGATTACGATAAAGCTTGCAGTCCTCTTCAGGAATCTCATCATCGTCATCAATGTCCTCCTAGAAATAAGGAGAGTTAAGGGCTTGCTAGGGCGTTATTCTCGTCTGAGGGTTGATATCGAGCATCCTCATTATAAGATTTCGCTCTATCGTCAATAAAAAAATACCTTTGGCAGAGAGTCGATGGAAGTAATCCTGATTATAGACATTTTTCCGATTGTTATCGAGCACCTACTTAGCACTCTTTCCACCAAATAAGTAATGTCCTGTGATCCTAAGTTTAAAACCTTGTACATTTTGAAGAAAATGCATCCGAGACTGTACATGTCAACCGCGCAAGTAATTTTTTTCTTCTTGGAAATCAAATTGGCAATTTCAGGAGCTAGGAATCCTGGAGTTCCACATCGATAGTAGATATACTACTCTTTGTCAATATTTGTGGCCAGCCCAAAGTCAATGAGAACGCATTCTTCTCCGTTCGAAGTCTGTCTGATCATCACATTGTCAGGCTTAAGATCTCGATGGGCGATCTTTTTATCATACAATTCTTTTAGAGCCAGCAAAATTTGACGCATATACTCTTTCTGTTGACTGATTTTAAGCTTTTTGGTCGTCTTTTGCTTCAACGTCAATTAAAAATACTCCATTTTTAGATAGTAGGCCTTCTCTGTCTCGAACATGTAGTCAAAAGAAACAATGTTTCGGCTATTGAGCTGTTGCATTACGCTGATTTCATTGTAAAACGCCTTTTTCATCTTTATGTCAGGAAGAAAAGAAGCTTTTTCAAAGCTTTTAATAGCAAAATGTGTTTGCCATTCTGTCCTGACTTCATAGACTGCGGCAAAAGCGCCCTCCCCGATCTTATCAAAAGTTGAGGCGAACTATTGGATATTGAAAATGATGCTATATCTGCCCATTGCCTTGAAAAGATGTTACAATTTTTCTAAGCTCTATACCACAATATTTTGAGATACTTTCCCTTGGTCCAGCCGAAGAAGAGCTCTTGATTTTATGGAGTCAACTTTTACGACATGAACATCAACATTTTTTTCTGAAAAGAGAAGCTGCTTTCCAACCTTTATGTTGTTGTTGGCACTCAATCCATGTTCATACTCGAAGACACCTTTGGTGTTGACGACTAGATGACTCGATGAGCATGAAACCGATACTATGACCCCTTCTAAGTTCTATGTTTACATAATATTCTTGTAGAACATAGAAGGAAAATATCAAATAACAATTACTGACCAATAATTCGATACTTTTGATTAATTAGGTCTTCCTTGTTCATACTGTCCTTCTCAGACAATAATATATTTGAATCACTGTTTATAGACATCAGTTAAAGTTAGAAGCTAATCCCACTAACAGGAGCACAAATCCTATAAACATGAATAGAATGAAAGAGTAAAAGGCGAATCTTTGCTTCCCAGCAATACATCTCCCGAAGAAACCGCAATGATGGTCCAAATCCTGAACACAGACCTAGCACTCAAAGCAGTGGTTCATATCCACTTTCTTCCTCATGCAAATCTTACAGGACCTGACATCGCTCTCCTTATATATTGTCATGTGATCCTCGCTGACGACTCCAGGGTTCATTGCTATTGTCAGGAAATACGAAATATCAAGCAGAACCAAAAACAAAAGGTAGAGCTTGACGAAGATCAGCTATCTTTCTGTCTTGTTGCCGGTGATATTGATAAGAGATATGGTTATGGCTAATATGAAGACTGCGTTGAGGCATATGATGCAGGGTAAGGATTGGTAGTATGTGTCGTTTATAAGGAAAAAAGGTACGCCTTTTCCCGAGTAGCAGAGAGGCTTGTAGTGTTTGAGGGTTCGATAATAATAGTCTTCCCCTCTCATGCTTTCGTCTTCGTTGGGAATAATACTCTACTCCATTCAGATATTATTGTACACAGAAATGATAATAGGCATTAAAATCATGAAATGGTATAGATCTCCAGAGAAAACCGACACAAGGGGCACTCCTTCCTTTCCTTGAACCATTTTTGCATGCAATCATAGTGAAATACGTGTTAAGAAAAGCATGGAAGTTGTATAACCTTCTCGTTTGGAAGACAGTTCAGTAGGCATATTGAACATTCCGTCTAGCTGAGGTCAGACTTGAATTGAGGAATCAGGACATAAAGTTTAGTGTGGGACAAACATTTAAATTTGATCCATTGTCCCAAGGCGAGGAGAATGTTTATGAAGGCAAAGAGAAGGTTCTGGCTCTTGGCTAAATTTTAAGCCCTGAAGTAGGCCATGATGGTGAGTATAATGACTGTTCTGGTGGTTCTAAATACATCTAGGCTTACATTCTAATGGCAATAAATATACGACTGCTAGATTTCAACTAATGCATGATCCTATAGCAGTGTAAACTTTTGCATTTAAGGTCACCGATATTCATCTCTACCAGTCTGTTTTGCATTAATTTTTAATGAACAATCTCAACAGTAAGGCCAATAAAACAAATACCCAGCATCACATTCAGCAAGGACATACTCCAGTCAAGGATAATCCATGTCAATATAGCGATGATGCTGATGAGGTAGATTATCTAGAAAGGCCAACGACAACTCCGAATATATCTTTGCTTTATCGTGCGATTGACTACATCCTATGATTGATTCTCCCTATCTGCTTGATGCTCCTTACTTTATAGATATGGTCCATTCGAGTTTTAGAGAGTTGCCAGGTCCATCTCGAAGTTGGTAAAGTAGATTGACAGAATAAACAGCCACAAAAAGATCTCTTTGAAAAGTTGACCAGGAAAATCATTTGAACTATAGAGGGCCAGCTGAGCAAAAATGTAAAAAGTAAAGGAAGTATGTAGAAATCTGACTGTTTCGCTGATAGAAGCTGAGGGTGCAGAGTGATACTTGTACTTGTCGACTATTGAACAAATGCTCAGGTATATTGTATAGCTCCCTAGCTTTGTCTATGTGCCAACCTCCCGTCTATTCTGGAGGTCCTCCTTTACTTTCTCCAGATTTTCCTCGTCTTTGGCCAAAAACTTGAGAAGAGTAGTATCATTGATGACACTGAGGAAATCCATCATGCATGCAATGACGAAAAAAACGATGCTCCAGCTGTCGGCCATCCCCTGGTCCCAGTTTGTTATGAGAAGCTGTTCCTCGAATACAATCACTGCCACAAATACGCATAACCTTACCAGGCTCGCCCTGAAAGAAATTCTCAGCATTTTACGAAAGAGAGCAAGGTTACAGTCGATGAGGGCTACCTGTTTTTGCTCTGTGGTCTGCAAATGATTATCGATAAAGTCAGCTTCTTCTGTAGACTCCTTTTCTGCCATTTAAACTAATATTCCTATAATCTGATATATTTAAGGGAGGACAGAAGATTCAGTTTGTTGACCAGGAAAGGTTGGCTTATAGTGAGATGATCATTACTAGATTCGATAAAGTATTATAATTGAAGAAATGTTATCATGCAATAGAGGAAGTTTAAAGTTGCAAAAAGAGGTTGTTCTGATGGTGACTCAAGGCGATAGACCAGACTCCCCTGCAGGTGTTATCCGATCACTGTTGCAGGCAGATCCTTTTCCTTGCTCTGTTACCAGTCTAGGGCATCCGGATCTTTTCAAGGCCCTAGAATCCCCAGCTTGCGCTAGAGACCCTATGGCCACCCGCGACTTGATACGGGCACCCGGTAAACGGGAAATCTCATCAAGTCCTCAACCTCTTATCACCCCCATCCAACCACGAAGCCGTGATTACAGGATATACCCAGGCAATAGCTACTCCTCTCGCCTCCCTATATACTAACCAGCCCTCCACGTATTATATTATGGGTCCCAATACTATAGTGGAAAACTTATCACAGTTGATTGTTGGCCTGGAGAACTCGTTGCATGATCATCTGCGAAAGATGCCCTCCGTTGATCTTTGCGTTTCGGAGAGGATGTCTGCTGTGAAATACTGGTTGTTGGATTCGGCGTATATGCATCACTGAGCCTATATTTTATTTGTTCGATTGTACAGTGATGCTATGTGATTCCTTTAGAAGAATAACAGCATGCATTTATGGGTTATTTGTCTTCTATATTGGGCTGATCAGTTAGCTTTGGTTGCTTTTCTTATTCCTTGATAGACTGACATTAATTTTACTTTTTCGACTCGTACTTCTCGTTAGATTCACTCCCTCTCTCCGTTGGTAGATAATCGATTCTATTTTGCCATTCTTTCTCCTTCCATCTATCCTTCTTTCCAGCTCTCTCTCTGCATACGAACTTGTTTAGCTTACAATTTGAATATAACTTTCAGAGAGAGAAGCTTCTTTGGCTTTAAAGAGGCCGTTAAGAGGCCTGGCAGCAGTTTGTTCGACGGTGGCAGGGTGTTGATGGGTCAGTTTTTGATTAATTCCTATGCTGTTTCTCAGGTCGATGTCATTAGCAGTCAGTTCCTGCTCTATGTCATGATTTTATTATTCTGTTGATGGACTTGTCATCGAAAATCAATGGTAAACGTTTTGCTATTAAATAATATTCCTATGATATAGAGTCCAAATGAAGCAATCGCTGGCAGCATCAAGTCTGATACGTGGTAACTGTTTATGAAAAAGTATGCTCAAAAGTACAAGTAACCCTGGTCAAAAGAACAATTTACAGTAGTAGCTTCTATTGCCCTGGTTGATGCATAAACAAAAGAGTATAAAATTGCCTCAGTAGGTTTTGGAACCAAGTCACTTCCTCAGTCAGTTATCAACTAACACAATCAGAGTGATTTGCTTGTCGATATGCATGCTTAACTACTTGCCGTTCAGGCATTTAAAAGATTTTTGCTGAGCGACATTAGACAGGAGAAGAAATATTTGGATTGGGATGAAAAATATAAGAAGTTTAGAATAAAGAAGAAATGGGGTGTCTGGCTTTACTGCTCTTAGCTCTTTTGTGGAGATTGTTGTATCAACAAAAATTAATAGTCTTTTTCCGGTGCAAAGCCCCTCAAATACCTCAAATATAATACATACCCTCAGCTAAAATATGAAGCCTTGGTACTGAGAACAAAACCTGGAAGACTGGATCTTCCTGTCCACAAAAGATCGGCCATATTGTCTTGTTCGGACAAGTTGGCTTTCTTCAACTTAGTCGGGCTTCAAGGACAATCATTGTTCAGCCAAGTCGTTCCTATCTATATTGATGTCGTTGTCGTTGATGCTCATCCAGTTTACAGATAGAATGTTACCAGAGGACTCGATTTTGTGGCAAGGTTGAGTCGGTTTCTCAGTCGCCCTGAATCATTGATCAACAGACAGCTATTCAAAATGGTTCTTGAAGGTAAAGAGAGAAAAGTGTCAAATCAGTTCAAAAGAAATAAACCTCAGGTTGTAATGTTATCCAAAGAGACTAGGAACAAATCTCGAGATCAGTAAGGTTTTTAACTTTCAGGCCTTTTCTGCCAAGATATAGAGGAATGGATCAATGCCAAAACCGGGCTTCCATAAGGCAGCAGTCTAAAAAATTATCGAGCTAAGGGAAAAATCAGTAGCTTTAGCTAAAGTAAACTAGAGACTGAGTTTCCCTTCAACAAAAGAGGCTAATAAAATTTCAAGTGGTAGTTTGTGAACCGTAGATGCGAGTTGTTGTGGGGAGAATGGTTGAGCCCCGAGTGAGATCAATAGTGATTATTATATGAGTGCAGATATGATCAATCAAGCCTTATCGTCATCGTAGCTCCAGAGGAAAGCCTTTGGTCCTCTACCTGCTGCCCGCTTCACGAATTCAGCGTCATTGGCGGGTTTGATTTTTTTGGTGGCGCTGCTGAGCATGGAGAGCACCGACAGGCAGATAGAGCTGACGGTGAGGGCGGGTGACCACTCAGAATAGGAAGATGCGTACAATCGTAAAGGATGGAAAGGCAGATGAAGCCATTAGAATATATGTGTTCATGGACTGGAACGTGTCCGATAAATATGACTTCTGGAGACTCGATCGGCTGAATGTGACGAGGTGTACATATTAGTTGGTGAATCTTAATTGAATGGTGAAGTTTTCGCCTTCGTAGAGGGTGCCTTTTGCGCCATTAAAATTGACGTGCCAGAGGGTGAGATCGTTATTGGGGAGCACCACCTTCATGTCATGAGTATTTTTCTGGATGGCTTCGAACTATTTCTGAAGCCTCTTGCTCATGCGTTGTGCCATTTTAATCTATATAAATTCTTTATTAAATATAGTCATTAATACTTGCAATCAGATCCTGCATTCCCAGTCTTACTCACTAGTTTTTAATGCCGAAATCGTCTCATTATCTGTTATCTCTTACATAGGATTCGGAAGGACTGCAAAAGTGAAAGCGGGAAGAATAGATATCATTATTAGTCTCTGCTGTTCCTCCAGGTTACCACCTACTTGTCTTCTGAGGTACTGCTGTTCTGCTACGTCCTCAGTTTCGAGCACATCAGAGAACTACCTACTAATTAACTCTTAATTCTATTTTATTGCTCCTACAGTGCAGATATGCTGTTAATACTCTTCTCCATCAATCGAAAGAGTTTTTGATCATCCTTCTGTCTCTCGCCCATGATTCCGTCTACCCTCTCGTCCCAGTATTTTTTGATGTTTTCTTTACTATTCATTTGCATCAGCTTGACCTGCCGAGCTTTGTGCTTCCTTAAGGCCAATTCCTATTATCGATCGCTTATAATCTTCTTGTAATTGATATTCTCCATTTTTTTCATTTATCTGTACCATTCATGCCTGGTAAACTTCAACTGTGACTGTCGACTTTGAATGCTGGTATTTAGCTCTTCTCTAATCTGCTTCATGACTCGACTATTGTGCTGCTGATTCTTCTTTTAGGCCTCGAAAGATCGTTAGAGCTGATTAGAATAATAAATACTTCTTATCGCTGTCGAGACCTGTTGATGCGGTTTTGCTGCTAGAGTTGTGTGCTGTTTATGCGACGTTCCATCACTTTGAACCTTTTTTCCTTCTCCAATAGGAGAACATTGATACGATTCGACAACGACTGCTGCTTACGGAGTGACTCGCTTAGCTGATGT
>Ga0100380_10008193_pt1 | contig 10341 bp, 10 predicted proteins | sample CryGeymeta201504_FD_80417 | JGI IMG/M metagenome (GOLD analysis project Ga0100380, IMG submission 80417) | Groundwater microbial communities from Crystal Geyser aquifers in Utah, USA - Crystal Geyser metaG 2015-04 | ecosystem: Environmental > Aquatic > Deep subsurface > Groundwater | place... | reverse complement strand
ACTAAAATTATCCTATTTAGGAAAGGAGACAAAAATTATGGAGCTTGTAAACACAAATAAACTCGGGGTAACTAAAGGCACGCCGCTGGAAGAAGCGGCCATGGCAAATTTTAAAGGCGAAACTTATGAAGTCGGGCTTTACCTTGCAATGGCACGACAGGCGCAGAGAGAGGGCTATCCGGAGATAGCCGAAACACTCAAGAGGATTGCATGGGAAGAGGCAGAACACGCTGCACGGTACGCTGAATTGAATGGTCTTATCTCAGAAAACACCAGAGAGAATCTTGAACGAATGCTTAACGGAGAAATAGGCGCAAATAAAGGGAAAAGAGAAGCAGCAGTCAAGGCAAAAGAAATAAACATAGACGAGGCACACGACCTTTTTGACGAATCCTCAAGGGATGAGGCGAGACACGCAATGATGCTAAAGGGACTTATCGGCAGGTTTTTTAAATAACCATGTATATAACACGGGAAACAGATTATGGGGTCAGGTGTGTGCTATATCTTGCAAGAAAAGGCGGTGGGATTACACCTGTTAATGAGATTGCAAGGGCTATGCACATTCCTAAAAGTTTCTTAGCCAAGATAGTTCAACGTCTTGTAAAGGCTGGGATTGTAATATCCGGCAGGGGAATCTCCGGAGGATTTTCCCTTGCAAAAAAACCAAAAAATATCAGTATTCTTGATGTGATAAAAGCGATTCAGGGAAATGCCGCTGCAATTAATATGTGCGCAATTGATAAAAGGATGTGCCGCTTAAGCAATACATGCAGCGTGCATCCTATCTGGGTGGAACTGAGGGGCCTTATTGAAAAGCGCCTTCAAAAAGAAAATTTTGCAAAATTGATTTAGGCAGTTAAAAAAATTAGCTCTAAACAGGACAATCTAAGTCCTGATTAAAAAAGGAGGGCATTTTTATGGATGTATTAACACTAAGCAGGCTGCAGTTTGCCGTCACTGCGGCATTCCATTTCATATTCGTGCCTCTGACGCTCGGGCTTTCAATACTCATTGCTTACATGGAAAGCCGTTATGTCAGGACGAATGATGCAATGTATCTGAAGATGACTAAGTTCTGGGGAAAGTTATTTCTGATTAATTTTGCCCTCGGTATCGTAACAGGAATCACAATGGAGTTTCAGTTCGGGATGAACTGGGCGGAGTACTCAAAATATGTCGGAGACATCTTTGGCGCTCCTCTGGCGATTGAGGCAACAGTTGCCTTTTTTCTGGAATCCACGTTTATTGGGTTATGGGTTTTCGGCTGGAACAAGGTATCAAAAAGAGTCCATGCGCTTTCTATATGGCTTGTTGCAATTGCAACGAATCTTTCGGCATTGTGGATACTTCTTGCGAACGGCTGGATGCAGAATCCTGTCGGTTATGTATTAAGAAACAACAGGGCTGAGATGGTTGATTTTGGCGCAATGTTAACAAACCCTTATGGCTGGCTTAAATTCTCGCACACCCTGCTTTCAGGATACGTCGTGGCTGCATTCTTTGTGATGGGAATATCAGCGTATCATCTTCTGAAAAAAACGAACTTAACATTTTTTAAGAGCTCTTTCAAAATGGCGGCAACCTTTGGACTGATGAGCTCTCTTCTGGTATTCATTATAGGGGATTTCCATGCAGCTATGGTCGCTAGGACACAGCCGGCAAAGTTTGCCGCAATGGAATCGGTATGGGAGACGCAAAAGGCAGTTCCTTATAATTTTCTTGTTATCCCTGACGTAAAAAATGAGCGGAATACCGTTTCTGAGTTGGGGATTCCAAAATTGCTGAGCCTTCTCGCATTCCATGACGGCGGCGCAGAGATAAAGGGACTAAAAGAATTTTCAAAAGAAGACCGGCCGCCTGTACTTGCAACTTTTTTAAGTTTTAGAGGCATGGCGGCTCTCGGAATGTTATTCATGCTTCTTGCTCTGGCAGGTTATGTTATCTCCAAGAGGGATAGGCTTGAATCAAATCCTCTATTCCTCCGAATTATGCTTTACGCATTACCCTTGCCCTATATAGCAGTTCAGCTTGGATGGCTTGTTGCAGAGGTCGGCAGACAGCCGTGGATTGTATATGGAGTTCTAAGGACATCGGATGCTGTTTCTAAGTCTGTTACCACAGCACAGGTCTGGACGTCTCTTATAGGATTTACATTGTTTTACGGGATGCTGGGTTTTATAGATATATATCTTCTCGCAAAGTACTCAAAGAAGGGCCCCGACGATGACCTTTCAGCGATAATTAAATCGTCACGGGAGGTGTAAGATGGAATTCCAGATAACATGGTTTATTCTGTGGGGTGTGCTTTGGGCAGTTTATTTCATGCTTGACGGCTTTGATTTTGGAGTTGGAATATTGCACAGTTTTATCGGGAAAACTGAGGGAGAAAAGAAAACCATAATCAGGACCATAGGTTCTGTATGGAATGGAAACGAGGTCTGGCTTGTTACCGCAGGCGGCGCCACATTTGCCGCCTTCCCTACGACGTATGCCTTAATGTTCAGCTATTTATATACGCCCTTGCTGCTCATCCTGTTTGCATTGATATTCAGAGGCGTTGCCCTTGAGTTTAGGGGTAAGGTTGACAGCGATGGCTGGAAAAAGGGCTGGGATATTGCTATTTTCCTCGGAAGTTTCCTGCCCGCTTTGTTGTTCGGTGTTGCTTTTGGAAATATCTTTCAGGGGATACCCATGGATGCAAACGGTTATCATGGGACACTTTTTACATTGCTGAATCCTTATGGAATTCTAACAGGACTTCTCTTTGTTCTGTTATTCATCGTTCATGGTACTTTGTGGCTCACAGTAAAGACAAACGGCGAACTCAGCAAACGCGCTTCTTCCGTTACAGATAAGACCTGGTATGCGCTGCTTGTTGTTGCAGTGTTGTTTTTGATTTACACTGCATTTGCAACAAACCTTTATAAAAACTATCTGGATAATCCGGTCTGGTTTGCCATACCTGCGGCAGCGGTTTTAGCGCTTTTAGGCATAAAGATATTTGCAGTAAAGGGCGCTTATCTCAAAGCATTTTATTCTTCATGCCTGACGATTTTGACTGTTACATTTACAGGCATAATAGGACTGTACCCTAATCTGATACCTTCAAGCATTGATAAAAATTACAGCCTGACCATCTTCAATTCATCTTCAAGCCCTTACACTTTGAAGATAATGACAGTGGTCGCCGTGCTGTTTGTGCCTGTTGTCATCGCTTATCAGATATGGGTATACAGGGTTTTCAGGAACAAAATAACTGTTAGCGAGGTATTGGAGGATAAGGAATCTTATTAGAATTTTACAGTGTCTTAAGCAGGCATATAATTATGGCTAACTGGAATACAGCTATGGGCGCAATATTAGGCTTTGTAATTATGACAGCGCTTGATACGGGGCCGGGGTAATACGAGGGTTAGTAGAACTCTTTTAAGGTAATATTTAATTTTGATTTATCAAGGGGCTGTCTTACGAGCGGTGCATCTTTTATCACAGGTATCCTGTCTTCCAATATCTGCCTGTTATTTTTATAGATTATCCCTATTGGAATCCTTTCTCCCCATTCAAGCGATTTTTTAAAAGCTTCTGCCCTGTCTTCAGGATTATATTCAGGCTCAATGCGATAAACACGCTGCCTGTACCATTCATAAGTATTTATTTTATTGAACGTCACACACGGCTGAAGAATGTCAACAAGCGAAAAACCTTTATGATTTATCGCTGCCTTTATCAAGCCTTTGAGATGTTCCATATCGCCGACAAAACCCCTTGCCGCAAAACTGCAGTCAAGCGCAACCGCAAACGCCATAGGGTTAAGCTGCTCCGAGAAAACGCCGAACGGCTGATTCTTTGTTATCATTCCCTCTATACTTGTAGGAGACGCCTGACCCTTTGTTAATCCATATATCTGGTTGTCATGCACAAAAAGCTTCACATTGACATTCCTTCTCATTGCGTGCATTAAATGGTTTCCGCCCTCTCCGTAGCAGTCCCCATCGCCTGCAACTGCTATTGTGAGCATTTCGTGATTGGCAAACCTTATCCCTGTGGCAACAGGAAGGGTCCTGCCGTGAAGGCCGTTAAAGGTGTTGCATTTTAAATAGTGAGGAAACTTTCCAGCCTGTCCTATGCCTGAGACAATAGTGAATTGATGAGGCTCTATGCCGAGTTCTGCCATTGCATCTTTAAATGTTTTAAGGATTGCGAAGTTGCCGCAACCCGGGCACCAGGCCGGAGCCTGTCCTTTATAATCTTCCAATGATGACATCTATCTTTTCCTTACTTTTCTCTTTATTATTTCTGATACTAACTTTTTAAAATAATTGTTCATCTTTTTAATGTCTTTTAGATTTTTCTGCAAAACTCCATAAACTATTGAGTCGTCAACCCTGTCATAACTGTGGACAAGGATATTTCTCATGCCAGACATTTTTTCAATGAGAGGCAGGTGTTCCGATGGAAATAAACTATTTTCGCTTAATATTATAAAAACCTCTCTGTTATTGCCCGGTTCGCGCAGTTTTTTGTCCGAGATCAGCATTTTCCCTATATCAACAATCGCCTCAATAACTTTGTGGAGATTCCTTTCGGTTATATCTTTGCTTCTCCATGAGTTATCGTAGTCATGGAAACTCGGGCTCTCTTTTTTTATTTCTAAAAGCTTTCTGAAAGAATCGTTAATAACTTCAAGCTTCCTGGTATATAAATCCATATTTCCTCTGCCTTAAAGATGTTAGAAACGGCACAAAATCAAAGTACTCTCCTTTAACCGCATTCTCAAACTCCTGTCTCTCTTCATGTGATTTTTCATAAACACATACCCCTTTAGTGATAACCTCATACAAAAGCTGCAATGACACGTATTTCCCTTTCATATCAAGAACGCTTACCTCATGATAAAATCCAATTGATTTGAAAATGTTTGTAAAGATTGCATCTACATGTGCAATCAAACCAAGCCTTTCCATTGCATCAATATTATGGCGGGCAAGCATGGAAATATCAATATCGCTATCGCTTCTGATATTTCCTCTTAAGATTGAGCCATAAATATAAATTGCACTGACGCCTTCAGGAACAGAAATATCCTTAAGCCTTGATTTAAGCGATTTGATTACATCTTGCTTGTTCATGAGAAAATTATAAAGGATGACAGATAAGAATGCAAACAGAAAAAAATTCTAAAATGTTTTAAATAGGATAGCTTGTAGTCTCATTTTTATAACTGGTATCATGAGCTAAAATACTATATGCTGTCTTTATCCCATCAATAGTTCCCCTGCTGCATCAGCAATAGCTGGTTTTCCTTGGAGCGGCTCTCACCAATGCTTGTTACATAGATTGCAGGCCTGTCAATAACAGGACATTTGGCCTCGCAGATACCGCAGCCAATGCACAGCTCCAGGTCCACGCGCGGCTGTTGAATTGTTTTTTCCTTTCCGTTTCTGTCCTTTACGCTTACCCTATCAAACCATACCGCCTTCTTCGGTGTAGGGCATACTTCCTCGCATACTATGCAGGGCGTTGCATGGGCATAAGGCAGGCACCTGCTTTTGTCAATCATAGCAAGCCCTATCTTAATCTTTGCCTTTTCTTTCAAGTCCAATTTCTTTATCGCTCCTGTCGGGCATACCTGGCCGCAGAGCGTGCACCGGTATTCGCAGTATCCTATTTTGGGAATAAGCAGGGGAGACCATATACCTTCAAGTCCTGCCTCAAGAAATGTCGGCTGAAGCCCGTTTGTTATGCATACCTTCATGCATTCACCGCATTTGACACATCTTTTAAGAAACTCTCTTTCCTCAAGCGCTCCCGGAGGCCGGATTAATTTCTGATTCGGAACCTCTGCTTTGGACAAGGGATTGGCGCGCAAAAGAGGCACGGCGACAACACCTGATATCAGAGACGTAAGAACCCTCCTTCTACCAAGGTCCAGTCCGCCATACCCCCCTGTAATTCCCCCGATATTATCGGGGGACATAGGGGGGTGGAATCCAAAACTGACTGCGTTCTGCGGGCATACGTCATCGCAGTTCCAACAATAAAAGCACTCTGTGTCCTTCCAGTCTTCCTTTTTATCAGGAGATGCATTACCCTGACATACAGAAGCGCACGCGCCGCACGAAGTGCATCCTTCGCTCACTGTTCTTTTAAGAATGGAAAATCTTGATAAGAGGCCGAGCAAGGCTCCGAGCGGGCATAGATACCTGCACCAGAATCTCTTTTCTGCAAGATTCATCCCGAGAATAAAAAGGAACAGGATGCCTATGAAGGCGCTCTGGTTGTAAAAAGGCTGTTGAAAGGAGAGTATTCCTTTTTTAAATACTGAATAAACAGCCTCTGATATATCAACCAGGCCCTTGATATCTGAGTTATATACGGCGTCAAACACCGCCTTTGTTCCGTAATTGAATGCCGGATAGATACTCACAGAGAGCGACCTTATGAGAAGAGAAAGCGGGTCCACAATGCCGGCAAGCTGAAGCGAAAAAACAGAGGCTGCGAGAAGAAACATCAGGATATAATATTTTGTCCTGTGCCAGTTAAGACTTATATTATCCGAATGTTTTTTCCTGAAAGAACCGGCAATATTATTCAGCGTCCCAAGAGGGCATACCCATCCGCAAAACACTCTTCCTAAAAGCATCGTGGCAGCTATCACCGCCAGAGAAAAATAAAAAGCCTTCTGGACAGTATGCGCTGAAAGGATTGTGGTTATAAAAATCAGCGGGTCAAAATCAAGGAATATTTTTATCGGATAGCCAAGCTCATCCTTGCCTTTTGCCTCTGTCTGCAAAAAGAGGAAAAGGAACAGCAATAAGAATATCCCCTGAGTAATCCTTCTCAGATTCTGCAACTTATATATTCATCCTCTTTACCTTTAATTTTGCAATGTCCATTCTGCCGAGTCCCATCTTATCCGCAATCTTCACATAGTCAAGGTCGCTGCCTTTCATGCCAAAAAGAGTGGCGCCAAACGAGTCCACAGCAACCTGGTCAACCCCGACAATAACCGTATCCATTTTTTTCACATCGCTGAGACTTCCACCCTGAGGGCCGTTTGCCGTTAGAATACGCACCGCATCAAGGACGGTAAGAGCGGGCTTAATAGCCATGGAAAGGTCCACAAGGCTCTCATCAAGCCTCTGATGTATCGTGCGCCTTGAGCCTCCCATCACGCCCATCCAGTTTTTCATTGACATCGTCAACTTTGCGAGGCTGTGATGTTTTGCAATAGGAATGTTAATCACCTTATCAGCCTCAAATACCTCGGTATAAAGAGGCCATGACTTCAAAGCCTCGCCCTTTATATTCATCTCCTTGAATTTTCTTTCGTCAACATAACTGACGTCAGCGCCCGCTGCCTTTGCGGCATCGGCAATCCCACTCTGGACATAACACCTTCTGGGGTCATTCACCGGCCTGTCAAATACCTTTACCTTTTTTGCGCCTGCCTCATAGCACATCTGCACTACAACTCCAACGACTTCAGGATTTGTATCCCCTGCCTGCTCGGGCGTTCGGTCCCAGGCTATATTCGGCTTTACAACAACAATATCGCCTTTTGATACAAACTTTTTCATCCCGCCCATTGCATTAATCGCGGCCCTTGTAATCTTTGAAGGAGATACGCCGTGCGCAACTGCAAGATCAATTTTTTCAGCTGCTTCGGCAGGAGCAATAAACGAATCAAAACTTCTTGGAATAGAAAGCCCTATACCGGATATTGCCGCCAGCTTTATAAAATCCCTCCGATTCATCCCTGCCTCCTTTTCTATGACAATCTGCTTTTAATTTCTCTCGCCAATTCTTCCAGTGTAAACGGCCTGCCGTCGTATCTATTGATGAATCCATTGAATGAATAGCCTGTTTCCGCTTTCATCAGCCTTGCAAACTGGCCTGTTGCATTATTTTCTACGCAGATAGTTATTTTTGCATTTTTAAGAATATTCAGATAATCAAACTTATCAGTTAATGGGAAAGGATACATCTCGCTGAAATGAAGCATTGCAATACCCCCCTTGCCCCCCTTGATAAGGGGAGGATGGGGGGGTGATAATTCGTCAACCGCCTCTTTCATTATTCCATAATTAGAGCCCCACCCTGCTATTATTACTTCCGGCTTATTATCTCCGTAAAGAGTCGGCGGCTCCATCTCCTTCTTAATAAGAGGCAATTTTTTAAACAGCCTTTTATCCACCATTTTTATTCTGGTCTCCGCATCCTCAACAATATGCCCTTCCTCATCATGCTCATCGCTGTCTGTTATGACAAGATGTTCTGCATCTCCGGGAATTCCCATAGGCGATACGCCTGTATCCGTATATGTATGTCTTTTATACTCTTTAAGATTTTTGAATGCATCACCGCGCAGCCTGTAATCAGTGTATTTAATTTTCTCCAGATTAAATTCTTCAAAGGTCCATTCCGAATCAGAAAGATACTGGTCAAAGATGATTATTGCCGGAATCTGATATTTCTCGGCAAGCTCAAAGGCCTTGTTCGTGAGATAAAACGCCTGCTCAGGCGTGCCGGGCGCAAAGATGACTCTCGGAAATTCTCCATGCGCTGTGTGCAATGCAAACAAGAGGTCTCCCTGCTCTGTCCTGGTCGGAAGTCCCGTGGCAGGCGCAGGCCTTTGCCCGAGAGCTATAACAACAGGCGTTTCGGTCATGCCTGAAAGGGAAAGCCCCTCAACCATTAAAGCAAAACCTCCTCCTGCCGTGCCTGTCATTGACCTGACGCCGGCAAATGATGCGCCAAGCGCCATATTGATTGCAGCAATCTCGTCCTCTGCCTGCTCCACGATAATTCCGAATTCCTTTTCCTTGCCTGCAATATAATTCATAATGCCCGTTGAAGGGGTCATGGGATATGCAGAATAAAATTTGCATCCTGAAGCAATAGCGCCTAACCCGATTGCCTCAACCGAACTTATCAGCATCTTAGGCTTCAATGGCGAGTCGGCAACTGCCGGAGAAAAAGAACACTGCATACAATTCTTAACGGCAAAATCATGTCCTGCCATTGCAGCATTCACATTTGCCTTTATGACGTCTTCGCCTTTTTTCCAGAATGTATCTTTTATAATCCCAAGCAGTATACTGAGTTCCATCCCGAGCATCCCAAGCACTGCTCCGGTCGCAACCGTATTTGCCATTATCTTGCTGCCTCCGCTTTCTACGGCTAATTTAATGAAAGGAATGTCAAGGAAATGGGAGTATTTATCTGATAATCCCCCCATCCCCCCTTTAGTAAAGGGGGGCGAGGGGGGATTATTTCCGAATTCCTGTTTCAGCGCAGTTGAGTCATATATTATCTGGCCTATAGCGGTCAGTTCCTTTTCGTGCCGTTCAATGCTTTCTTTATCAAGGGCCACAAGAATATCTACCTTCTCCCTTGAAGCCATTACGGGCTTATCCGAAAACCTTATCTGATAGAAATTATGGCCGCCTCTTACGCGGGATTCATAATCCTGATTGGTAAAAACATGAAAGCCTGTCCTTGAGAACACCTTTGCAAGCGTGTCGCCGACAGTCTGTATCCCCTGCCCTGCCTCACCGCCTATCTTTATTGAATAGTCCACTTGTTCACCAATAACCCTCGTTAATCATGGGAATTGCCTTTGAGCGGTTTTATTTTGCCGATAGTCATACAACCTTTGTTAAGGGGGACACAAGGGGGTTGTGAGGCAAAATACCTCGGAGGGCGAAGCCCGAGAATGAGCGAAAAGGTTGTTCCCATGATTAAACCTACTTTTTCACAAAACTTCCCTTAAACTTGTTCAGCCACATGATATGGCTCTTCTCTTCATTTATAATCTCATCAACAATATCCTTTTCCTTAATTACATTTCTTATCTCATAAAAATAGAGAAGTGTCTCTTTTTCAAAACCCAGGGCAAAATTAACTGCAGCGCCGATTGATTTTACATGCTCAAGCGAAGGCAGGGACTTATTTCTGCCCAGGAAGAACTCCGATTCAACAATAGCCCTGAGATACTGCGATACCTCTTCCCACCCTTCAGGTTCTTCGGCGCCTGTTATCCCCTTCAATTCAGAAAAAGTCTTTTCATGCCTCAGTTCCTTTTGCGCAAGAGTCTCAAAGAGTTTTTTAAAGGCCTCATCCTTTTCAAACTTCTTTGCCATTGAAGAGTAAAACTGATAGCCGAGCCTCTCTGCCTGAACAGCCTGTTCAATAACCTCATTTACTGAAAACTTTTCCATGTTTCCCCCTTACATTAGTGAATAGTGGGTTTATATCATAACATCGTGAACTAAAAAAATATCATAACATCGTGAACCTTTTATAGATACCCACGCCTTTACAGGCGTGGTGCTT
>Ga0100380_10008192_pt1 | contig 10342 bp, 3 predicted proteins | sample CryGeymeta201504_FD_80417 | JGI IMG/M metagenome (GOLD analysis project Ga0100380, IMG submission 80417) | Groundwater microbial communities from Crystal Geyser aquifers in Utah, USA - Crystal Geyser metaG 2015-04 | ecosystem: Environmental > Aquatic > Deep subsurface > Groundwater | place: USA... | reverse complement strand
TTCGCTGGATATTTCTGACGATAGATTTTCTTTCTTTGAGGAAAAGTATTAAGGGCAATAGCCCTATCTTGAATAATAATAATTCGATCTTCCTGATAATGAGGAAGCCCGAGAAAAAATTGAAGAGCCAGCAGTGATGAAAGACATGGAGGAAGTTGAGGAAAAATAGATTGATTTTGATGGAAACCTTAGCTAGCACAACGATTCTAAAATTATAAAGGATATTCCTCGCTGCACAAACCGCATATCGACAGCCCGCAAGCTAAACAAAAACGAAAGAAGCATCGGAAACAAAGTTCAGTGCAATGTCCTTTTGTAGCAAATGTTCTTTGTTTTTTTCAATGATCTGAAGTTATTGAGTTCCCTTTAGAACTGGGAAGAAAAGCTGAACGTAGCGGAAAGTACTTTGTTCAGCAAGGGCAAGAAAGATATTGCTGGAATCATACTTCTCAAAAAAGGATTTATGCATGGAAAATTGATGCAAAATAAAAAATGCTAGGAGGCCTTTCAAAGGGCAAGGAACATCAGCGAGTCCATTGGAATAAAACTAGTGGCTTGCTATCAGCTCATTACTCTCTATATCAGCAACAAGTAAAAATATCTTAAAACAGAAACGCCACAGGAGTTTAGTTTTACTTGGTTCAGCTTCTCAAACTATTCAAGATGGTGGGTGTAGAAGTATTTGATATTGTTCCAGAGTGGTGTAAGCCTATTCTGCAGTTTGTTGTTCAACATGAAGGGATCTCGATAATCAAGTACTTCATTTCATACTCAGAAATATTCATCCAATATTCAAAAATGTCTTCGGGCTGTACCTCCGCTCAAATTGGTCTGAAGATGATGTTTCTTTACATCTTCAGTCCAAGAAGTGATGTTCTATCATATGTGACTTCAAGTAAATTGATAAAAATATCGAATCACATGCTCAAGGCGACTTGGTTACGGGAAACGATCCTTTTCACCATAAACTTATAATCATCGTATTCTTCTTCATTTATATGTTGAATATCCTCGATCTGTTTCCTTGATGCTTGAGTCTTTCTTAGAGGTTGTGGTTGCTGAGACACAGTATTGGATGATTTAAATTTGGTGAAGGAAATGTGCGAGTGAATATTGGAAGATGAGGATACTCTTTGCTGAGTCTTGTAGGCACTCAAGTTGGTAGATATACGAGGTTGGAAAGTTTGATGACTTGCTTTCTGATATGTTTTTCCTTAAAAAACGTTTCCCATTTCGATACTATTAAATTATAAAAAGAATATGACTCAAGGTCTTGGTCCCATGCTCTTATCAACTCTCAAAGGTACCAGACTGCTTCTTCTCACCTCCTCACACTCTTGCTCACTATTGGCCAATCTATTTCGAAGGGATTAGATCTCTGCGAACAGAACAACAAACAATCCGAGATGCTCCTATATCCTTTTGTTCAGACTCACTCCGTCAGTTAGGCGGATTCGTGTTTGAGCTAGATCTTGCTGCATCTGTGTAGCGAGAATGTTAAGTCTATCAATTTACTGGGAAAGGAGAATATTCTTGATTAAAAAATGTATACTTTTTGGTATAGATCTCCGTCACCCTGTAGCTTTGTCTGGAGTTGATAGTTTTAGTTTTCGTAGCGTTCGAGTTATCTTTTTGTATTTCTAAGGGCTTCACTCAGCGCTGAAAAATCTTCCTCGAGTTGGAAGAGTCTAAATAGGCAAATAAGTACTTGGACTAATAGACTTTGATATTGGTGATGGTCACTTAGTATTATGACTTGGTAAGATTGTAGTTAGAGTACAATTATTCATATGCGGTGTAAAGACCTGTATATTTATTTTCCCATTCAAGTAGATCTTAGTCTTTTCCCGCCAGCAATTCAACATATTCGTTTATCTTGACCCTTAGGGAACCAATCTCCTCTCGGTTTTCCCCTCTAGCCCTTAACTCCTGAATCATCAACTAGAGCTGACTAATCTCTGTGCGTAAATTGGTGTTTTATATCCTGAGTTATTGGATACTATGGCTATAAGAAATGTTTTGCTGTTCAAACTATGCTAGCCTTCTCTTTAGGTTAGGATCCTCTTGTCTTCCCAATGCCTGCAGTTAACTTATCTGAGCTAAATAGGACTGCTCTTTCTTTCGTAAAGACCCAAGCTCTTCCCCTCTTGATCTGTTCTCATCAATACGATATTGTAACTCATTCCTGATCTGTTTTTCTTGTTAGATCAAACGAGCCAAATTTTCATCATACTATGCCTTGATCTAATGAGAAACTTTGAAGAGCTCATCTCTTTAAGCAATCGTATGAAGGTTTATATTTTCCAGCTCTTCAAGAGCAACCTTCAAGTTTGTTATCTCAATATTAAAGTGAGAGTGGTCAGCTTGAGAGGATGGCTCTCTTGACCTCAGTTGCTGAATGACTCTATCTTGTTCCTGAGCATTGCGACTCAGCTGGTCAATTTGGCTCTTCAGCTGAATTATAAACTATTGATCTTTGTTATTTCTGCTGTCACTGGTATTTTTCTTGAGTTGACTGAGTTACCCTCTCAACTGCTGAATAGTGTAATCTCTTTCCCGGACTTCCCTATTTTTGTCCTAGACCAACTGATTGAGTCTTTCGAATTCCGTCGATAGCAAAGCAATTTTATTTTCATACTGGGTCAGATTAGTGATAGTGCTCCTATCTTTGTCAACATACTAACCGAACTGAATTTCGAGAGATCTGAGCTATTGCTGAAGAGATGCTATCAGGGCTTATTTCTCTTGAATACTGATTTCTTTTTATCTGAGCCGCTATTGCAGAACTTTAGAATTTGTATTTTCGATATGAACAATCTTTTGTTGATACTCCTTAATTTTTTCTCGCTGCGACTCTGTTTCTCTATTCAACCTTTGCATGTGTTGACGTAAAGCCTCAGATTCATTTCTCTCAAATGCAATTGTTTCTTAGGCCCTTTTTAGTTGTAACCTTATATCACTGTCTGCACTATGTCTGCTCCTTTAAATCTCATCTATCTTCATCCTGAGTTTTAAATTTTATTGAGTTAAGGAATCAACCTTTTATCTCAGTTTATGTTCTTCATCTTTTCTGTGCTTACTTGAGCTAACTTCAGCACTCAATCGAGACAGTTCTTGGCTCAGGTTTTATTTTTCTTGCTATTTAATGATTATTAGTCGCTAGGTGTCCCTGAATCTCGTTTCCCATTCTTTTGCTCTACTCTCCAGCTGTCTTGCTCGATTTTCCTATCCTCTAAATTGGCTTTAAAGTTATTGAATTGTGCTTTGCAAACGCTGAATTAAGGTATCTTTATTTTTGTTTTATTGAATAACTCTTTCATAATCCTTGGAGACTTGCTACTGGAAAGGCACTCTCTGCGCCAGCTATCTTTGCAAGTCAATCAATTTTCTTTCCAAAACTTACTTTTCCTTCACATGTTCGCTGATCATTCTATCTTGCTGTCGGTATTTTTCTTCCAGCTGACTGTAGTCTTTAGCCAGTTTCATGAGCTAGTTTGTCTTTGATGCCAGCACAGTGTGCAGTCTCTAAATTTCCTTATAGACGTTTTAAAGAGTTATTTAGAGTTGAGAATTGCGGCTACTTTTAGCCTCCAGGTCAAGCTGTAGGTTTCGAATCAAGTTGTTCTTTTATTCTAATTATTTGCTAAAGCCTTTCATTTGATCCGAGTCTCTACGTAGATGACTGATCTCTGTTCCAAGCCTGCTGTTTTATTGTCTTAGATAAGTTCTTTCTTCAGATGATTTATTGAGTTAAACAGTCAAGCGTTCGATGCCTACTTTTTGTTCATCAAAAGTTCGCCGATACGATATACTCTAGCTCCTCACTCTTTCCAATTCAGACCTTAGCCCTTAGCACTATAGCCTGTATTTTTAGAGTTATGCCCTGCTGCCCGTTTGTTGATCAATATCTTGTCTAAGTTTACTGCACTATGATCGTAAATTATTAATCTAGCTATCAGTGATAGACTTGTAGTTCCTCAACTCAGTGCGACAAGCATGAAGCTCCTGCTCTAATCTCCCTTTTTCTGTTGCAAGAATAGTAACTTGAGACGCACTAGATTCACTTGCTGAAAATTTATACTGTAGTTGACGCACTTATTCCTTCTTCTCTTGAAGTTCATAGGTTACTCTCTAAAGTTCCTGACTCAGCAAACTAATTTTAGACTAGTGAGCAGCTAGCTTTGATAAATCTACCTGGTTTCTCTTGAGCTGATCCCTCTCAGCTCTAAGTTGATTGGCCTAGTTTCTGAGACGATCCAGCTCTGACCTTGTTTACTGTTGCTATCTGTTTCTACTGACTAATAAGTTATTGAGCCTTTCTATCTCCATTGACATCATTGCTACTCTTTCCTCATATTTATCCAGCTCTGACCTTCTACTTTCTGATAGTTCTGCTTCTCTGACTCTGGACATCAATGTTTCTCTTTCTTTCTGAAGGTTGAAATATTTTTCCTCGATCACTTTCAGCTCTCCTCCCAGTCTTTGGGATGAAGCTTGAGCCTGCTCAAATTTATAGCTCAGCTCATCAACTATTGAGTTCAATCTCTGGATTTATCTGTTCTTTTACGAGAGAGTCATTTACAGGTTGTTCTGAGTTCTAAATTTATCTTCCATCTGCCTCAGTTCTCTTAAAAGTTGCTCCTTTTGACAAAGAAGCATCTGTAGTTCGTGATTCTTGTTGTCAAGGTTGTCTCGAGTTTGATTGAATTCCAATTGAAGACGATTGTTTCTTTATTCAGCTTGGCTAAGGGCCTTTCTTATCTAAATAGAAATCCGTTAGTTTATCTGCATATCAAACTGACTCCTGAGATTGAGTTTCTCCAGTTCAACCCTTTCATATTTTTGCTTCCATTCGGTCAGCTCTATGTTCAGCCTGCTTATAGTTTGCTCTGACCTTTAGGAATGCTCTCTTGCCATCCCAAGCTCGCTTAGGACATTTTGGTACTTGGCATTCAAAGCTTCCATATTCATCGTTTGTATATTTTTCTTCTGAAGTTATTCTAGTTCGATAGTTTGTCGACGAATGAAATCTTTGAGTCTGTCGTTTTCAGCTTTGAGATTCGCATAGCTTATATTTCTTTATGCTAGCTCCTTGATCTGAATTTAGTATGAATGTCGATCGAGCTCTTTCTTTTCGACCTCCCGATACTTACACTGAATTTAGCGAAGATACTCGCTCAGTCTCTATATTTAAGCTGCCTGAAGGAGACAAATTAGTTCAAGATGCTCTCCCATGGGCTTTGGGGGATGATTAGGTAGTCTGGCTATCATTGATTTCCGAATATCGTAAGGGTCTCCAGGCTACTGAACATTCCACAAGTGTGACTTCTTAGTGGAAGAGGACTAATGCATTTATTTTGAATGGGTGGTTAAGCAAATATAATTTATTGATTTAACATTACATGTCAACGACTCAATTGTCGTTGACCCATACTCATAAACCCCGGCAAACTGGGTCGGGGTGCATACTCATTCCTCCTGTGGCTACTTGTGGTCATTGTTAGTGCTTATAGTTGAGATCCGTATTCGTAGGTATTCGAGCATGTGCCAACAATATGTATCTTGCTCAGCTCTTATTGAGGATTGCTGATCTTTGACTTTGAAAGACCTCTCATTTTGAGTTTGAGCTTATTTCTTTCGAGAGTTGCCTTAGCAGTGACTTCATAGTTCATCTATCGGTTGGCCGATTGGACTTGAGATTGACTATGCTACTGCTTATGTTTGTAGTTGGAATGAGTGTGTTTCTTTCTTAATTTTTATTTGATCTTGAGCATTCTTTGGAAGTTTTGATTGCACCTGTATTATTTGCCTTTAGAATGATTTTTACCCTCAGGTTTTTTTGTACCCATACAGTACATAGTTGTTCCTCCAATCTTCTCATTTTGGTTGCCCTCAGTGTAGTTCTCTTACCAGGAGTCTGAAGTTGGATTACCACCTCCAAGCTGCTTGAATTATTGACCTTTTTCCAGCCATTGAAGTTGATCCCGATATTGCTATCTACTGTTGGGGCTCATCTGATTGCCTAACACTATCCCATCTTTTTGATACTTCTTATACATTTATTATATCCTCTCATCAACTGATTGTTTCCTCTCTTTCAGCTTCAGTTGGCTCACTCTGGATTCCCTCTTGGAGTAAAGACGTTGAATTGTTTTCTGCTCAGAACCCCAAGGTTCGATGCCTAGATCACGGTGGGAGTTGTTTGAAGGATGAAACAGCTGTGTAGAATAGGAAATGTCAGTGGGTGACTCATCGAATAGCATATTCTGACTAACTTTAATTTATTGTATTATATGAAATCACTCGAGACGAAGGTTCGGAAAATCTTTCAGATACCAGGCCTGTAATTGTTCGTTAAAATTGCTCAGTACTTCACGAATCAGAGGGACTTCTGATGCGGTCGGCTGATAGGGGCTGTCTTTGAGCAGTCTGGTGATAACTTGATCATCGAAGCACTCTTGAAGATCTAGGATCAACAAGTCTCTCAGTTTGCTTGAAGGATAGTTCAAAGATTCTTTCGCAATCTTCTGAGGATTCCGATCAAGATTGACCTCGCTTTTGGCTGCACTCGACGGCCTATCTCTACTTCTGCTTTTGCCTGTATAGATAATTCCTTACTTCTGGGATGATGCTGACGGACAAGGTCAAAAAGCTCGTCCCATCCAATTCTTTCATGCTCATTGATAACAATTGTTCGAATGAGAAGGTGTTTGCTCCAGTCAGACAGGTATGCAGGAATCTGGATGGGTTTTTTGGTGATATTGTATATTAGTTCTTGCTAGCTGTTAGCTGTCCAGGGAAGATGGCCGACCAAAAGCTCATAGAAAATAATGCCAGAGGACCAGATGTCGCTTTTGGTGGTGTAGGCTGTCTTTTTGAGGATTTGAGGAGACATGTAGAGGGGAGTTCCAACGATTGTCTTCAATAATGAAGACCCATACTATTCGACATGACGAGCCAATCCAAAATCTGCTAATTTGAACTCGTTTCTGCTGTTGACGAGAATGTTGGCAGGTTTGATGTCTCTGTGAATGACTCCCTTTCCCACCAGATAGTTCAATCCTGAAAGCACCTGCTTTATGATCTCGATGGCCTTCCCTTCATCGAGCTTGTACTTCTTCAGATAAAGGGAAAGATCCATTTCACAGTACTCCATAATCATAAAGAGACTGTTGTTTTCCTCTATTATGTCGTAGAGTTTCACAATGTTGGGGTGGTCAAGCTGACGGAGGATGGAGGTTTCATTCCGAATTGAATTCAAGGCTTGGCGATTGAAGGGAATGGTGAGTTCCTTAATGGCGTAGGGAGGAGAATGATAGACTTTTCCGAATGACCCCTGCCCCAGAACTGCCTGCAGTTGATACTGCTTTTTTCCGTTCTTGCCTCCGATGCTTCTCATTTTAGCAATATACTATTTCAAACTGCAATATAATTGAGGCAATTTAAGGAGGTAAAAATCAGGGAGGTCAGTTGGAATCTCGCAAATCCTCCAAAAATGTTTCCCACGGAAGTTGACGTGATTGCTATCTCAAGTAGGGAAGAGATTTAGCATAGAATTGAACAAGTTTGAGCACAATATCCCTCTTTCTTACAATCAAGTAAAGAAGTAATCTAAGTTTAGCTTGACTTCCTTGTCTCAGGAGCAATTTCAAGAAAACTGCATACCTTGCAAGAGGAATTATGATTGCACCTGCAGATTCATAATAGTCAGAAACAAAATCTTCTAGTGGTAAATTATGAACTCGAGCCTATTGAATAAGCTCATGATAGTTGATCTCGTACTTGATGAGGCTGAGCTACAGATTGGTGAAGAATTTTTTCTTATTCATGAGAGATTTTTACAAGTCTGTAAACAGGAAGTATGTAATGTGCTCCAATTTGGCATGGTATAGAATACTAGACAAGGCTATAAATTCGTTGAAACCAAGATCTCTTCTCAAATTAGCAACCACATTGGAAAGCTGAGCTTGATACAGCTATGGATATTGGGGAGGAAGGTACCGAAAATATTTCCTCTTGAGCTCCATCTTTGAAAGTTTCTGACTAATAGAATCCACATGATCGTACTCTATCCTCATTTCATGCTCACTTAAGTCCTTCAAAAGCTGAGAAATATGTGGACATGGGTCAAGGTTGTGCTCACAGCCGCAAAAATCATCGTGAGTGACCTGATCAACCTTGGTTGATGGCTATATATAGTTTAGAGGGCGTTTGACAGCGTATTGAGAAACAGTCGAAAAGTACATGTTCTTATCAAAGATTGGTTTCCTGTTAGAATGGCGCATTGATGCTGGTCTTCTGCGAGATTAATCAAAATTCCTCTGAGATATAGCCGTATAATTGCCAAAGAGCTTGGAGGCAGTGAAGGAATGGTTTCCGTCCATTACAATAATTTATTAATTGCTGATTTTAAAATGAATAATCGAAGTTGGGGTGAAGTACCCTCAGACCGTATCGAAAATCGACTAAAGGAAGCCTAGGCAAGCAAAAAAAAAGCAGTTAATGGAAGAATTCGATAGCTCGAGAGATAGTTAGGAGAAGACCGTCGACAGTCGAAGGACATGACTGATCTTCGGGTCTAACTGTAAGAATTTCGTGGGAAGATGAAGGGCCTATATATGAGCATGTTTCAGGGGAGTAAACAGCTAAGCATTCGAAAGAGCGATTTCATAAGGCAAATAAAGGGTAACAATGAAGGAGAGGATTATCCTTTATATTGATTGTTCGTTTTAAATCAAACAAATAATAACTGTCCATGAATAGCAGCTTCAAAGAAAGTGGAGACTTCTAGGCTATCGCACAGTGGTTCCGAAAGCATCCCTATCCTCACTGCAAAAATGTGAACAATCTGTCTACCCTACGATCAGGTAAGCTTTCTGCTATCAAGGAATTGCTATTGCTGAAGTATTGAGTGACAAGTTGCCTCATTCATACCAAGCTCTTTTTTTGCCAAATATCGAAATTTACAACCTCAATCCTCAGAGAGCAATGCTGAACCTGAAGATAATTCTCAATGCTTTGGGATAATTTTTTGCCGACAATAATGCAGATGACATTAACATTGAAGAGTTCACCGCTGAAGGGTTATACTTCGATCACAACATGATGGAGGCCTTTCTGTTTACAGTTGTCATGCCACTGAAGAAGTCAAACAAATAAATGTCAATTCCAGAGAAGAGGACCTAAGTGCAATATGTGGAAGAGTTAAGCTAAATTGCAAATCTATCATCCATTATTGCCAACTATGAACCGAAGGTCCATGTTTAGAATGTTGTGAGAGAATAGGCAGAAGAAAGATAGGCCTACCAAGTTGAGTAATTAGACGAATAACAGGTGAGAATATCCAAAATATGCGATTATCTTTAGGAGCAGCATCATATAATTGTATAGAATGCGTCTCCTTAGTAAATATTGGGAAAACTTGTCAATTCAACTTTCACTGGAAGCAGACTCGACAAGGAAAAGGTGATCAAACAGTCACAATATGAACTTGGCTCGGCATTTGTTTTCAAAAAAATCGGAGATTATTTACTCGGATGCGAAAGAATGCCCAAACATAATGTTTTGGCCATGCTTGAAGAAGTGTAGTCTGGCTGCATGAGGTAGGAACTCTTCTGGAAAGTCATCGAGGATATCATGAACATAAAGGCAAGTCATTTGAAAAAACTAAGAAAATCCAGCACGAAAAAATCTATCGAAAAGATAAAAAGTACAAGATAGCTAGTACCGTCAAACAAATAGAATATTGAAAGCTATGTTCGGTCAGCAATACCTAAAGAACACTATAATTCCAAAAAGACTAGATACGAGCCATATGAGTGTTCTCCTTAAGTTGTGAGGCTTTGTGAACTCTGGATTGGAAGTGAGCTGGGTTATGAGCATTCTCTGAACAAGAGCAAGAAATCAAAGAACAGATAAGAAAATCCTTTACTCAATGGGGTCCTACTTGGATCGATTGTGATGAGGATGCAGCTTGGAAAAGTAAGCATCAACAAAGAGCCAACATCAGCAGCGGCTATCACAAAAAATATGAACGAAGTTGTGAATTGTATTTTGAGAAGAAGTATTGAGGCTGGTCGGAAGTTTTCCAAGGTCAAGCCTTCCTATCAGGCCTTTCTTGGCATTATTTGGGAAGTAAGGCAATAGTTTGATAATAAAGCAACCTTAGAGAAAGCAAGAAGGGCATTAGTTGATAGAGAAAAACAATGCATGAAAACAATATAGATCAACAAAAAAGCCATCATAAATTGGCTCTAATCCCGTGGCTTTTAATTCGAAGATGATGAATAACCAGCTGATGCTGTTAGCTAAATATGTGGATAAATTCTGGAGCTTCGGCTTT
>Ga0100380_10008184_pt1 | contig 10353 bp, 11 predicted proteins | sample CryGeymeta201504_FD_80417 | JGI IMG/M metagenome (GOLD analysis project Ga0100380, IMG submission 80417) | Groundwater microbial communities from Crystal Geyser aquifers in Utah, USA - Crystal Geyser metaG 2015-04 | ecosystem: Environmental > Aquatic > Deep subsurface > Groundwater | place... | reverse complement strand
TTGTTGTGAGTTATCATAGTTGTTATAGTATTTTTACAATTAAAATTATCTATTATTTAGTGAATCATTTTGTAAAATTGCCAATCGAAGTATTGATAATTGAGTATGATTTGTTATGTGCTGTTGTGGCGGGATGAGAATTGATAATTATTTATAAGTAAATGAGAGGAGGGCCTGTTTACGTAGTCAAGCCGAAGTATATCTTCAAGCATCCCTTCAACAAATACGATCTGGCAAATCCTTCCAACAGAGAGACGCAAAACGAGTAGCTAACCGACTACTTCAACTACGGCTTCAACGAAGACACCATGAACATTTATGGTAAGCTAGTCAAGCGATTTATCGAAGTCCTTGATCCAAGCAAGAGCGAAGAGTATTTCAAGGACCCTTCAGAATTGATGAGGCTGAACGACTAAATGCCGATGGATTTTGGAGGATTTAATCGATTTCATGATCCTTGGCTCATTGACAACGAGATCAGTGCTGAGGATGACTTCCACAATGGTGAAAGCTTGATGAAATTTTTCGTGATGATGATCCTTACCACATCTAGTAAGAAGAAATTAGAATATCCTCTCATTGAATTTGTCAAACAAATGTATACCACCAATGAAGAGGAATAAACTATGGGAGCTAGCCTTGTGACTATCTTGGAACAAATAGGCAAAAATCTTGAGGTGAAGTATCAAGCCACCATGGAAAAGCTCAAGCAAAAAATTCAGGAGCCAAAGACTTATGGAAAAGGAGATCACAGAAATGACTTCAAAAAAAATAGAGATCGAGATAGAGACAGAGACAGAGAAAGATAAAAACCTCAAGAACAACCACGTTAGGAGTCTCACAAGAACAAACACCAGGAAAAATCCTCTCGGCATCATTCCTCAGATGACAGTGATTCTGCTTCTTCATCGGATAATTCATCTGACAAAAGGAAAAAGAGCAAAAGAAGCCCCTCAGAAAGAGGTTCAAAAAATAAAAAGAAAGACAAGAAGAGATCGAGAGACCGTTCAAAAGACAAAGATCGCCACAGGAAGGAAAAAAAAGATAAAGACAGAGATCATGATCGAGACAAAGACAAACACAAAAGCAAGAAGGTGAAGAAAGAAAAGAGCAGCAAGAGAAGCTACAGCCGGGACAAAGATCGCAAGAAGAAGCATCATTGATGATTAGTCAATTATCGAATTCAAATTATGTTGATGAGTAAATTAACAGATAAGCTGAGCCTTTATTATATATGCACAATCCCAACCCATCGCAAAATTTACAGGCAGTCGCCTGCTACTCCAGTTCTTCTCACTATTACCTACGATATCTTCAGACACATCGTTCCCTCACTCTCAACGAAACCCTTGTTATTGGCAAAAACTCCCAGAAAATAGTAATGGACCTTTGACCTAGAAAACTCTCAAATCCTTCGATAAAACAGGATTGACCGAGCAAATATATAGTGCCTTCTTGGGGATTGCATCCATTTAGAATTACAAGTTCATAATATTCTGTGACCAATGCAAGAGGGCCAGTAGTATAGCAGGTATGGATATTTATTAAATATCTTCTTTGACTTTCTTGAGTTACCTCGACTAAGAACACTTCAAGGAAAGTGACCAGAGAAAGAGGATATACGAGAAAATAAGAGATTATTATGTCATCCTCAAGCACGGTTTTTACTTCGCTCATCAGTACCGACTGACTCTTCCTTTTGGAAAACAGCAGGCCTCATAAATAACAGCGACCTTCGTCTGGAACGAACAATTTTTAAACGAATTAGACAACCAAGGGGCACCCGAATATTGGAAGACTCCAATCATTCAGGGTTTTGTCAGCAGTTTTGAAGTTTTTTACCAGGGAGCCAAAATCAAATACTGCCTGATTACCCGTCGTTCTTCTCTCAAAGGAGGCACTCGATTTTTCGACAGAGGAGTCAATGATGAAGGATATGTTGCCAATTACTGTGAGACAGAGCAGATTGTCAAGATCGATTAATTTTGCTTCAGCGATATCCAAATTCGAGGCAGCTTGCCTGTATTTTTCCAGCAAGTAGGCCTTTACACAAAAACCAAAGTTAATCGTGGCTTTGAACTCACTCATAAATCTTTTGAAAAGCACTTTCAGCGTCTCTTTGATGATTTCAAGAGAGTTCTGATGGTAAATCTTTTGACTATAGGTAAAAGAGGATAAAAGTTGCTGACTGAAACTATCGAAGAGCACATCAAGTCCTTCAATAATCCAAATTTGAAGTATCTCTATTACGATTTTCATCATAAGGTCAAAGGAGGACACTATGAGAACGTTGATTAGATCATCGCTGAGCTGAGACCCATGAAAGAAAACCTCGGGTATTACAGTTTTAACAGCCAGCTCAACAAAGTTTTAAGCCAGCAAGCTGGGGTGGTTAGAATAAACTGTCTGGATTGTTTAGATAGAACCAACTTCTTTATGGCAAAGATGGCCATCATCACCCTTGAGCACATATTCAGAAAGTTGGAGATTGCGCAGTTAGATCTTTTGGCTTAAATGCGAAATAATAGAGACAATGCTTTTATTAGAAAGTTCAGAAATATTTGGGCTGACAATGGTGATGCGGTCAGTTACCATTACACTGGAACTGGTTCTACTCATACTGATATTACCAGAGACGGCAGAAGAGGAATGCTGGGAAACATCAAGCACAAGTACAAAACAGTCACAAGATTCTATAATCAAAACTTTTGGGACTTCTATAAAATGAAAATAGTGAATGAGCTTCTAGGAAATCCCAACACAATTCAAAAGCCAGAAGTAACTCGCATTTTGGAGGAAAGTCAGCAAGAGTTTATAGCATTTTAATCAGCAGAGGTTTATATTCTGACCTGGAAAGCTCCAAAATTAGTTCCAAAGAAACTACCTCAATTTTCAAAGGATCCTCAACTTATAGTTGTCTCAATTCAAGATCTCAACGAGTCAGACAAATGGTTGAGCATTATCAGTTCAGCAATCGACAAGAATATATTTATGAAGGTAGAGGCTATATACAAAAACAACAATCTTCTCACAGTCTATGCTAAGCACTAGCTCAAAGAGAAAATTTCATGTATTGAACAGGGCTCACTCAAGTTCAGGTCTTATTACAATGCTTTTATGTCGAACAAATGCGCTAACTTTATCAGATTTAACCTATATGACAGCAAGTTAGTCTTTGTGGGTTGCCAGTTGGAAAAAGGAAGAGATTTCATGGAGAGTAGAATTCGCAATCTGAAGGAAATTCATTAATTTGCCTTCCAGATTGAGGATGTTGGAGTTCAAAAATCATAAACTATTCTCTTTGATGATGCCGTCTTTTTGATTGGAAACATGAATGCAAATGTTTCACCATCACTCAAAAATGACATAAACAAACTAAACTCAAAGCAACCTGCTCAGACTCAGGAGTATATACTTAAAAAATTGCTTAAAACGGATGAATTTCAGCATATTCGCATGAGTACTTCATTGTCTATTTAGATCTAATGGAATGCCGTGAGTACGAGGAAGAGCCAATCACCTTCCTGCCAACCTATCGTTACATCAATGGACAATTAGATCCTGAAGTGTCTGGTTGGCCTGATAGGATATGGTATTCAAGTGACTCCAGCATAAAATGCACAAATTATGACCTTTTCGAATAACTAAAGCAGGACCACATAGCTGTGATTGGCCAATATCAACTGTAGCTGAAGAGGGTCAACGAATAAGTACAGGAACGAGTGTAAAACAATTTACTATCGAAGTAGTCAGCTTAGGACAGGGAGGATTAATAGTAGGACATTGATGAAAAGATTTCTATTTGATTATATTTCATTAATCATTATAATAGCCAACAATTACGCCGATCACTCCTTTTTTGTGAGCCGATCGACAAAGCTCTTGTTTCTTACAATCAACTAAATTACTTGAAATTTACCTCGAATAGTTTAGGTCGAGTCACGCTCAATTTATTTAAAAATAGAAGTTCATCTTTTGTTTAAGCTAACTTTCTACGTAACTACTTATCTTTCTTCAATTTTTTGTGCAAATATATTTGTTCGGATTTGGGATCGGATGGACAAAAATCAAATTGCTGGTTGACACCTTCCAAAAGTAAATAAATTCCAAGATATTGTTCTTTATTCATTGCTGCCTTAGCAGAATCTTCAGCCAACTTATGTCCAACCTTGACTTTCAATGCCTCCACCAATTATTTATTGCAAGTACTTTATATATCTTTTCTTAATTTTTCCTCTTTTGCTTTTGATAAAGGATCAACCAGCTCCAGGGACCCTAATTCAAGCTTTTCTGGCTTTTAAATTGCGTACTATCCTGAAAGATAGGTAACTACATAGTCTTTGTACTTGGCGATGAGTTTGGAAAGGGCTCTGTTGTTGTCATTTTTATTAAGGACCCATTCCACAAATTTGATAGCTTTATCTTTCTTACCCTTTAGGTCTGCTCTTATCGTTTCAAAATCAGGTCTTGCAAAAAACTGAAGTACAAGATTGATTCTAGCTGCTTTTTTGGCAAAATATATCATTGACTCCACCCGATCAAGCAAGCCGAGATTTAATAGTTCCTCTGCCTTTTCGACATTGTTTGCAGCTTGTGTCAATGCTAGCTTAGCTTATTATTCTAAGTGCCCTTTTTAATTTTGTTTTCTTAGATACTCATTTTTTTCTGCTTAAGGCAACACTTTTGATTTCTTTTATTTTTCGAGTTGGGAAACAATATGAAATATCTTTTTGACAAAATGGTCTTTATCCTATTCTATTTCTTCATCTGAGTTTATTTATGATCGTCCCATCAGTTGTTGTTTGACAAACAGCTGATGTTTTGGCTAGAGCTGAGTCAACATATTTCTACCTTTTTGAACTTGGGGTATTGTTCATGTAATTTTTGGATAATGCCGATATAGGCTCTGTCAGTTACTTTCTCTTTATTCTCCTGTATGAATTATTTTATCTTTCTTAATTAATCGGTTTGTAGAAGTTCCTTCAGTTATTTTTGCTCTCTTTCGGATTCTTTTTGATCAACTATCTTTTTGGCTTATCCGCTTTAGAGCAGAGCTTTTGTCTTGATCTTTTCCCCTTTGCTTGCTTCAATTGCGGCCATGATCTACCCTTTCTAAAACTCACTCTCAAACTATTTAAAGAGCTAGTGATATTCATCTTTACTTTCGATCAACTATTCCAATTTGCGAGTGCCAGCATCCTTCAATTTATCAAAAAGTTCCTTTTAACAGGCTTGCTTCCTCTTTTCTACCTCCTCATCATATTTTTTTCTTTCTTTGCTATTTGGTTTGAAGTGCTCTCTTTTTAGAGCAATGCAGAGATCATCTTTTCTGATCCCGATATCTGCAAGTTTTGTATGAGGTTCGTAGTAAACTTTTTGACTATTAATTACAACCTCCACATAATTTTGCTGAAAATTTGTCGCATAAGATAATTCATCGAGTAGATTATCCCACTGAGTAAAGAAATAATTACAGTTACAGTGTCTTTTTTTGGAATATATATAGGCTTTGAGCCAGTCATCGTGTAGAAAGTGTAGTAATTTTTCCAGGAGATCTCAGGTTCGGTCATTGAAAGTTTATACTTTTTTGTTTGATAAATTCAGATATTGAATCTGCATTTGTCATAATCATATAATTGATGGCACTTCTACTCGACGAACGGATGCTCACTTGGGTGTTCATTCCCATTATTTATGTCACCTGCATCATTCAGCTCTTCAGGTTGTACTACAATCTTTACTCGACCTACACCAAGACCAAAAAGCCAGTCAAAAAAGCCAACTATCCATAAACTAAGGATAAGCAACTTGTGGAGAAATGTTAGCATTTGGCCAAAAAAAATTACCTTCTGACTAGAGAAGCCTTCGATTCAAGAAGAGGATATCTGTGCCGACCAGAGAAAGGATACCTTGTTGTCCATGGTGACAGACCTCCTGTAGATTCGCTCAACAACATGCAAGCTGCTCAATCTGGCATGATGGATAACATGAAGGGTATGCTTGTTATGATGGGAACCACCATCCCTGCTATGGCCTGGATCAACTCCTTCTTCGCAGGCTTTGTTCTTGCTAAGGTTCCTTTTTCCATGACTCAACAATTTCGATCACTTACTCAGTCCGGAATCGACATGTCTACTCTTGATGTCAGCTATGTGTCTTCAGTATCCTTTTATTTTTTGATTGTATTCGGTCTCAATCAACTTCAATCCTTGCTTTTTGATGATGAAGGAGATGATGAAGGTTTGAAAGCTATCAACGAAGAAAAGAAACAAATGACAGGAGCTATGAACCCTATGGCACAATCTGGAGGTCTGATGGGAGCTGCTCAACAAGGAACAGAACGTAAGCAGATATTCAAACCTCAAATCGACGGATTGGAACTCATTTCTCATCAATTCATTTTCAGCAGGTCAAATAAAGATGCACTCTCAAGACTGAACGATTTCTTAGCAGAATGATTGATCGACTAAATTTAAGCAAATTTGAAGTATTAAGATTTAAATCATCCATCTAAGAAGGCTACTAGATTTGAGCTCCATTCGGGCACCTTGCTAAAAGTTAGAAGATTGAAATCGTCAGCCTCAATCCTCTCCAAATTTATTGTGATTCCTTCTGTCTACATAACAAAAAAATTCAAACATTTGTATTATTTTCTCTATTTTCTCAAAAAAGTCTATATCTTAAGCATCAAACTTCGTGCTTATTCATGAAACAGGCAGTTCACATTGAAAGGACCAGACTAATATCGAGGCTGTTTGGTAAGTCGGTCTTTTTTGTTGAGGGTAGCTTCAAATGTTTTCAGATCTTTGCTAAAAGAGCTATCGAATATTTCAATACTTTAGACACGTCGTGAGATAGGCGTGAAGCTGAAGGTGAAGCTAGTTGGATTCATTTATGTTTTTATTTGTTGTCCGATGTTTTAGTCATATTTTTTTCTGGATTACATTTGTAGGTTGGTCAAATTTGTAGAATTAGACATAGTGTTGCTCTATTTTCTTAGTGAATTGATCGACTGATCTATCTGCTCTGATATCAATTTTAGCTATTCTGAAAGTTCTTCTCTTTTTCGGCTTATATCATCCAAACGATCAAATCCGTCTTCAAAATTGGTGCCTTACTTCTGATTGCTCGGTGGAAATTTGATTGGACTTTGGGAGAAGATAGAAGGCTTTTAGCATCGAGAGATTCTTTGTTGATGGAATGTTGTTTTGCTTGATTGTGGCGTCTGTACGATAAAGTGTGAATTTAAGTGAAGTGTTTTAGCGACAGGTGAATTTTGATGGGAATGATGATGAATACCAACAGGCTTGCTACTTACTTCAAAAGAAATAGCTGGTTTTCTTTGCGAATATTAAAGCAGTTTCTAAGCTTTTTGATTTGTCTTTTTCTTTGGAGACTCTATCTGAGAAACAGTTGGAGAATTTGAGCATTGACTCGTACTCTGGGGTTTTCTGATAGGGAAAGCCTTAGAGTTAACAGCATAGTCAAACCCTTCAGATTGCTTAATTGCTGGCTTTAAAGATAATTTTTATTTATTTGCCTTCATCAAAGATTAGACAATAGTTGTAGCATTAAGAGAGCGATCTCTATCTTACTTTTGATGGATGAATCTCACTTGAGGCTTGATTGCATTATTTGGTCGGTAAATTAAAGGGCTATTGTTTCTTCCATTCTGGATAGTGAGTTCTTGGACTACTTTATTTGGGCTATCTTAGTTCTGGTATTTCTGACAAAGGTAGTAATAGAAAGCAGTGACATTATTGTGTCTGTTGTTTCGCACATAGTCTTTTACTAAATTAACATCGAATCCCTTGTCCTTCATCATTTCGACAACATTTTCATTAACTTCGATCCTGTCAATTCCCATCATGATTCCGTTTACTGTGTAGCTGTACTGGCTTGAATTCATCCATCGGCAGGCTTTGATATCCTTGATAGTCCATCTTCTTTCAGGCTCAATGTTCAGCATTCCTTTTATGATTGTGACAGCATCGAGAGATATATATTGTGGCAATTGCAGATAACCAGACAGAATTTTCTTGTAAAGATTGTGAATATCAGAATCTTCAAAGGGTAAATGGCCGCACAGCATAGCATAAAGAATGATTCCGCATGACCAAATGTCGACTCCAGTACATTCATATCTCTTACCTTATATCATTTATGGAGCTGCATAGCATGGTGACCCACAAGCAGTTTTAAGCCTTTATTGTGGCTTGAACTGATTCGAGAGTCCAAAATCTACAATTTTAATGTTGTTGCTGCTGTCAAGGAGTAAATTTTAAGGCTTGAGATCCCGATGGACGACTCCATTACGATGAATGTATTAAAGTCCTGATATAAGTTGTTTCATAAATTTGACTGCTTCTTTCTCCTACAGTCGTTTGTGATTGACGATATAGTCAAAAAGTTCTCCTCCCTCTGCGTACTCCATGACCAAGTGAATTTCAGAAGTGGTCTAGATGATCTATATGCAAACAAAAGCACCTCATAAAGTTGCGCAACGTTGGGGTGATGCAGCATTTTGAGAATGCAGATCTCCCGAGTGATACGTTGGATGTCAGCTTGATCGTTTATTTTTTCTTTTTCGAGAGATTTGATGGCGACTGTCGAGTTGGTGGGTACATGAGTAGCTATTTTGACCTTTCCGAAACTACCTTCGCCAACAGTTTTACCTAGGTTATCCAACAGGTACCTAGTCTGTACTCATTGAGGGTGCAAGTTTGCTATAATGACTGCATATTACTATTGATTCGATATGTAAATAAACTTAATCCAATCACCTAACTCTCCTTTCATAAATAGCCATATCACATATTTTTCATTCTGAACAACTACCTCCATATTCTCTTACATCATGAATGAAAACGAACATCTCCTTTTTCATGTCTTCTAGACACTTGCTTTCTTTGCTTGTTGAGTTAAGCTTTCTACACCGGTTTAATGAGAAGAGAATTCAAGAAGCAAAGTTCTATCGACAAAATTTATAATTACTAGCAATTATATTCTATTCTTTCGACGGCAGGACTTCAGCAACCCGCAACATTTCAACACTGGAACATAAAAGATTACTGATCAGCTTCCTGGGATCCTTCCTATCTAACTATGGGCTTATTAGCCTTCAATATCAGGAAACATAACCTGAAATGTTCAAGACGTTCTTCCGGAAATTAAACTTAAATCTCAGAAGGAGTTTAACTTTCCAAAAATGATGACCTCCCGAACTCCTAATGCCTTCTGAAACTTGTACAGCTTTCATTTACTACTTTCAAAGCTGTTTGGAATACATCTTGATCTTTTCTTTGAGAGTCTGAATTCTTCTCTGCCATAAAACAGAAAAACCTGAAAGGTCAAAAAAAAATATGTCAGACTGAGTAAATTGAGGAAATGTAAGAGTTGGGAGGTCTTCAAGAGATGGAAGTACAATGGAACTGACTTTTACATAGGCAGATATAAAAAAAAAGGTGGTTAATTTGAATGTTCGATATAGTTTTTAATTCTTCGATGGAGCGTCAAGGTCGTAAGAAATCAGCGGAAGAGATCGTGGAAGGGGTGGTAGAGAATATATTCAAGAAATATGACCAAAACAACAATGAACACATCGATTATCCCTAGTTCTGCCAACTGATTGCTGATCTGAAACTCAGTGTCAAGATCTCCCCCAAGGAAGTCAAGAATATTTTTGCAGTCCTCGACGTTAATTGTGATGGAATGGTCAGTCGAAGATAACTGGCCGACGCGTTCCTGGCAGTTAAGAGTTCCATTCTCTGATAGTCAATAAAATTATTCTCTCAAATCATTCATTCCCACTAGCCCCTTCTCTCTCCAGCTAGCTTAACTTCTTGCCATCAACTACATAGCGGATGCTTGAGCCCTGCTTTTTTATCTACTTTGACTGGAGGTAGGCCTAACTTTCGAAAATTAAGAATTGAAAAAAGGCTTTTTTTATGTTGCCAGATGAGCAAAGAAAGCGATATTCTGTCAAAAGGAAGATTCTGGTTCGTATTTAAACTGATAGTGACGTTACTGTTACCAAATAACCGAAGGATAATTAATTTTATCTTATAACCTCAAATCATTTTTCAAGATTAAGGCTTACGTCACCATTAGAGATTCCAAACCCATCATCCCCCAATGACGAAAATACTAAAGGTTATAGTCGCATATCAGCCTTCTAATGTGATCTTATTGAAAATCTATTGCAATATGCTGAACGATACTCGACTTCTTATGGCATATTGTTAAATATCAATCGGTATGTTATCTGATAATGCTGATAATAATAATTAATGATAAGTAAGGAGCAGCTAAGCTCGAAAGAGAATTGGGGCTTGGGAGCTGCGGGTCGAGCAC
>Ga0100380_10008179_pt1 | contig 10358 bp, 5 predicted proteins | sample CryGeymeta201504_FD_80417 | JGI IMG/M metagenome (GOLD analysis project Ga0100380, IMG submission 80417) | Groundwater microbial communities from Crystal Geyser aquifers in Utah, USA - Crystal Geyser metaG 2015-04 | ecosystem: Environmental > Aquatic > Deep subsurface > Groundwater | place: USA... | reverse complement strand
GCTTAAAGACGCCATGAAAAATGACAGGGCGAAACATACCATTCTTCCTATGTCGAAGTTTGGATTGATTCAAATTACCCGTCAACGTGTTCGTCCAGAAATGAATGTTATCACCGCTGAAGAATGTCCGATGTGCAAAGGCTCAGGAGAAATTGCTTCCAGCATCTTAATGGTAGATGATATCGTTCAAAAGCTAGAATACCTCGTAAATACATTAAACCTTAAAAAAATTACGATTGTAGCCCATCCCTACATTGCAGCCTATATGCGTTCCGGTTTCCCGGCACTGTATTGGAAATGGATGTGGAAGTACAAAGCAAAGATTCAAATTCAAGAAGACAATTCATATCACCTAGGTGAGTATTACTTCCTGAATGAGGTAGGCGAGGAAATCATCCTCTAAGTCACTCAAAACGCATTAAAAAAACCAGTTAGTTTCAACTAGCCGGTTTTTTTTTATCCTTTCTAATTCCTTTGATTTATTGGAGCAATACAACCGTTCCCTCATATCTCCATTCTACTCCTTCGATATCCACTACCCTGATAAGGTAAACATAAGTGCCTGGTTGAGCAATATTGCCTTTAAATTTACCATCCCAACCTTCGGTAGGAGAAGTGGTCTTAAACATGACTGTACCCCACCTATTAACAATCACCATTTCATACTCGCTGATATAATTATCTCCACGAGGAAGCAATACATCATTCTTACCATCCCCATTTGGCGTAAAGCCAGTAGGAACGTATAACTCAAATGGAGGTGCAACAAATATATTCTTGCTAGAGGTACCAGGACAACCTGCTCCAGTTTCTACAACCATGGTTACATCATGACGTCCTGTATCAGTAAATCCAATAAAAGCAACTCTACCAGTTGATTTTTCAATGCCATCTACATACCAAAGAACCTTGGCCAATGAACTTTGTTCTAAACTTTCAAACCGATAAACCGTTTCTTCAATCCCCTTTTTGTATCCATGCTTTTGGTAGGTATACTCTGCGTATGGACCCTCTAAAACGGTAACCTTATCCATCACAAAATTCTGACAGCCTTGATCGGATTTTACTTGAAGATATACGGCATATTCACCCGCTTCACCATATTGATGACTTGGATTGTTCATGTTACTGGTTTGCTTATCCCCAAAATTCCACCAGCTAGAGTCAATGCTTCCGAGGGCTATCGTACTTGTATTATTAAATTGCATTGGGTTGCTTTGACAAACATCCTGTGCATCAAACGAGGCATTAGGCTGTGGATGAACGGTCAACTCAGATTTCAATTCCGCTGCACAACCTAACCTATTCACCAGTCTTAAATTAAGCGTATACGTTCCATGATCTTGGAATGAGAAATTAGCCACTCCTCCATCAAAAACTCTTCCGTCATCTAAAGTCCATCTTGTGCTAGCAATCGGACTATCTGAATTTTCTGAGGTACTGATTGCGATGAAGCTATTATTTTCTTCACACTGAGCTGTTTCATTTATCGTATAACTTACTTCTGGACTAGGCAATACCATGAACGTTGTTTGCAATTCATCATAACACCCTTTATCAGAGGTTACCTTCATGCTCACTAGCTTAGGACCAGGAGTGGAGAACCTTATATCGGTAAGATTTTCTGAGGTATAGGATTTTCCATCCACAGTCCACTCATAGCTGAGTACATCATCACCAAAAGCGACAGATGCATTGAGCAAATCCAGGCGACTTTCATTTAAACAAGGCTCAAAGTAACTGGTAGTAATTTTTGCCTCAGGAACCTCATACGTTACAACCTCTTTGCTGAAACTATTGGTACAGCCATTATTCGATACCGCAGTGAGGGTGATTGAATAGCGATCTGCCTGACCGTATTGTTTCATCGGTTCATAATTCGTACTGGATGAACCATCGCCAAAATCCCAAGAATAGCTATTAACCTTCCCACTTGAAATACTTGTATTGTTTGTAAGCTGAATAGATTTCGTTCCAATACAGTTACCTCCTTCAATATCAAAATTCGCCACAGGGTTAGGGTGAATGTGAACCTGGATTGCTTCAGAGACCTTGCAGCCTTTATTGTCTTCTATCACAGACTGAATGACATAGTCGCCAGGAGCAGCATATTTGAATACCGCCTGATTTCCAGTAAAGGACATACCCTCACTGCTGTATGACCGAATGCCAATGGAGCCATTCACACTTGTAGATAAATCTTTTACCAGTATCACATGCGAAGCGAAGCAATTGGCTGTAGAATCTAAAGTATATTTCAGAATTGGATCAGAATAAACCTTGAGCACTTTGGTAACCGTATCTTTGCAACCATCATTTGATATGGTAATTAAAGAAACCGACTTATCACCAGCGGTATTAAAAACTTGAGATGCAGAGCTATTCAAAACGCGTCTACCATCAGAAAATTCGAAGAAATACGTCTTTAAGTTGCTGTTAGCTGAATCCGGAAAACTGACTGCAAATTGATGATTGGCAAAACATTGCTCCACTTTATTCACTTTCATGGATGCGGAAACAACAGGCAATACTTCAATTTCCTTGGTGGCCTTCGCTTTGCAACCATTTTCATTAATTGTTTCTAAGATAATATCGTAGCTGCCTTCTGCTTGATAGCTATGTGTGGTCTGACCCGCTGTGGACATGGTTCCATCGCCAAAGTTCCAAGCGATACTTGAAACACGATCATTTTGAGATATTGAGAAATTAAATGCATTCTTATTCTCACAAGGTGAAGCCGTATTTGACACAATCGTTACCGAAGGTTTATCTACCTGTACGGTTACTGTATCATAAGCAAAGCACCCTAATTGTTGAACTCGCACAGAATAAACGCCTGATTCCCTTACCGCATAGACCGGTGTATTCTTACCATCTTGCCAGTGATAATAGGCATTACTTAATCCAGGGTTTAAAAGGTATTGGGTACCAAAGCAAATGGTTGTGTCGCTTCCTAAAGTGAAAGTCGGAAGGCCATTAATGCTAATAGATGAAACAACCGTATCGGCTCCATCACTATTATATATAATCAGACTCACCTCATAATTGCCAATAGAAGAAAAGCGATGCTTCGGAGCACTCAAGGTCGAAGTATTGTTCGATGAGCCATGGTCACCAAAATTCCATAGAACAGAATCTCCCAGTTCTAAGAGATAAGAGAAGGAAGTAGAATCACCAAAACAGGTATCGCTGGTAACTACTCTTTTGTCTACAAAATAGTTTGATAGGAAACTAGGGAGACCTTCGTTGCAATACTTCCCACCTGAATAGGTATGCGCTGAGGTTTGAAAATCCACTTGATCGAAATTACTATTCGGTGAATTAATTACATGAACTCCATCCCAAAACGATGCACAATATATTTTACCGTTTGGAGCCAATTGCATTCCATAAGCCCGATAGGTACCTGAAGAGGTGATGGGTACTTCGCTATCTTCAAACAAAGTCTGATTGACAACATAGCTCATATTGTACTGGTAAATTCCAGCCTGTGCACAACTTACATAAAAGCGAGAGACGTCGGAAGAAAACTCTACACCATATGGCCAAATAGAATTAGGGAAATTAATTTTTCTAGACCATGTATCTAAAGTTCCATCATCTTTATTAAAGCGCAGTAATTCAACAAAATTCCCAGAGCGACAAGCCCAAGCTAAATAGGACCCATCTGGTGAAAATTTCATTTGCCCCGATTGAACTGCCCAAGATATTGACGTGCTTGAACCCACACTGGAACTAACCGGGGTATTATTTATTCCGCTTGAGGTTAGGGAAAATGCATGAAATTTAGCAGCATCTCCATCCCTTACCATGACCCAAACTCCTGAACCCGTATTATTATAGGTGGCCGCCAAACGCTCAGAAACGCCAGTCAATAGATGCACATTCTTGGTTGAAGTAACCGCCCCTTCTCCATTATTCAGACTCATATCAATGATTGAATAATTCAGGTTAAACAAGTTACTACTCGTATCATCTATCGTGAAGAGATAATAAATATTCTTGACTCCCGGTTGAGGAATAATCAAAGCTCCTTGCGTTGCGCTGTGATTTCCTAAAATATTTGCCCCATTGCTCATCAGCCCCCCAGTATGAGTAAAGACTGAATCCCCATTGGTATAAAAAAGAAGATTACCGTTTAAATCAGAGATGGATGCACAGGCTTCAGTGGCCGTTTGAGAGCCATTGGATAGCGTAGATGCTGTGCCATTACTAGAAAAATTCAAGCCCACGTAGTTCCCAAAATACCAATTCATCGCCCTTTTCTGAGCCATGGCTGGTAAAATTGTAAGGAAGACAAATACTATGGGTAGAAGTCTTTTCAAGCGCGAGATTTAGGTTTGAACTGGTTAAAATACATGTAAAAATAATGTAAAGACATGATTTTCCAAAATTTAGTGAAGAAAAAGGCCATTATATCGATAGAAAATTCCGTCTTGTTTAAAACTACTACAGAAACGAACTTTGCCCCTCATGTCAGGGAGTTATTTAGTTGGGATTAGCGGTGGAAGCGCATCAGGAAAAACGAGTTTCATCAAAGCCTTGCGCGAGCACTTTACAGAAGAAGAACTCGGACTGATTTCTCAGGATAATTATTACCTTCCGTCGAGTCATCATGTAAAGGACGAAAACGGACAAATCAATTATGATCTTCCGGAATGCATCGATATGTCCGCTTTTTTAGATGACATTCAGTCGCTTAAAAAGGGGAAGTCTATTTCCATAAAGGAATATGCATTTCAGAATGAAGTGGATAAGCACAGCACAATTCACATTCAACCTGCCCCGGTCATCATCGTTGAAGGATTGTTTCTCATGCATTTTAATGAGATTTCGAGCGAGTTGAATCTAAAATTATTTATTGATGCTGATGAGTCCATAAAGCTTAGTAGGCGGGTTGACCGCGATATTGCTGAGCGGGGAATTAGCCGAGAGCAAGTATTATATCAATGGGAGAATCATGTCAAACCTTCCTACCGGAAATTTTTGGAACCTTATAAAAATGAATCCGACATCATTATAAATAATAACGAACATTACCTTACTTCGCTTGGAGTAATCACAGATCATATTAAAACCATACTGAAGAATGAACTTTAGATTTGCTGTTATCGGTCTTGGCCGCTTTGGAACAAAAATCGCCAGAACCCTCTCGAATAGGGGTGCCGAAGTACTTGCTATCGATAGCGACGAAGCAAAAACAGATAATTTACGCGACGATGTTGCCTATTCGGTAACCATGGATTCCACAGATGTTAAGTCATTAAGCTCTCAACGAATTCAAGATATGGATGCTGTCGTTGTTGCCATCGGAGAAAATTTCGAAGCCCTGCTTCTTACTACTGCGCATTTGCAAGACATGAATGTTAAACGCATCATCGCTCGAGCTGCAACTCCACAACAGCGCATGATTCTAGAAAAGATGGGCGTGACAGAAATTCTATCACCAGAAGATGAAGTCGGAATTTTAGTAGCAGAACGTCTCCTCCACCCGAGTGTAATGACCTTCCTCCAATTGCCTGATGGGTATGAAATCGCAGAAATTGTACCTCCGAAAGGCGTTTGGAATAAAACTGTAGGTGAATTGCAACTTCGCGAAATGTATAATCTCAACTTAATTACCCTGAAAAGAGAATACGAACTTCAGAAGAATGGAGAAATAAGTGTTGAAAAACATATTCTCGGTGTTCCTAAATCGGATACGGTCATTTACGAAAATGATACGCTCATTTTATTGGGACAAGAAGTTGACATTGAACGCTTCATTGAAGTGAATCGCTAATTATCACCATTTTAAATTCTTTTTCGGGAATATCACGCGCTGTTGCACAAGTTACAAGCGTTCCATATATTTGCCCGCTCTTAAAAAAAGTAGTTATAGCTTAAAGTATACCATGAAAAATCAGGGAGTAGTCAAGATTTTTACCATTGCATTGGCATTGGTATGTCTGTTTCATCTTTCCTTTACTATCAAATCACGTCTGATTACTTCGGCAGCGGAGGAATATGCGAATGGTGACCCAGTAGTAAAACAAAAATACCTGGATTCCATTGCGGGAACTGTTGTGTATGATTTAGGACTTCGTGAATACACTTACCTTCAAGTGAAAGAAAGAGAGTTAAATCTCGGACTTGACCTTCAAGGAGGTATGAACGTAACCTTGGAAGTATCCCTTCCAGACGTAATGAAGGCTTTGGCCAACGATACGAAAGACCCTAAATTCTTGGACGCCATTGCGGCAGCCAATGCGAAAGCAACCAATAGCCAAGAGAATTACGTGACCTTGTTCGTCGAAGCAATTCGTCAAACGGCACCGAACACTCCCCTCTCTACCTGGTTTGCCCATAAAGACAATAAGGATAAGGTAAGCTTTAACACCTCAGATGAGGATGTTATCAGTTTCCTACAAAACGAAGCAGACGAAGCCGTAGAAAGAACCTACCGCATTCTTCGTTCTCGTATTGACCGCTTTGGTGTTTCACAACCTATCATCCAAAAATTGGACAATACAGGCCGCATCATGGTTGAACTACCTGGTGTGAGTGATGTCAAGAGAGCACGTGAACTATTACAAGCTTCAGCCGTATTGGAGTTTTGGAATACCTATATGCCTGGTGAAGCCTTAAACTTCGTCGATAAGATGGATAAAACCTTAAAGGCACGCATGGACAGTGAAAAAGTAAGTGGAACAGATACCACTGCGAATGTAGAATCTGACCCAATCACTGGAAATGCCATCGATCTTCTTGAAACAACAACCGACACAGTTACTGCGGTTGAAGATACTACAGCAAGTGATGATTTAATGGCTACCTTAAATAGTGGTGGCGATTCAACCGCAAATGATACAGGCGCTCAAAGCTTCGAGCAATTTAAAGAAGATCGTCCGCTTATCGCTACCTTGGCCAATGGAAGCACTTCATTCCTAAACATGACTTCTGATGGAAACATCGGTGGCGGAAGTGAATTAGCCTTTGTTAGCATATTTGATACAGCAAACGTAAATCTATACCTCAACGACCCAGAATTGCGTGATGCTATTCCTGGCGATGTTGTATTTGCCTGGGGAAATAAAGCCGACGAAGGAAATCGTGTTGGCCTTTATGCTTTAAAAGCAAGCCGTGATGGTGGTGCTGAACTCGACGGTGATGTGATCACTGAAGCGCGTTCGGTTATTGCGCCAACTGGAGGATTCGAAGTATCCATGTCGATGAACCAAGAAGGTAAACAAGTATGGAAGAGAATGACTGCAGAGGCAGCTTCTACTAACCCACACGGACACGTTGCCGTTGTTTTGGATGGTGTGGTTTATTCGGCACCACGGGTTATGAATGAAATCCCGAATGGTCAAACTTCGATCCAAGGAGATTTCTCACAGGATGAAACAAAATTCTTAGCCAATATCTTGAAGTCAGGTAAATTGCCTGCACCAGCAAGAATCGTTGAAGAAGCAGTAGTAGGACCTACCCTTGGAGCAGCAGCCGTGAATAGCGGACTGTATTCTATCCTTGCAGGATTCCTTTCTGTTATTTTGATTATGGCGGTTATTTATAGCTCAGCAGGTTGGGTTGCCAACATAGCTGTATTGCTTAACCTATTCTTTATGTTGGGTGTACTTTCATCCTTAGGAGCAGCCTTAACGCTTCCAGGAATTGCGGGTATGATCCTGACACTTGGTATGGCCGTGGATGCGAACGTACTGATCTATGAGCGTGTAAAAGAAGAACTTTCTCAAGGAAAAAACCTACGGAACGCCATTTCAAATGGTTACCATAGTGCCTTATCGGCTATCCTTGACTCGAATATCACCACCCTCTTAACGGGTTTTGTACTCTTGGCATTCGGAACCGGTCCTATTTTCGGATTCTCTGTTACCTTGATTATAGGTATTCTATCCTCCCTTTTCACTGCCATACTATTGACCCGTTTGGTATTCGAATGGGCATTGAAAAAAGAGAAAAATGTGAAATTCTCTATTCCTGCAACGGCTAACTTATTGAAGAATGTAAATATTAACTTCATCGGTAACCGCATGAAATACTATGTTGTAAGTGGTATCCTGATCGTAGCTGGAATTGCATCCATTGCTTCTAAAGGACTCGACTTTGGTGTGGATTTCAAAGGAGGATGGAGCTATATCGTGAACTTTGATAACGAAAGTTCTGCCGCTCAGGTTCGTGACGCTTTGGCCGGACCATTTGGTAAAGCACCTGAGGTGAAAGTTTTTGGTGATAATAATACCTTTAAAGTCACTACAGATTTTAATATTGAAGACAATTCAACCACTGCAGCAGAAAAAGTTCGTGTACAATTAGACGCAGGATTGAATAGTTTAGGAAATACTTATACCGTTCCAAGTGAATCGCGTGTAGGTCCAACCATTGCTGATGACATTAAATCCAGCGCCTTACAATCTGTTATCGTAGCCTTGGTATTGATGTTTATCTATATCTTGATTCGTTTCCGCAGATGGCAATTTGCCACTGGAACGGTTATCAAGTTGGCGCATGATGTATTGATCGTTCTTGGTTTATTCTCTTTATTGGATGGAATTGTTCCTTTCACTTTGGAAATCGACCAATCCTTTATTGCAGCCATTCTTACCGTAATTGGTTATTCTATCAATGACTCGGTAGTAGTAATGGACCGTGTTCGTGAGTACTTAAATGAGAACACAAAAGGCAATATTAAAGTTATCATCAACGAAGCTTTGAATAGCACGCTGAGCCGTACCATGATTACCTCCCTAACAACAATTGGAGTATTGATTATTCTCTTCATCTTTGGTGGTGAAATTATCCGTGGATTCTCCTTCGCCATGTTGGTCGGTGTAATTGTTGGATCATATTCTTCTATCTGTATTGGAGCACCGCTTGCGGCTGACTTAATCAAAGAAGAAAACAATAGCTAATTCTATAATATGACTTTGAAAGCCCGCTTCAACAAGCGGGCTTTTTTTTTGCTCTTTAAAATCATCGAAATACTTTTTGAATTCACTAAATTCACCTGTTTTTATGATTCAAGAAAATCGCTTAGCCTATTTACAGGGCATACTGAATGCCTTTGAAGACCTCATCTTTGTCATTGATGAGAATGCTGTACTCCAAGACTATATGTCTTCCGATACGAGCAAATTAGTCCATCCTAAAGACGCATTTCTTGGGAAGTCTGTTGAGGAAGTACTTCCTTCGTCAATTTGTTTGGACATTCATGATGCCATTCAAGCGCTTAAAAGCGATTCTGTTCCATTCGCACAATTTGAATACACCTTATCCAATCGATGGTACTTGGCCAATATTACGCGAATTCAAGAAACTTCTTCTTCAGCCAACCATTTTCTTGCTGTTGTTCGCGACATCAGCGAAGTCAAGCAAAAACAAGCATTAATTGAAGAACTGTATAAAAATGCAAACCAAGGAATCCTCTGGTTTTCAGCATTAGCAGATAGAGCAATAAACGCAGTAAATCCCTACCATTTTCGCCTCGTCACCTGCAATGAAGAAGCGAAACGTTTGCTGCGACTAAACTCAGCTGCCGACACAGATAAATCTTCAATCACCAACAGTATCCAACCTCTTATTGAAGAACTTAAATATCAGTTCCTTCAAGTCATGCAAAAGGGACTGCCTATAAGTGAAAGCCGAAATTTGAGCAGTAATTTGGATGAACCGCATTGGGTATCACTCCATTTTTCGAAGCAAGGAGATGGAGTCTTCTTAAATATTAAAGACATTACCGATCAAGTACTTCTGAATGAAGAGCTTCATGCTCGAAATGCGCGTCTTCATGAACTCAACCAGAAAAAGGATGAGGTTTTATCGGTTATCTCACACGATTTACGAAGTCCTCTTGCTGGAATCCTCAGTCTACTGAGCCTTTTACAAGAAGGGAAAAGCAATATTACTGAAGAACAGAAAAGCAAGTTCTTAGGCCTGCTTGATGAAAACACAAAGAAAATGCTCGGCATGCTCGACGACCTGCTTTCATGGGGGAAATCATCCATTCGCAATTCCAGCGAACAGGAACTCAGTCAAATAAACTGGCACTTAGAGCTCGAATGGGTCATATTTAGTATGAGTGGATTCGAGTCCAAAAAAATCACGATTGTAAATTCAATTGACCGGGGACTAATTACCCGAATGAATAAGGGGATGGCTCGAAGCATTTTGAGAAATTTGTTGAGTAATGCTCTTAAATTCTCACACCCAAATGCTGAAATAATTGTCACCGCATTTATTGAGGATGGCTTTATCCATCTCAGCGTCCAAGACTTTGGTGTAGGCATGGATTCGGTCTGAATCCATGCCTACACCAAAGTCTTGGACGCTGAGATGGATAAAGCCATCCTCAATAAATG
>Ga0100380_10008164_pt1 | contig 10372 bp, 9 predicted proteins | sample CryGeymeta201504_FD_80417 | JGI IMG/M metagenome (GOLD analysis project Ga0100380, IMG submission 80417) | Groundwater microbial communities from Crystal Geyser aquifers in Utah, USA - Crystal Geyser metaG 2015-04 | ecosystem: Environmental > Aquatic > Deep subsurface > Groundwater | place: USA... | reverse complement strand
TACTGCAGTTGGAAGTCGTAGCTCTTAAAACTTTGAATCAAGCTCAACATGTGCTTAGATTGCATGATGTCTATGCTACCAAAAATAACACCTACCTCATCACAGAGCTGTGCTAAGGAGATCTAAATAGCATACTCAGACAAAGAAAAACCCTCCCTTACCACGAAGCTATTGAGATTATGAGACAGCTAATTCAGGGATACGCGGAGATCAACCAAGCTGGCTTCGTACACCGAGATATCAAACCTGCCAACATTTTTCATCTGAAAGGGGTCTACAAATATGGAGATTTTGGATTTGCAGTGCCGATTAATGAGTTGGGTCAGCATAAACATTACAATGTCGGTAGTCCAGTCTATATGCCTCCTGAAGCCCTAAAAAATAACAATTACAGTGTGAGTTGTGACATTTGGGCCTTAGGAGTGATTTTTTATCAAATGGTCAAAGGAGTGGTACCATGGCGTGCCATGTCCGAAAAGGTACTCTACGAAAAGATCATGAATGAGCCTCTGGAGGGTTTGATTACTGGTATGCCAGAAATAGCAAGAAGGTTCATGAGCTAGGTGCTACATTTGGATCCCAAAGCGAGACCATCTGTAGATCGACTGATGTATTGGTCACAACAATTGAAATCTGCACATATTGAGCCCCCAACAAGATACCTGTCTCCTTATGAGCAGAGAGGCAGGAATATCAGCAAGGGGGTACCTTTGCGCTAACTCCAATCGAACAATTTATCTAACAATACCATAAGCCAGCCTTTAATTTATAGCACTGTGACCACTCAGCAGCAAAGTTAAAACAGATTCGTACCCACTCAACAGCATCAGAATGCCTAAAACAAGGGAATTCACCTTATGCTCAGAAGCAAAACTCAAGAAACAATACCAGCTCCATAGCAAAAACAGACTAAAACTGAGGATAGTGAGTTCAAGGAGGCTTACTTTTTTGTGAGTAACTGGATCAACTATGTCAAGTTTTTACACAGAGTTGTCAAATTTGTGAGTATTGCTGCTCCTGTGGATTTGCAGGATATTCAAAGAAATATTGTGAAATGCATGTTTGATGAAATTCAGTAGTTACATACAACGCTTGATAGTACGGACAAAGAGCCTAAATGTGAGCAATGGAAGGAATTCATGCAATCACAGAAAAGTCAGTTCGTGAGGAAGAAACTTAAAAAATATGAAAATAAGTACAAAATGTTCCATGAGGCTTCTCCCTCAGCTTCTAAGCTCGATCCCAAGCATGTCCTCGACTCAATTAACAAGCTAATAAATCATCTCGATATGTAAGGCTTCATTCCCAAGCTCGTTGTGGCAGCAGACTACCTGACTACTCTCTATCAACTACTTCATATCCGAGGCAAGTACTAACCCCACGAGTTCATCAAACTATCAAAAATCGACCTGATCATGCAAGGTAACCCCTACAGCACTTCTTCGGACCACTACCAAAAACTTAAGAAAAAGCTCTTGTTAATTCGCCCTTGATATATCATTATAATTAACGTTATAAATCAGATATTGAGTATGGACGCCTCAATGAGAGAGTTTTACGAGAGGAAAATACAAAGATTGGAACTGGAGAATATTGAGTTACAAGAAAAAGTGTATTGCAGACCTGGAGATGAGTTTAAACTTAAGTATGAACTGTTGCTGGAAAAATTGGCGTAGGAAAATGAGGTCAGAGAGAACAAAAGGACAATGGAGATGGGCGCCCAAGAAAGGTCTATCAATGAGCTCAACGAAAAATGGTAAAAAATAGTAAATGACAAGACTAGCGAAATGTCAGCAACTATCAAATCTTTGCAAGAAGCCAACAGTCAGCTATCAATTAAGGCTAATTAGTTGGAAATGAAAAACATACGGTTGCAGAGAGAGTTAGATTAAGGAGATGCTGAAGTTTTCAAGGTCAAATTGGATGGAGCGAAAAAATAAAATGAAAGGATAAATAAAGAGTTGAGAGAGGCTTATGAGCATTGTGAAAAGAAAATTGAGGAGATTAAGATTTTATCAGAAGGGCAGGCCTAAGAGGCCAAAGAAAGAGAGAAACTTTTCTATCGAACTCAGATATAGGAATTGTAGGCAAAAATAGCTCAACTATAAGAGTAGCTTGATTAAGCCAAGGAAAAGGCAAGTCCTTAACGTGAATTAGCCATATAATCAGCCAAATCTGACCTCAACAATCAAAGACAGGACCAGAACAGATAAATTGAAAGACTGACAGATGTCATCAGAAAGAGAGACCAATAAATCAACGATTTACAGAAATTCATCTAATCCAGAGAAGAACAAAATGTCAAATCCTTGAAAACTCTGAGCGATCAGCTGAAAGACTACGAAGCAAAACTATTTGAAAAATAGCATTTGAAGGATACAGAGATATCGGAGCTTAGAAGGGAAATGGCAGCCAAGAGGCAGAAACAGGCGGAAGATCTGAAATAAGATTTGAGAAGGACATAGGCTGATTTTGAGAGAGAGCGATCTGAGTGGAAGCACATTATTGATCAATTTGAGACAGAGAATGGCAAGATCAAAAAAGATTGGTAAGACTAAAAGAGAAAATACAAAGATGAGAAACAGAGACTCAACGATAAGATCTCCAAACTGAAAGAGCAAATCAAAGATCTGGAGGATCAACTGGGCAAGCACGATGATTCTAAACTGCTGAAAGAGCTCAAATAAATGGACTAGGATGCTTAACACTTCACAAATTATTAAAATGGAATCACCTTCATGGATAGACAAGTTCGCAAATCATCTCTCAAACTGCAATAAAAAGACACATAAATCAATGCTCTCATCGAGTAGCTTAACCTTCTCCAAAGTTAATCTGAAAAATAAATCAACCTAGCTCGGCAGAAAGCCAGAGAAGAGTCGAAAGCCCTCTACGATAAGATATTCAAACTATCAGCGGAGTGTGATGGATTACTATTGCAATTGAAATAGAAGTAAAAGGCTGCCAAGAAGAGAGAGAAAGAGATAGAGGATGAGAGGGAAAATCACAAAGCTTAACTTGAAAATTTGGAGCACATCATAGAAGAAATGCAAAGAGATTACGATCGGGTGACCCACAACAAGAAAAACCTCGAAGAGTCGTTCAGAGACTAGAGGGAGAAGGTAATCACAGGAAAAGTGGACATCAATATGGAGAGAAGAAACAAATGGGCAGATATGGCCAAGCAGAAAAGATAGCTCGAGCTTGTATTCAGAGAGAAAATACAGCAAATCAGAGCAGGAGATGAAATCATCATTGATAGACTCAAAAGCGACAAGCATCAACTGGCACAGTAGAACCAATAACTCAGGGCAGAACTGGACTCCCTAAAAGAAAGGGTGGGAATAAGAAAAGATGAAAACGACAAGTAAAATAATAATGCCAATTATGAAGCTAAATTGGCTACTTTAGATCTGGAAATTGCATTAACGAAAAATTTATTCAAATCTTTGACAGATGCGGTCGCTCGAGGAGGCCAACCTCACAGAAGGTAACCCATTTTTTATTCTTAGGACTTAATTTGACTAATCGGAAGAGGAGGCCAGTGAATCTGCAAGTATGAGCAATCAAATGTAATAACACAAAGATAATGGTTAGGGTGAAGTCACACCATTTTACCGTTTGTAATAACACTCAGGCAGCAAGTATGAGAATATGACGGGCACTGGAGCATTTAGCTTTTTCCCACCGCCAGATCTTCATCATTGATCTAATATATTTTATAACTAAAATAATGCAAACACCGAAAAACTACCGCAACAAAAGTGAATACAGGGATGAAGCTGAGTAACTCATCAAAACTCATCAGAAAGAGTCTGAGAATTCCTTTTAGAACTTCAAAAAAACTTTACTTGACGATCTCAAACACGACCTGGTTGCAATTGACATTGAGTTGAGGAAGGAACTGAGTAGTGTCAGTCGGAAGTTATAAAACAAGATCAAGAACAACTTCTCTGTTGGTAGTATCAAATCATCAATGGTGAGGTTTTTCCTGGAGCCCTATGTCGCCAAATAATACGATAATGTCATGAAAGCTGTCCAAAAACTCAGGACTAAAATATTTTAGTACATTCAGAACTTTTCAAATAACCTCCTAGAAAGGAACATCCAGAAATTTAACGATGTGAGTCTATTTTACAGCGAGAACAAAATCAAGCACATCCATAACTAGTGGTACAGCGTGACCTCGAGAACTCCCCTCGATAAGGCCCAAATAAAGGTATGGGGATTGAGGAGACCTTAGACTAGTTGGCTGGTTCTTGGGGTCAATAAAAAGATCAAATAGTATGGTCCCGTCGCCAAATCGATAACAAGTTAGCAATTTCTCGGCAACATTTACCTGAACGGAAGTGACAAAATGGAAGGCAGCTACAAGTTGAAGAAAAATCTTCAGGAGCATGACGTATTCGTGATAGAAAACCTCAACAGGATGATATACGTCTACAAGAAGCATCAGGGCAGGAACATGGAGTAAACCTTCATCCTCGATGACAACACTGACTACTATTTCTACATCGCTATGAAAGGGCCACTTACTATATAGTTTATGGGATAGTGATTCAGACAGTTATTGTTTTAAGTAAGCATGTTTATCATTTTATCTTCTTTACCTTCTTCTCGAATTATTTCTCCAGCATTTCGCCCTAGTTCTCGGCCACAGTGAGCTCGTATTAGAGCTGTTTGCGTTTTTATCTGAGCAAGAGGAGCTCGGAGTTGAGTTCAGATATGTTTTGATCTTTTTATTATTTCATCTGGTGCAGGGCTTATATTTTTAAGTCTGCACTCATGATCATTTGGTCAAGTTGGGCAGATTTTTTTCGCATAGATTCTTCGTGGTCTTTTTTCCTTTATTTTTCTTCTTTTTCTAGCTTAGATATGTTATCATTCAATTTGGACTTGGTTTCTTCCAATTTAGAGATTTATCTCTTTTGCCTATCAATTTTCTCCTGAGTCTATTTGATCTTTCTCTGTTTTTATTTCAGGTTCAAGATCTAGCTTTTCATCTTTTTTGGTTATCTTTCTTCATACTCTTTCATGTTCCTGTCAATGATTTTCTTAATAGCTTTCAATCCGCTTAGAGAAAGTCGATTTCCATGTAAATTCAGAACAATCAAAGTTGTATTTTTCTGAAGCATCTCGGCATATATTTTTTCATATTTTTCAGAAATGTAGTTATCTCCCATCCGTAAATGCCTCAGAACTGGTAGACTGCCCACATGCTAAACGATATGCAAAAAACCTTTATCTGATATTTTGCATCCTGCAATATCCAGTTTTTCAATGATCTAGCCAGCATTGGAGTATTGAAGGCTATTGATGAGTTCGATTACTCCCTAATCGCAAAGGAGGTTTTTGCTGAGGTTGAGGGTCTTCAGCTTACAGCTGTTGATGATCGGGATGAGATGTTTGACGCCCTATCTCGTTATATCGTTGGTCGACAAGTTGATGAAATGAAGGGTGGGTAAGGCTTTACTATTCATGGTGAAGGTCTACTCGACCAGGGCTAAACCTCGATCTCCGATAGCGTTTCCTCTAAGGTTGATCTCTTCCAGCTGCGAGTTGACCACTCCTTCAAAAAAGGTTTGCACTCCTTCCGCCATAATTTAGTTGTATTATAGGTTGATGCGTCTGATATTTTTGTTGACCTCCACATACTTCTTCAAGGAGGGGCCAATAGACGATTTAATAAAATTTTTACCCAAATCCAAGCTTTCCAAATATAATGAGTTTATGAGGATGTATTAGGCACCTTAAGTTTTGATCAAATTCTCAGAAATTTTTAGATGTTTGAGTTGTTTGTTCTTCTTGAGAGGGATAGATAGTATTTCGGCACCGTTGATGCCGATGTCGTTATCTTCCAACAGCAAAGTTTATAGGGTTTTATTTTGGAGTAAAATGGCAGCCAGACATCTAGCTCCATCAATACCGAATGAGTTCTTTCTTATTGAACCTTATTATATGCCTAAATTCAGCGTTTTGATATAGCTGTTCTTGATGAATTATTCCAAAATGAGGGAAAGTCCTACCTAGCTAATCATGTTGCTGGCCAAATTTAGGTTTTCTACTTTTGTGCTGCTGATCAAATTTTTGATGGCATGCATTCCATACTAACTGATCGAGTTATCGGCGAGGTTCAGTTCTGTGAAACTAATCCATAATCTAAATAATACTGATGGGCCTCGAGTATGGTGATGAGCTTCATTATGGTATTGACTCCAATCCTCATGGAATTCAGATTGAGTATATGCGGGTATTTTTTGGAGTTGACCTTATTGAGACTTTACTTGAACATTTTGGCTTTCTAGAGATCAGGTTTTTATCCGGTGTCTTGGCAGCGAGAAAAGAATATGTCTGAAGTAGAGGATGGAGTACCTGCGTGGATTTATAGCTCGAAGATGGAGGATATGACGTTAGTATTGACCTGCTGCTCACTTGTTTTTTTGCCCCCTTTGTACATCGATTATTAAGTTACTTTATATATAATATCATCATTCGGTGAGCACCATTTCCTTTGGCCCTGAGGACTATTCCTTTGCGTCTTGATTTTTTGATAAGTCAGCCAGTTATTTGAAATCTTATTCGGTGAGAGGTTGATATTTGTGGATGGTTAAGCAATGATTGACCAACAAAAAAATGCCAATGAGAACTTGACTAGCTACCCAGATTATTGCCAGCCAAAGTTCAATGTTGAGATCTAGTGGATGATTGTCGTTGAATGTGACAGAAATCGGTTCTTCGTAAGTACATATTTCGTTAAGAGGAAACTCTTTTGGAAGTGTGCCATTATACTACCCGCATATGCCTTCTGTGATAATTGTTCCCTAGTATTATCCTTCTTCTTGACTGTAGCAGACCAAAGCTTGTTGCTGAGGCGTGATTAGCTAACTGACTACTCTTTCCATCCCGAAGGTGACCAGATATCCAGCAAGCACAATAGATTCATATCCGTGTATTCTGAGCTCATATTCATCGATGACCTTACCGAAAAGATCATAAATTGCAAAGTTATCTCGGCTGCTCAGGTACAATCTTTCCTGCTGATAGACCATCTTTTCAGGATAAAAGCTGTTATGAATAATATTTTAAACTCTATAGTTGCCTCGTTAGATCTATATCAATTCAGGACAGGTGACATAGATGCTGTAGGGAAGAACTACAATGTTGCTGCATCCGCTGACCAAGAGTCGAGCTGTTGGAGATTATATCTCTGTTAGTTAATTCATTTTAGCTAAAGGTACCTCGAGTAATCCTTCAGTGTAGTCTAACACATAAAGAGTGTTTGTGAGGGTGTCGATGTCGAATTAGTCTACTGAAAATTATGATTCTTCTGTTTAGCTCTTGAAGGCAAATTGAGCAGATTTGACGAATGTTAGACTCTTCTCTGAGGCGTTGTAGTCATAGGTCGAGATACCCTTCTCTCCGAGACCAATGAACAAGCTATTCCCTTTGACTTTCAAATCAGTAATAAGATCAGTTGATCCATTGTATTCGCTGAGAAAATCAAAAGTGTTATTTTTATTGACCCGGACAGCTCGGTACCTGGAAATCAGGAAGAGTTATTTTCCAATCTAAACAAACTGAGCCTAGACTGCTGGATGGGCCTACAATATCAAAATTTAAATTTTGGAGAGTTATCCAGTAGCAGTATTGAAGCCATATATTGCGAGTTCATTGGTGGTGAAGAAGGCATATAGTCGATGGCTGAAGTAGACAGCATCAGAGAAAGTCTTCATATCCAACAATTCAGCGAAGTTAACAACTAATCGATCTTCCAGCCATTTTTCACTCTTCTCTCCTTCTTACTTCCTGCTGTAGCCTATATCTGACTTCAACTAAAGTTGTCCTTCCTTTGATACAGAAATGTCGCAGGTTTTAGAGGATGCCTGGTCTCTTTTGCTTCTGTACTACTTCAGATAGGAGTATTGGAAATCTCTAAAGAAGGAGGTGATGTTGAGGGAGTAGGCGCTGCCTATTTAGATATCGATGGGCGTGATGGCTGTTCGATTGAGGAGGAGTGGCAGGACGTTTGGTAGGAGTAGGATGAGAAAAAGGAGCATGATAATAATTGAAATAAATCTAATCAATCAGCCCTGCAGAATACGACTGACAAGACTGAGAATATGCAATGAATCACGCTTTGTAGTTGCAGTCCTCGGCAAAAGAGTGCACGTTGCCACACAATCCGCACTTGAATACATCCTTGGGTTCCACTTCCACTCGCTTGGGGCATTTGCTGACCTTGTGGCCGATTTGGGCGCAATAGTTGCAGATGTAGTACTGGGGTTCATGCTTGCTCATTTGCTTATAGAGCTCCTTGGTGCCGTAGAAATCCTGCTCGACGAAGATCTTAGGGTGATAGTCAGCACACTTGGCGCCCTTTTCGCAATACCCGTACATGTAGTCCCAGCAAAGCTTGCGGACAATGTGCTTAAGTTTGCACATTTTTCCATGAAAGCAAAAGCCCATGTCGAAGTTAGGGCAACTCTTGTAGACGTGGCGGTAAGAGCAGTGTTCGCCCTTCTAACAGCGTTACTTCATAAAATCTGGGCATATTTTGAGATCATGACTGAAATTGCACTTGTCACCATACCCGCAGCTTCCCATCGATTCGAACTTGTTGCATGGCTTTATCTTGCTCTTGTCGTGAGGATATGGGCAGTTGTCGGACAGCTTACACTTCCCATGGATGAACTTCTTGCATACTCCGTTGGTCGTCAGCTCGTTGTGGTTCGCAGGTGCTAGGGGCTGCTCTGTGTTGGCTGGGCCCTCGTACTGGGTGTCGTAGTTTCGAGGGGTGTTGTAGTGATTTGGGTCGAACATAAAAAAATTATAAGAGTCAACAAAATCAAACGAAGACAAGTTGACCTCCATATATGGATAAAACTTTCATATTTAAAAATGGGAAGCAAATTTGTTATCTATGCTGTCTGACCTCAAATAAAATAAATGCTGAGAAGCCACATAAATGCATATATGGAATATTGTACTCTGCACTATGACATAAAACACTACCCCAGTCATGTTTTTCAAGATCAGTATAACCCCTGTCAAGACAGTTGACTGTTACTACATGATAGTGCTCATTGATAGCAGGTTAATTGTGAGATAAAGAATCAGTTGATTCTTTCGGTTGCGTAGAATCGTTGGGGGTACCATGCGTAGGCTGCCAAGCCCAGGACGACCACTGTGTTGGTGATGGCTGCGGCTCGCTTGATGAGGGAATTAGTGTAGTTACTGTTGCACTTGATCAGGAAATACGATTGGGTGAAGGTCTTGAATCTCATTGATTATATATTATGAGCAATATGCACTAACTGCAAAAATAGGCAGACAGCATCCTCTCTAACTTGCTATCAACAACTTCCAAAAACCAATAAAAAACACTCGTCAAAAGTAGCAACTCGTCAGGAGCAATACTCAAACCTTCTTCTGCATCAAATGAGCTTATTTTATCTCGAAAGCAACTCACATAGTTCATTATTGCCATGCTCGTCAAAAGAGACTAGCAACTCAACAGCAAAGCAGAAGAGAAGGACAGAATCATCAATCAGTTGAGAGAGTAATTACAAAGATGCCAAGCTTTTCAGATTGAGCAGGCGTCAGAGATGTCCGATAATTATCAGAAGGAGGAATAATACAGAGAGCAGTTTAGTCAATTGACAGAGAAAGCAGAAAAGTACAAGAGGAAAAAGGAGACACTGGAGAAGGAGGCAAAATGGAACCAGAACAAGCTAAAATAGCAACTTCGAGAAATATAGTTGCTGAAACAGACAGTCAAGAAGTTAGAATAAAAAAATAAAGAAAAAGAGATTAAACAGGACTAAGAGAAGTAAAGAAAGGACAGCTCGTCTATATTCAGTTCTTCTAAAGCTGATAAAAGCAAGCCAGCTGCTCAAGTTAGTTAGTGGTCTGAAGCTAAAATCAGCGGCAAAGATAGCCACACATTCAGACCATTTAATATTGATAGTACAAAATGGACTCATCCGTAGCTAGCAACCCCAACAAAAAACAACGATTTTGACAGTTTAGCGCATAATTTGTTCATAGGAGAGGGCTAAAAATTTTATAGGCATTCAGATTAGGATATAAAAGATAGAATTTTGAGGCAATTGGGTCAAAAATGCCTGTTCCTCGAGTCACATATAGAGACCCTTACGCATAAACTTTTAGGCTATATACTTCCTTCCTCTTCGCCTTATGCTTCCCCTGAAAAGCAAATAGCTCTCCATTCATTCCGCCCAGATGCTGTGGTTGTTGCATAGCCCAACAAGGGCAGTTTGGTGATTGATTAGGAGCACTTCCACATTGATATCGACTGATCCATGTGTATTCTTATTGAGTAAAATAATACTTGAAAATTGTGTTTTATTGG
>Ga0100380_10008161_pt1 | contig 10376 bp, 7 predicted proteins | sample CryGeymeta201504_FD_80417 | JGI IMG/M metagenome (GOLD analysis project Ga0100380, IMG submission 80417) | Groundwater microbial communities from Crystal Geyser aquifers in Utah, USA - Crystal Geyser metaG 2015-04 | ecosystem: Environmental > Aquatic > Deep subsurface > Groundwater | place: USA... | reverse complement strand
TCTATCGTAATTTAAAGGTTGCTGTAGTTGGCGGCGGCAATACTGCGGTTGAAGAAGCACTGTATTTAGCAAATATTGCTCAACATGTCACCCTTATTCATCGCAGAAGTGAACTACGCGCTGAAAAAATTTTGCAGCAACGTTTATTTAAGCGTGTAGATGAAGGAAAAATATCCATTCTTTGGGATACTACATTAGATGAAGTCGTGGGCGATGGTAATGTCGTTACCGGTATGAAATTAAAACATGTAAAAACTGATGATATAAATGAACAATCAATTGATGGTATTTTTATTGCAGTCGGTCACAAACCCAATACTGACCTATTCAAGGATTTTATTGAGATGAATAATGGCTATATTATTACTAAATCTGGCTTAGATGGCCATGCCACCGCTACAAATTGTCCTGGAGTATTTGCAGCGGGTGATGTCGCCGATCATGTTTATCGACAAGCCGTGACTTCTGCAGGAACTGGCTGTATGGCTGCATTAGATGCGGAACGTTATTTAGCAGAAAAATCCTCTTAAAACATTATAACTGTTGCAAATTAACTAAATTAACGGCAAAATTGCGCTTTTAATAATGAGGAGCATGCTTCAGTATGTCGCATCAAGAAAATATTGAATTCGAAGGTGAAGTTGTTGAAACCCTTCCCAACACAACGTTTAAAGTCAAACTAGATAACGGCCACATCATTACAGCGCATATATCTGGCCGCATTCGTAAGAACTATATACGCATCTTAATTGGTGACCGAGTGACCGTTGAAATGACACCATACGATCTAACAAAAGGTAGAATCACATACCGAAATAAAGATAAGTAAATGAATAAGATTTTGTTCATCTTTAATGATCTTTTAAGCCACCCCAAACTTTAGTCTAAATGATTCGTAAATAAAATGCTTCACGCTTAGTAGCAAGCTTCATGTATATCTAATACGATATCATCTGCTGCAACGACTAAAGTAACGTTTCCACCATCTGAGAGTTGACCAAATAAAATTTCATCCGCCAGGGGCTTCTTAATTTTTTCCTGAATTAACCTGGCCATGGGCCGCGCACCCATCGCTTCATCATAGCCGTGTGACGCCAGCCACTGTTTTGCATTAGGTTGGACTTTCAATGTCACATTTTTTTGATGCAGTTGCTCTTCCAATTCGATGACAAATTTGTTAACAACATTAATGATTGTATCCATACTCAATGGTTTGAACGCTATAATTGCATCTAAGCGATTACGAAATTCTGGGGAAAACAATTTTGAAATCGCTGTCATCCCATCGCTGCTATTATCTTGGGTGACAAAACCCATATTGTTTCGCCCCATTTCACGAGCCCCAGCGTTCGTTGTCATGATAATAATTACATGACGAAAATCTGCTTTTCGACCATTATTATCTGTTAAAGTGCCATGATCCATGACTTGCAGTAAAATATTAAATAAATCTGGATGTGCTTTTTCTATTTCGTCTAGTAATAAAACACAGTGAGGGTTTTGATTAATAGATTCTGTGAGTAAACCACCTTGCTCATACCCAATATAACCTGGCGGAGCCCCAATTAAACGTGAAATTGTATGCTTTTCCATATACTCTGACATATCAAAACGTATTAACTCTATATTCATTAATTTTGCTAACTGTTTACAAACTTCTGTTTTGCCTACACCGGTTGGTCCTGCAAATAAAAAATTTGCAACTGGTTTTTGAGGATCCCTTAATCCAGCTCTGGCTAATTTAATAGCATCACCAAGGTTATCAATCGCATTATCTTGACCAAAAATCATCATTTTTAAATCTCTTACAAGGTTCTTTAATACTTCTTTATCCGTTCGATTAATTGATGCCGCTGGTATACGTGCAATTTTAGCAATAGCTTCAGCGATATCGTTCTGCCCAATTATTTTACGTCGCTTGCTAGCCACATGTCCTTTTAAAGCTTGGTATGCGCCAGCTTCATCGACTACGTCTATCGCCTTGTCAGGCAAAAATCTATCTGACAAATATCGTGCGGATAATTCTGCAGCCGCCTTAAGGGCATTGACGGAATACTTCACTCCATGATGGGCTTCGAATCGTTGCTTTAAACCTTTTAAAATATTAATCGTTTGTTCGGTCGTTGCTTCAACCACATCAATTTTTTGAAAACGTCGGGTCAATGCACGATCTTTTTCAAAGATGGTACGATATTCAACATAGGTTGTTGATCCAATACATTTTAATTCACCGTTTGCTAGCAGTGGCTTGATTAGATTTGAAGCATCCATGACCCCTCCTGATGCCGCTCCTGCCCCAATAATGGTATGAATTTCATCAATAAATAAAACTGCATTGGGCTGTTGCTTAAGCTCATGTAAAAGAGATTTTAAGCGCTTTTCAAAATCCCCTCGATATTTTGTTCCTGCTAATAAATCTCCTAAATCAAGCGAATAAATGACACAGTTAGATAAAATTTGTGGGACATTTCCAGCAACAATAAGACCTGCCAGCCCTTCCGCTATTGCAGTTTTTCCAACTCCTGCTTCACCCACCAAAAGTGGATTATTCTTTCGTCGTCTACATAAGACTTGAATCGTCCTATTCACTTCCTCTTCTCGTCCTATCAATGGATCTAATTTTCCTGTTAGCGCTTTTAAATTTAAATTGGTGGTATAATTTTCTAATGCACTCGTGCTATTGGTTATTCCCATATTTGGCTCTTCATCGAGGTTTAAACTACCCGCTTCTTTTTCAGGATTATTCAGGTTGTTGTCAATATCAAACTCAGAAGAATATTTTGAGCCAGCACGGGAGATATATTCAACAATTTTAAATCGATTAATGTTTTCTTTAGATAACACATCAACTGCATAACTATCTTGCTCACTAAAAAGTGCAACTAAAACATGTGCACCATTCACTTCTACCTTACCGGCTGACTGAACATGAAATACTGCTCGCTGCAAAACTCGTTGAAAACCTAAAGTAGGTTGCGTCTCAATTTGTCTGCTCGCAGTCGTAGTTAGATCTTTCGATCTATTTTTAAAATACAACTGTAGACTATCACGTATATGTTCGATATTAGCGCCGCAACCTTTTAAAACGTCAGCTGCGGTTATATTATCTAACAATGAAAGTAGCAAATGTTCTATTGTTAAAAATTCTTCTTTTTGCTCTCTAGCGGTACGAAAAGCATTATTTAACGTTAATTCAAGCTCTTTACTTAGCACACTCTACCCCCAGAGTCATTTTCATTACTATCCCACACATTTATCTTCCTAATTTTTTTAACCATTTTTAGTGCATTCAATTCTGCACCAACTTCTCACTATAATTGAACGATATATATATTCAGCAATACCGTATATGGTCACTTGCAACCTATATTAGTGTATTTCATAAACATTATAGTTTGATTAAAGCAAAACCAAATCAAAAAAATGCCCTCACAATGTGTTGCTAACCAAATTTAATGAATCATTATCCGAAAACTTAGCTTCACTAAAGCGTTTAGATCCAATGTAATATTGATAATCATACCCACAACAAATTGTATCGTTCATAGTATTAAGCATAGACAGGTTTTAAGAAAGTGCTGAATAAATTACTATATATTCTTATATTTTTTTTAGGTTTTTTGATATCATAACGGTTATGCTAATGACTCGGATAAAATTATGCATATTGTAGTAGGCATGTCAGGTGGGGTAGATTCGTCTGTAGCCGCTTATTTGTTGCACAAAGAAGGCCATAAAATTACTGGTCTGTTTATGAAAAATTGGAATGAAGATGACTATTTAAGTCATTGTGCAGCGACTCAAGATGAAGCTGACGCTCGTACAGTTTGTGATAGGCTGGGGATTGCCCTACACACTGTAAATTTCGCTCAACAATACTGGGACAATGTTTTTGAGTATTTTTTAAGTGAGTATAAAAACAATAGAACGCCTAATCCAGATATCCTATGCAACAAAGAAATAAAGTTTAAAACATTTTTAGATCATGCTTTAGACTTAGGTGCTGATGCGATTGCAACAGGACACTATGCCCAAATTAAACTTCAATCAGGGAAATATGAACTGTGGTGTGGGGTCGACGATAATAAAGATCAAAGCTATTTTTTATACCAACTTAATCAACATCAACTCAAACATGCTCTATTCCCTATTGGCTCTTACTACAAATCTAAAATACGTGAGATCGCTAGAACACAAGGGTTTATTACTCACAATAAAAAAGATAGTACTGGAATTTGTTTTATTGGCGAAAAACGCTTTAACGATTTCTTAAGCCAGTATTTACCCGCTAAACCGGGCCGTATCGAATCACCCGAGGGCGAAATTCTAGGAGAGCACCAAGGCCTTATGTATTATACAATTGGGCAACGTAAGGGATTGGGACTAGGAGGTAAAGCTGATAGCGTAGAAAAACCATGGTACGTCGCTGATAAAGACGCTGCATCAAACACCCTTATCGTTGTGCAAGGCAGTAATCACCCTAAACTATTCAAGCAACGATTAAAATGTCAACAAGTTCACTGGATTAGCCCACCTGGGCCAAGCTCTGCGCTGATGTGCTTGGCTAAAATTCGTTACCGCCAAGCACCGCAGGCTTGCACCATCAATATTGCAGAAAATACTGATGAATTGATAGTCGACTTTCTTGAACCGCAAAGAGCTATCACTCCTGGGCAGGCAATCGTATTTTACAATCAAAAACATTGCTTAGGGGGCGCCACCATTGTTGAGTAATGATAAATGCTTAACCAACCGGTATCACTCTGATTAAAACGCACACTTAGGATTCAATAAATTAACGTCTGATTCTCACATAACCTTTGAAATATGCTAATATTAAAATCATAGCGTTACCTTAGGAGAATTGCAGAGTGAATAATCCTTTCCATACAATTTTAAATATTAACAACCAGTCGTACAATTATTATAGTCTTACTAAAGCAAAAGATATTGGTGATTTCTCAAGGCTTCCCAAATCACTGAAAATTTTATTAGAAAATTTACTTCGCTATTATGATAACGCTTCAGTCAATCACGCAGATTTAGAAGCCATGTACGCTTGGCTGAGCAATAAAACTTCAACTTACGAGATTGCTTATCGACCTGCTAGGGTACTCATGCAAGATTTTACTGGTGTACCTGCAATTGTAGACTTAGCAGCAATGCGCACTGCCATGGCAAAAATGCACGGCGACCCAGAAAAAATAAACCCTCTGGTACCCGTTGATTTAGTCATTGATCATTCCGTGCAAGTTGATTCATTCGGTCATCGAAATGCTTTTATAAAAAATGTTGAACTTGAAATGCACCGCAACTTCGAGCGCTACCAGTTTTTACGTTGGGGTCAAACTGCCTTTAAAAATTTCCGTGTCGTTCCTCCAGGCACCGGTATTTGCCACCAAGTTAACTTGGAATATTTAGCAAAAGTGGTTTGGCAAAATGATAATAACACTATTTACCCAGACACCTTAGTAGGGACTGATAGCCACACCACTATGATTAATGGTTTGAGTGTGCTCGGCTGGGGTGTGGGTGGAATCGAGGCTGAAGCAGCAATGCTAGGGCAACCTATTAGTATGGTCATACCTGAGGTTATTGGCGTGAAGCTCACGGGAAAGCTCTGCGAAGGAATTATTGCAACAGATTTAGTTCTTACCATTACGGAAATTTTACGTAAACGTGGGGTTGTTGGAAAATTTGTAGAATTTTTTGGACCTGGACTTGATCAATTACCTTTAGCTGACCGCGCAACCATCGCGAATATGGCCCCTGAGTACGGTGCCACATGCGGCTTCTTCCCCGTCGATCAAGAAACCATTAACTATTTAAAATTAACCGGTCGGAATCCTGAGTTGATAGAGTTAGTGATTGCTTACGCAAAGGCTCAAGGTTTATGGCGCGAATCTGACGAAGCGGATCCCGTATTTACTGAAGTGCTAGAAATCAATTTAGATAAAATTGTTCCCAGTCTTGCTGGTCCAAAAAGACCACAAGATAGGGTCGCTGTTACTCAATTAAAATCAGCTTTTGAAGAATGCATGCGAGATAATGGCAAAAACAATGATTCCACTGCAGTTGAAGTCAAGGCAGGCAACTACAAACTTACCCATGGTGCTGTCGTTATCGCAGCAATTACTAGCTGCACGAATACATCAAATCCTAGTGCTTTAGTGGCTGCAGGTTTACTTGCACAAAATGCTTTGAAAAAAGGATTAAAAACTCAACCATGGGTCAAGACTTCACTTGCCCCAGGCTCAAAGGTTGTCACCGAATACTTAGAAAAGTCTCATTTACAAGAGTCACTTGACCAACTAGGATTCAATTTAGTGGGATATGGCTGTACCACTTGTATTGGCAACTCTGGTCCATTGCCTGATGAAATTTCTACAGCAATTAATCAGGGTGATTTAGTTGTTTCTTCAGTATTATCTGGTAATCGCAATTTCGAAGGACGCGTACACCCCCTAACAAAAGCAAATTGGTTAGCCTCACCAGCACTTGTCGTTGCTTATGCGCTTGTGGGTACCACCCATATCGATCTCAGTAAAGATCCTTTAGGCACAGATCATGACGGGCAACCCGTTTATTTAAAAGATATATGGCCAACTAATCAAGCTATCGCTGAACAGGTCAATACAGTAATCACTGATGAGATGTACAATAAACAATATGCAGATGTCTTTACAGGTGATGAAATTTGGCAAAATATGCCCACTGTAAATAGCAAAACTTACGAGTGGAACTCAGACTCTACCTATGTCCAACATCCCCCCTACTTTATCGATATGCCAGAAAAACCACTGGGCCTTTCGAACATTAATCATGCAAGTATTTTAGCTTTGCTTGGTGATAGCGTTACCACTGATCATATATCTCCTGCAGGTAATATCAAGCCTGATAGTCCTGCAGGTAAATATTTACGCTCTCATGGAGTGAAAATAACTGAATTTAACTCATATGGTTCGAGACGCGGTAACCATCAAGTGTTACTTAGAGGTACTTTCGCAAATATTCGAATTCGTAACGAAATGGTCCCTGGAACCGAAGGGGGAATCACCAAATATATTCCCACTGATGAAATTTTGTCTATTTATGATGCCGCAATGCTTTATCAAAAAAACAATACCCCTCTGGTAGTAATAGCCGGCAAAGAATATGGTACTGGTTCGTCACGAGATTGGGCAGCTAAAGGCACCTTGCTTCTAGGTGTAAAGGCTGTCATTGCAGAAAGTTTTGAAAGGATACACCGTTCTAATTTGATTGGAATGGGCGTATTACCATTGGAGTTTACTCAAGGTGATAATCGCATCAATCTCAATCTAACAGGATATGAACAAATCAGTATTAGCAATTTAACAGAGAATTTTCATCCAAGAAAAAGATTAAGTGCTATTATCAATTATCCTAATGGCTTATCAAAACCGATCGAACTTTTAACAAGAATAGATACTGAAGATGAAATGAATTATTATAAAAATGGGGGTATTTTGCATGTAGTGCTACGTCAATTAGCAAATAATAATGACTCTTAATATAAGAGATTCGTTTGAGCTAGAGTTAAAGAATTAATCTAGCTCAAATGCTTCTTTATAATCTAAACGAAGCGCCGTATCTTGCTCTGACTTTTTTAGATAACAGTTACCAATAACTAAAGTTTCAATTTCAGTACCCATAAAGCAGCGGAAAGCGTCCGCGGGAGTGCATACAATGGGTTCTCCTCGCACATTGAAACTAGTATTAATTAAAATAGGCACTCCTGTCTTTTGGTAAAAACGCTCAATTAATTGGAAATATTTTGGATTTGTTGCGTGATCAACAGTTTGTACACGCGCGGAATAATCTACATGGGTCACTGCGGGGATACGCGAGCGCAAAACTTTTAGCTTATCAATACCAAACAATTGCTGCATCGATTCGTCAGCAGCTATTCTTTTATCTTGAGCTACTTGAGCAACCATCAACATGTAAGGGCTAGAACTATCAAAATTAAACCATTGTTTCATATGATGCGTTAATATTGAAGGAGCAAATGGCCTAAATGATTCACGATACTTAACTTTTAAATTTAAAGTGGTTTGCATCTCTTCATTCGTAGGATCAGCAATAATTGACCGGTTCCCCAAAGCTCTTGGGCCAAATTCCATTCGGCCCTGGAACCATCCCACTGCATTACCTGACGTAATATCTGCTACCGTCTTATCTATCAGCTCTTCATCTGATAAAATAGTATATTTTGCACCGATTTCTTGTAGTGCTGATACGATCTCTTCTGTGCTAAAGTCTGGTCCTAAATAACTACCTTGCATTGCATCCTGATTATAATTATTTCGAGGCTGACCTTGTAATAGATGATAAGCTGCTAATGCTGCGCCGAGTGCGCCCCCAGCGTCACCGGATGCAGGTTGGACCCATATATTTTTAAATAATTTTGCGTTCGCTAGTTTTCCATTGGCGACACAATTTAATGCTACACCACCGGCCAAACATAAATTTTCATAGTCAGGATACTGAGATCGTAAGTTTTTAGCAATTTTCAAAATGACTTCTTCAACCACAGCTTGTACGGATGCTGCTAAATCCATATGAACTTGTTCTAAAGCTTCTCCTTGTTGTCTAACTGGGACATTAAATAATTTAACAAAACTCTGGTTAGTCATCGTCAGACCAGTACAGTAATTAAAATATTCCATATTAAGTCGATAAGAACCGTCATCTTTCACATCAATTAGATGCTGTAAAATCTTATCTTTGTATCTAGCTGTACCATATGGGGCTAGACCCATAACTTTGTACTCACCGGAATTTACTTTAAACCCAGTATGATAAGTAAATGCTGAGTATAATAGTCCCAATGAATGGGGAAAATGTATTTCTTTTTGAATCTCAAGCTTATGCTCGTTGCCTAATGCAATAGAGGTTGTCGTCCACTCCCCCACGCCATCCATCACTAAAACAATCGCTTTGGTAAATGGGGAAGGATAAAATGCACTAGCTGCATGAGAAAAATGATGCTCACTAAATAATAACTTTTTATCGCAATCAAAATTTAAAAATTTTTTTTGTAGAAATTTTTTAATCATTGACTTTTGAAATAATTTTTCTTTTAACCAAATAGGCAATGCTTTGCTGAATGAAAGGAAACCTTTAGGCGCATAAGCTAAATAGGTTTCTAGTAAACGTTCAAATTTTAAAAAAGGTTTTTCATAAAAAACCACATGATCGATATCATCAACACTCAAATTAGCAGCCTTTAGACAGTAATCAATGGCATTTTGAGGAAAATTTGCATCATGTTTTTTTCGTGTAAAACGTTCTTCTTGCACTGCAGCAATAATTTTACCATCTACTAAAATTGCTGCGGCACTATCGTGGTAGAACGCTGAGATTCCTAATATATTCATAATTAATTCTAAAATAATGTATAGATAAATGGCGCGATTGCGCTACCTTGAGTCAAAACCATCAATGCCCCGCAGAGCACAAAAGTAATAATAATTGGTAACAACCAAAATTTTTTTCGGGCTTTCATAAATGCCCAAAGCTCTAATATAAATGACATATAATTCTCCTTGAAACAAACATTAAAATTGCTGCCGTAGGGTTTGAGGCTCAGGTCCGGCGGGATCACGCTTAATCCAATAGCTTTTACACTGTGAATGCAACCTTAGGCGCAGTAAATCTTTGCCACAACAGCGCAATATTAAACCAAGTGGCATAAGCAAACCAAAGAACAATACGGTTAGGATCACTGGCGTGACAATTTTTCCTAATAATAATCCAAATTTAGACCAAAGCCGATTCGGTAACGCTAACCAATCTACGCGGTAAATTGTTATCATTAGTGTAAAAATCGCTGTCACGAGTAACCAATAGTGTGGTTCATTCAAACCTAGCAATGGTAACAATCCTAAAAGAGCAAATACTATTGAAAATGTTATTCCAAAATTACGATTAGAGGAATGTTGCGGAAGAGCAAATTCTACTAAGTTTTCATGCAAATTTCTATCTTTCATCTCACATACTTAAATTAAGTTCATTGATTTTTAAATGAATTATCATGCCTATCAAGACATTGTGCAAGTATATCCTCTTGACTATAGCATTTAATGTTAGATTCTAAGTTATTTAAAGGTCGCGTGCTTTTTAGTATCACAGGTTTTTTTTGACGATTTTTGTCTAAAATTTGCACCACCTGTTGAAAAACAACCCATGCCCTCACCCTTACTCCTTCCTTAGTATTGTGTATGGCATCAGAAAACAATAAAGAATCTCGAGGCATGTAAGCATCAACATCAATCAAATTCAGATGATAATGTTCAGCATATTTTTTAAAGACCGTATTTTGGAAATCTGCAAGCTCACGAATAAGCCCATAT
>Ga0100380_10008157_pt1 | contig 10381 bp, 8 predicted proteins | sample CryGeymeta201504_FD_80417 | JGI IMG/M metagenome (GOLD analysis project Ga0100380, IMG submission 80417) | Groundwater microbial communities from Crystal Geyser aquifers in Utah, USA - Crystal Geyser metaG 2015-04 | ecosystem: Environmental > Aquatic > Deep subsurface > Groundwater | place: USA... | reverse complement strand
CAAGTCCTTGAAAGCAGGTCAAAGAGTTGTCTATACGTCTCCCATTAAAGCTCTGTCTAACCAGAAATTTCGCGATTTACAAGAAGAATTTGGAGATGTTGGATTAATGACCGGAGATATTACAATCAATCCAACGGCTACGGCGCTCGTCATGACAACAGAGATTTTGAGGTCAATGCTCTACCGTGGTTCCGAGTTAATGCGGGAAGTAGCGTGGGTCATTTATGATGAAGTGCATTACTTGCGAGATTCTGAACGCGGTGTCGTTTGGGAGGAATCCATCATTCTCTTGCCTCATAGGGTACGCAGCGGTGTTTGATGTCGCTGCTATACTTTATTTCTTTCTGTTGAATAGTGGCTTGTTTTGTCATTTTTGACCTGAATTGATTCCTGACGCATTTTTTCTTCCCTGCTGGACCCGAATAGGTGCGTTTTGTGTTCTTGAGTGCCACTATTCCAAATGCGTCGCAGTTTGCGGACTGGATTGCGGCGATACATCATCAACCTTGTCACGTTGTATATACCAACTACAGGCCAACACCCTTGCAACATTACATATTCCCACAAGGAAGTGAAGGTCTTCATTTGGTTGTAGACGAGAGAGGAAAGTTTCGAGAGTCTAATTTCGAAAAGGCCATGGCTACTTTAAAATCTGGAAATGCTGATGCGGCGGCAGCCGAAGCTATACTGTCATCGGGGAATACAGGTCGAAAAAGAAAGCGGTCCATGGGTGGAAAGAAGGGTGGGGGCCAATTCGCTGATTTACATCGTATCGTCAAACTAATCATGGACAGAAACCTGAATCCCGTCATCGTGTTTTCATTTTCCAAGAAAGATTGTGAAAAGTACGCTCTGGCATTGAATAAGGAAGACTTCACCGATGACGTCGAAAAAGATCTCATTGCACAAGTCTACAACAATGCTATTGAATCACTTGGAGAGGATGACCGTAAACTACCGCAAGTTGAGGCTTTGTTGCCGTTGCTGAAGCGAGGCATTGGGATCCATCATGGTGGTCTATTGCCCATTCTTAAAGAGGTCACAGAGATTTTGTTTTCAGAGTCTCTGGTCAAGGCGCTATTTGCGACGGAAACCTTCTCTATTGGTATCAACATGCCTGCAAAGACAGTTGTCTTCACAAACACGAGAAAGTGGGATGGACAAGATTTTCGCTTTGTAACAACCGGGGAGGTAAGCTCTAGCCGTCGACTATTTGTGTGGCGTTTGTTCTCTTATATAAACACGATCTCAAGCAAGTTGTCAATTATTTCTTAATCTATCTCGTTCAATGCAGTATACACAAATGAGCGGGCGAGCTGGTCGCCGTGGAAAAGATTCTCGTGGTATTGTTATTCAAATGATCGACGAAAAGATGGAACCTGCGGTTTGTAAGGGCATGCTTTACGGCCAAACGGAAAACCTCAACTCGTCGTACCACATCAGCTACAATATGCTGCTGAATCTCATGCGCGTTGAAGATGTCGATCCAGAATATTTGCTGCGAGCATCTTTTCATCAGTTTCAGCGAGAACAAGATGCTCCCGCTTTGATTAGCCAAGCCGAAGAACTGGAGCGAGAGTCAGAACAGGTTGACCTAGGGTCGAATGATGCTGCCCAGCTAGCCTTGGAATACTACCAAATGGACCAGCAGCTTCTCTTAATACGCAAGAAGATCAAAAATATTGTGCAAAAACCAGACTATGTCTGGAAATTCTTGCAACAAGCGGGCCGCATCTTGGATGTGTCCGTCGACGGCGAGTCCTATGGCTGGGGGGCATTGGTTGCCTGTCAGAAGAAACAAGGGATGGAAGCGGGAGGTGAAGCGGGTCGCATGGCGACATTGTCTGCTAGACCACAGTACACATTACGTGTTCTTCTCATGTGCGTTGATCGCCACTTTGATTGTGTGGATGGGAAAGAAAAAGAGGAGGATGCTGACAACTCTGGTCTTCTTTGGCGGGGCTCTGGCCGAGAATGTCGACCGGCAAAGCTTGGAGTTGACGACAATAAAATCATACACATGCGAGAGTTTACCATCAGTCTCGATCAGGTAGAAAGAATATCGGCTGTTCGGATATTCATGCCACAAGATCTTACCAGCTCAGCCGGGCGCAAAAAGGTAGAATTATCGGTTCGGGAGCTCATCAAGCGTTTTCCCGACGATACTGTGCCTCTCTTGGATCCAGTCAAGGATATGGGCATCATGGATAGAGCTCTGGGCACTCTGCTGAACCGCGCGCAAGCTTTGAGTGAAAGGCTATCACAGCACAAGCTTTCCACCGACTACGAAGAGGAGGATAGAATTCGCCTGGTTAACGCCTACGAGAAGAAGTCGGATCTTCAAGAGCAAGCCCGAACGCTTCGCGAAGAGGCGCGATCGTGTCAAATAATTGTCATGAAAGACGATTTGAAAAAGATGAAGAAGGTTTTGAAGCGTCTCGGACATGTTGATGCAAATGGCGTCATTCAGACGAAAGGTCGGACTGCTTGCGAGATAAACACCTCTGATGAGCTTGTAGTCGTGGAACTCATTTTCGCTGGTGTCTTTAATGATCTGGCCCCCGAGCAAATTGCGACACTTCTATCGTGTATGACTTACGACGAGAGAGCCAAAGACGACGACAGTACCAGTGGTCTAAAGCCTTTACTCCTCAAACCATTCCACAAGCTGAGAGAAATCGCACGATCAGTTGTCAAGACGCAAATAGCCTGTGGTATAGAGACCAACGAAGAAGACTTTGTTCAAAAATTCAATCCTGGAATGTACGTACACATTTATTGTTTGCTTGAAGTTTGAAGACATGGCAATGATTATGAATTCTACGTTGCCTCATATGCAAATGTTTGAGCCGCGGCGTGCAAGCGCTGGAGCTCGCAGGAGTGTTAAGCCTGGGGTAATCCTACCTGTTATGAGGAATACATAGCGACCATACTCTCTGAGCCATGCCATGTTTGAAGTGAACGATGTATGATTTTGGTAAATTACAGTCTAACTTTTCATCTTTCTTGCCTTTGTGTGCACAGGATGGAAGCTGTGTTTGCGTGGTGCAAGGGTGCCAAGTTCATAGAAGTGCAGAAACTGACAGGCTCTTTCGAAGGAACCACAATTCGCACTTTGAGACGGCTGGAAGAATTGATTCGCCAGATTGCCAGTGCCACGAAAGCTATTGGAAACCACGAACTGATGACAAAATTTGAGAAGGCTGGAGAGTTGCTGAAACGCGATATTGTCTTTTGCAGTTCTCTGTATCTTTAAACAAAATCTGCTTTACCTTATGCTTGCTCGTATGAGTAGCCACTTTAGTTTGCAGATGAGTATATTGGGTCAAGTTGTAGGCATCGAAGTTAGGGCAGCTCGGGCTTCGATTCTCGTTGAAGCTCCCCAAATTTACTCTCTTAGTCCAATCTGCACTAAGTTTTTTCTTCTCGATCAAAAACTGTCTGCAGTCATTTCTGTTTCTCCTTGAAATTTCTCTGCTGAGGGAGACTTTCGATAGCATTGCAATCATGGCACCACAGGCAATTTTTATCCCCGTTTTCATGGCACACGCAAGAGCATCCATAACTGATGGCTTTTGTCCAGCCAGCATTAGGAACGCAATTCTTTTTTCCCTCTACAAACTCCACATTGTTTTCATCTGGAGAAGCAGCGGCTGGTGGATTATAGCTTGCAATGTACTCGTCAAAATCTAGCCTTTGAGCCTGTTTCTTACAAGCATTTAGCCATGCTACGTTCACAATAGGAATTCCTTTTTTATAAGCCTTTCTGACGCGTTGGGTCCCTTGCTGGACTGCGGCGGAGGAGCAGATGACACAAACCACCTTCTTGTGAACCTGATTGGAGACAGTAGCTCCAAGTGCCAGACACTGGTCCGCGACAGTTTGGTAGGATACAGCATCAATCGGTTTTGCGTCGATGGTAGAAGCATTGTTCTTTTGAAAAGTCGACACAGCAAGAACCATCCCTTGCAAAATTGTGGAAGAATTGGATGGCAATTTTTTGCGTTTTGGGGTGCCGGAGTTCTGTTGAGATGGCCTTTTTTTCTTCTTGTTTTCATCGTTTATGGGCAGCTCGTTAATGATAAGTGGCTTGGCTTTGTTTATGTTTTGAGACGGGGGCATTGTTGGCTCTCTTTTACTTGAGCAGCAGATTCTAGTTTTTAGTTTCTAGTGCTGGACGAAATGCAGAATCCGAAGATTGACTTGTCTTTTAAAGGAAGTGCTGCAATTCAACTGTTAACAGTTTCGCTGAACTGTGAACAGGTTCAGATTTCAGATAAAATAAATCGGTTGGTTGTCGCTGGTATGAAGCATCCACGACTGAAAGTCGAGCACTTTTGCGCGAGAGCAACAACACGTGCGATCAAGCACATGCAGTTAAGAACATGCATACAAAATAGAGGTTAAGGTGGGAGACACATAAGAGCAACTAAGAGATAGTCCCCTCTGCTCCAGTCAAAACAAAAACGACGAAAGGCCACCGCATGCGATAAGGCAAGCCTTGCCTCTTGGGCAGGCCCTGCTTTGTATCTCAGCGTCACGGAAAGGAAATGGTTAGTCTTCAATAAATTGCCGAGTATTTTTCGCCCGTCCTGTCTTCCAATATCATCTAGATGCAGCCCTCCTTGAAGTAAAGTGCAACTTTTTTCGTTCATATTGGCAGATTCGTGATGCCGGTATATAATGGGTAGGCGCTTCTTTGCTGGAACAATGAGCATTGTTGGGTTGAGTGGAGCTGTAGTTGTGGGATCTTGTTCCAAATTTTTTGTGTTGTGCTTTTGTCGATCGTTGATGATAGACAAAGTGGTCACATTCATCTTTTGCTGGCAATGGTAGAGTGTAGAGTGTTCGTTCCATTTTTGCTTCCACTCTACCTTTCCCCCACAGTACCTGCCTTTGCTGGAGCAAAATGAGGAATCGGCTTTTGCTACTCTAGCGTCTACTCCTAATTCATTTTGGGTGCCGTCACTAGGTCATGACTACCACCCGCCCGACCATCCATTTATTACTCAGCACTCAGATATACAAGCTGCACTAGTAGGTCCCTAGCTTGGGCACCCCCGTTCCTATAATAGATATGATAACAAGCTGTTGCTGGATACAGATAGTTAGTTATAGCTGTGACGAATGACTCCATTGTGGTTTCTAATAAGTGATGAGGAAAGTCCACTGTTCCAATCCAGCCAAGGAGCAATAGATGGGCCCTCCTGGCTCAGCCTTGTACTCATTTAAGTGTAATAATGGCTAGCTATCACATGATACGGATCAACTAGCTATACACCTACTAGCTAGGCATTTTCCGCAGCTAATCAATTGTCAACAATATTCTGGAATAGCTAGCCAAAGCAAAAGGAAGCCTCTACAAAATTGCATATGCCTGAATCTAAGAACTACTGCAGATGGACGGATACCAACCGAAAAGACAATGTGATTTATTCTGCAAAAGAACTTGCTGGGTTGAATTTGTTCGTTCAAGTAATCAAGACAGGTTGAAGTACACTTTCCTATTGCCTCGCAAAAAAGCTTGTACCATGGCCTCGCTCATTGTACAACTGACTGCAAAAACAGCTAGCAGAGCAGTCTTCTGAGGTGATAAACGAACGGACAAGAACCACTTGCTCAACAGCGACTAAAAGCATCCATGCTTCCATTGACACCTCCCCGGCTACGTTTTGTCTGACGACGACCAGAAGATCGAGATCCACCGCCCATATTTTCACTCGTACGACGCTCATCTCCGTCGGGCCAACCACGTACGGATCCTCCTCCACCAATGAGGTTGGGACCATCTGGCTCTCCGCGAAAACTAGATGCTTCCGCCTTTTTGGCGCGATCTAAGACGGCCATATGGTGGCGACCAATGTTGCCCATTTGGTTTTGGACATGCTGGGATTGCATATTTTGAATACCCTTGGCATTTTGGAGACGTCCTTGGTGAAAATGTTGGATGGTCGCCAACATGGAACCCCCATTCGATAAGGGAACGTCTCGAGGGCGACAGGGTGGTCCTTGGCGGGAGGAAATCCAAAGAGCCTTGGTCTTTTGACAAAGTTGCCCAGCTACGACCCGGGCATAGACGCACGACAAGGTTAAGTCTTCTACCTCTCGCAAGATGGTATCGTCGACCAATTCTCCAAAGCCGCACTCACGGGCCAGTGCAGAATATGCTACAACACATCCACATCCCGCCGTGCTTGTCTCGCCACTGCACGATCGCTGCACTAAGGTCAGGAGTGTCAATTGACGAAGCTTATGTAGATGCTTGTCACTTAGAGGGAGGAAATCACAGGCGGCTTGCTTGTAGTCTCCGTAAGTACCATAGGAAAATAAATCAAGAGTACGAGCGATGACTTCTCCTTCTCTGCCCGCTGCTTTCAAGCCTTCTCCTAAAACCATTTTGATATCGTCGAATCCGCAAAAGATCTTGGGTTCAGAAATTGCTTTCAGCACGACTGTACGAAGCATTCCGGCATTGGCAGTAGAGGAGGATTCCGCAAGCTCCAGGAGAGGCTTTAGAGCCAAATCAGTATCTAGGAGTGTATCGGCTTCTTCCATAATGAAATTAAGTTATTTGAGTAGCCGAATATGGATGTGCTTTTTCTGTCTCTAGGCCACTGAGTACACTGGATAATGGTTGCTGCCAAATTTTTGCGCTGCGGTTTCGGGCTGCATAAAACGAAAAAGAATCATCCGAGCATCGGATGAAGTTTGGTATCCCCATTAGGGTTATCGTTAAATGATATTTACTATCACCAAACCAGGGATGTTGCCACCCCGGGATATGAAAAAAATTCCCAGAATGTTGAAAAAAATATTCCCGGGGTTGATCCAGTTTATGGCATTTGTTGGGCTTATGTATTATGAACAGTTATTTTTAACAGCATGTGATCTAATTACCATCTCAGAGCAATTTTATTAACTAAGTAATGCTGGCTCATTGCTGGTGGTGGATATCAATTAAAATAAAATGGTCAAGCACATTTAAGCTAGTATTCTTTAACAGGTAGCTAGCTGCTGAGCCACTTTAATTAAATTCAGATAAATATTATTCCAATTAAGATATTGTACTATTTCACATACTGTCAACTTATTTGTGCATTTGGCATGCATTCAACATTAGATGATTTTTATTCAAATTAAAGTAAAATGGTCAAGCACTTTTAAGCTAGTATTTAACAGGCAGCTGCTGAGCCACTTTAATTTAATTCAAATAAAATATTATTCCAATTTAAATATTGTACTATTTTTTCATATACTGTCAACTTATTTGGCATGCATTTAACGCTAGATAATTTTATTTAAATTAAAATAAAATGGTCAAGCACTTTTAAGCCGATATTTAACAGTTAGGTGCTGAGCCACTTTAATTCTTTAATTCGTATAAAATATTATTCGAATTAAAATAAAATGGTCACGCACTATTATTCCGATTAGCTAAAATATTCCTTGTACTATTTCACCTACTGTCGACTTATTCAGCATGCATGTGACACTAGATAGCTTTTATTCGAATAAAAATAAAATGGTCAAGCACTTTAAAGCTACAGTAGTATTTAACTGGTAGCTGCTGAGCCACTTTAATTCTTTAATTCGTATAAAATATTATCCGAATTAAAATAAATGGTCACGCACTATTAAGCTAGTATTGAACAGGTAACTGCTGAGTTACTTTAATCTAATTGGAATAAACATATTTGCTTAGACATTCAAACTTATTTGTATAAAATTAGGTGGGTGGATGGGTGGGTGAACGGTTACACATATAGGAGCACATAAATTTCAGTACAAGACTTCATATCATCATGTTGCACAAAAATATCTAATTACCATATAACATTGAATTATTAATTCTGAATATGAACAAACTAAAAATCCTGTGAATACTGAACATCCCGGAAATGGTGATGAATAAATCGTCAAATTATCAAATTATCCCGGGGTGGGAGTATCCCGGAAAATAGCAAACACAGCCCCAGGATGTTCCCTCCCCATTAATTTGTTTGCCTACTGCAAGCACGAAAATGATGCAGCATAAATGTAAGCACGAAAATGACGCAGCATTTCTATGAGTAGTGTAATGATTTATCGCCTCGCTTTCTTCCCACTTCGTTCTTGCTCCTCATCACTTTCCTCTTTGGATGATTTCTCGGAAGAATCATCTTCGTCCATGAAGGCTTCGTGACCTGCTTCGCCAACGCGCCCGATACCATGGCGCTCGTCATCGTAGTCATCGGAGCTTTCATCGCTGTCCTTGTTGATCCTACTTTCGCTGGTACCGTCGTCATTATAGCTCGACAAGTTGTCCCAACCGTCGATATCTGGTTCTTCGTCGACGTCAACCGGGACTCCCTCCGCTTGGTCCTCCAACATTTTTAGGGCCAGTTCATCGACAAACTTTTCCTCATCCGAGTCGGATTCCCACTGACTTTCGAATTGTTTGTACTATAAAGTTTGGTTGGCAGGAAAGTGTTTGGTTGTTAGTGTCAGAAAACAAAACAGCAATTCCAAAGCACGCATACATTTTATATATCATACGGTGTGATCAAAATCGTTTTGCTCAGCGGCATCCAGCGCATCATCTTCGTCCATCTCCATCTCCTTCTTCTTTGATTTATCGTGAGTTCCGACTCGCTTGGCACGTTCCATGAAAAAAGTTTTGAAAAATTGATCTTGGACATCTGTTTCACGCTGCTTCAGGAAACTTGGATCGTTCACGGGAAGGATCAAACGAGATCCAATCGCCTCCTCACGTGTGCTACGGCGTTCTCCCACACTTTCGCCGCGACAAATTTTATTGGCGGCTCGCTTCACATCCCTGGGATTTCGGTACGCAAACTTGTCCAAAAATGGAGCCAAGCTAAAGTCCTGCAGGGGATTCCCATTGTAAAAAATCGCGCCGACAGTACTAGAAAACTTGGCTACAGAGGGATGATAGTGGCTAGAAGCCAAGGCCAATTCCCAGGACGATGCGTTCTTTGGGGGGGCTCGGTTGCTTTCGTCGTTGTGGACCCACAGGGCTGCTTTCGGTTCACGTTTGGACGGATCTAAGACCACCCCGGCCAAGCTTTCGTCGGGAATTTGCTCCAAATATACTCGAAGTGGTTCATGATGGGAAGCCACTTCATTCAGAACGAAAATGCTCGCAGCAAACGCTGGGGAATTGCAGTGCATGGTGGTGGCCAGCATTCTCTTGGCAATGACAAGAACTCGAGTCGTATCGTTGTCTGCCTTCATGGACTTGTACAGTATATTAAAAAACATGGTGGCATGCTTTCCCATTGTCATAGAGGGTGTCGCAAGGGCGGCAAAAAGTGCACGGTAATAACGATCCTGGCGTCGAACGGACTCCTCAGTTACATCTACGACGGACTCTTTGCCTTTGGTTGGCGAGCCAATGATAATATGAAATAGAAGAGTCAGTGCTTGGGTGGCCGTAGCTGCTGGAGCCGTATGAATTACGCGGTATAGTTCGTCCACATGATCTTCCAACTTTTGATCCTCCATAGGTAAGTAGGGATGGGCTCGATTCACTCCCGCCAACAAAGCTGACAGCAGGCGTGTTTGCACGCCAGACCCCGGAGTGGCTCCGCGGCCTTGTGTCGCTCGAATTACGACTTTAAAAAGCTTAAAATACGTACAGATCAATTCGCCAGGGAGTGAGCTCTCAAGAGGGCTGGATGCGCCCTTCTTAACTAGAGAGCGTTCCAATTTGAGCTGATTCAAGAAAGTAATACAGTTGTAGAGAGCCCGGGAAGACAAATGTGGTCGATGAGCCAACTGTTGCACTTCTCGGGCTATAACCAATTGCATATTGGGGTGTTCTTGTAGAACCTTTCGAAGCTCATGACCTGCAGCAGCAGCCGTCTTTTTGGAAGGATCTCCTAGTTTGTTGGTGAGCATACCTAGAATCGCAGCTTCGCCCTCTGGAACTGATCTTAGCAAAGTGCTCGCTGTTCGCAAAGCTGCCACTTTGGTGATTTCGAGACCTTCGCGCAGAGTCTTTCCTAAGTAATTCCGGATAAAGATGTTGAACTTTTCCTTCACCATTTCTTCAAACCTCCAAAGCAACAAAATGCGGGGCGACATGGTTAAGGCTGATTTACCAGTTTTAGAAGTATCGATCACAGGGAGAGCTCTTTGGTTCAAGGAACATAATTTCCGATCTGCTGGTAACAGTGTGTTGAGAAACAAATCTTCTAAGGCCTCAGCCGCCAGCTGAGCAACACGAGAATTGGTCTGACCACCGCCATCGTCGGTCGAACCTCCCGTCATCTGCAAGAGTCCGTCGATGGCGTGAAACTTGTGGAGTGGATCGTGGCTGATAATCACACTCATGGCCGCGATCCTATCCTTCAGGGTACCTTTGCGGATGGTCCCCTCT
>Ga0100380_10008156_pt1 | contig 10381 bp, 17 predicted proteins | sample CryGeymeta201504_FD_80417 | JGI IMG/M metagenome (GOLD analysis project Ga0100380, IMG submission 80417) | Groundwater microbial communities from Crystal Geyser aquifers in Utah, USA - Crystal Geyser metaG 2015-04 | ecosystem: Environmental > Aquatic > Deep subsurface > Groundwater | place... | reverse complement strand
TTTTATTCCTATACACTGGACTATCACACGTAATACAATAACTGATGCCATGCCCTGTCAATTCATTCTCGTTTGGCAGTCCAAGACGGCGTCTTTGGGCTCCCTGCGTCAAAATAATTTCATGAGCTCGGTATACTTCATTTTTATCAGTAGTGAGTTCAAAACAATGATCGGTACGTTTGAGAGCGATGACCTTACTCTCCACAATTGGCACCTGCAGAGCGCTTGCTTGTTCTTTTATGAAATTCATCAGCTCAAATCCGTCAACCGCTTTGAACCCGGGATAATTTTCAATTTTTCCCGCAAGGGCTGTTTCTCCGCCAAACTGTTCGCCAATCACCAGCGTATTTAGGCGATACCGAGCGGCATAGATGGCCGCCGAAAGTCCAGCTGCGCCGGAACCAATGATAATGAGGTCGTATATTTGCATAATTTTTTGCTGTGATACATTAGTAAAGTAACATGACATCGAGAAAAAAAGATACTATTATCAGTATAGTGCCAAAAATACCGGCAACCTGTTCTCGCCACATTTCTTTCAATACGGATCGGTCAACTTTTTGGTCGCTTAACACCCGATGATGCACCCGCAGAGCTGCATAAGCAATAAGCAAAGTTCCGACAGTGCTCAAGAGTTTAGGGAGAAGCAAACGCATAGTTTTTATAATAATGAAATTGCTCTGATGGCAACAGCATGATATTATATAATATAATAAGAGAAATTTTCTGGTTTGTTACTCATAGAAATTTTTTGTGTATGGAACTTGTGTTTTTTGTTGACGTTGATAATACACTTCTCAATAATGACCAAATAAAAGTTGAAATAAAAGCGTCCCTTACGCGGATTCTGGGAAAACAGGAAGCCGAACATTTTTGGCAACACCATGATTCATTTCGTGAATATGCCAAACTGGTGGATTTTCCGAACATTACTCGGACGTACTGTGCCGAAATAAATGAAAAGACCTGTTCTGTGGTTGTTGGAAATATTTTTAATGGCATTGAGTTCTCTCAATCGCTCTATCCGCAGGCGTTTGAGGCGATAACCCATCTCAAAACGCTTGGCAGCGTCTTCGTTTTTTCCGAGGGGGATATGATTTATCAAAGGCGAAAAATTGAAAAGAGTGGTATTGCCGAAGTCGTTGACGGTATCTTTCTTTTTGAACATAAACTGGATCACCTTGATGAGATTATAGCACAATTTCAAGGTGATCGGTTTATATTCATTGATGACCGAGATGACAAGCTTCTTGAAATCAAACAACGTATTTCTTCAGCTCTTACCATTGTCGTGTGTCAAGGTCACTATACCAAGGAAGATTGTCCTGCAAATCACAGTGCCAATTTTGTTGTCGGTTCAGTGGCGGAGCTCCGGCAATTTTCAGAAGAAACATTTCTTCCACTTAAAACAGCTTGATCAATGAGCCACTTCTTGTTTTGCCGGACATTTGGTATCTCCATATGAGCAGAAGACGCAACATTTGCCGTCTTTCGGTTCCAATTGCGCTCCGCACACAGAGCAGGTGTATTGATTTTGACAACTATCTGTCGGTATTGTTTCTTTTTTAGTGCCACCGCATTTTGGACAAGTAATGGTTGATTCTACATTCATAGAGAGTAATTTAGAATAAATTACTTTTTGCAAAAAATATATTTTGTTACGCAAGACCAAGGGCTTCGTTAATTTTTGGTTTATCAAAACCCATAATAGACACTTCTGTTCCGTCATCTTTCACTATGTGTGTGCAAGGAACTCCTTGTGAGCCACAGGTGTCTATGGATTTTTGAATTTGATCCGGCTGTTCATCCAATAATATCTCTTCGTAAGTGACTCCTTTTTCTTGCAAATAACTTTTTAACATCTTACAGTAGGGACAGGTGGTGGTTGAGTATATTTTTACTTGAGGCATATAAACGGAGATTATAGTGAGTAAATAAAAATAGATGGTGCAAGTATTGTGCTATTTTTGTAGCATTTTACCCAGCCGTATCGGCATCATAATCAGCGCGATGAGAATGCCAAATAAGAGAACAAAAATACCAGTCAGTATTTTCCCAACTCCTAGTAACTTTAGGCGCATCAATTCTGATGGATAATTCTGAATTTTGACCAGTGTTTTGTTCAGCTCGGCGTTGTCCGGTGCGGCTTCTCGCGTAGCTTTGCTAAGCACAAAATAGTCGGTTTGGAGTTTATGAAATGTTACTTCTTCCTTTCCGACTTTTTGATGCATACCTACACCTTGCCAGGCAAATGCAAGAGCGATGATCATAAGCACCATCATCAGGAGTATGGTAGGCGTCATTTTTTGGGAATTCATATGTATTGAGTATTAGTAAATAAAATATAATGGTTCGACCTTTGTTTATTTGGAATAAACTTATGTGCCTTTAGTGCGATACTTTTTCAATCCTTTCGTAAGCATATCTTGCAACTGACAAAGTGAGGTTGTCTTTTCAATCGTACTCTTATTAAGAGTAATCTTCAAATCTTTTTCGTTTAAGACAAATATCGCGGGCAATGGTGTATCTGCAAATTCAGGATGAATACGGAGGAACACATCTTTATGTTGGAATTATTTTTTATAAGGCAAGGTTTCAAGAAATGTCTGCCATTCTTTTTTCATTCCTGCATTTCCATGCGTTAGTTTGCATAGATTACATTGGCATGTCTCCGGAGAAATAATTTTGTGAACACAGTCCGTGACAGAGGCAAAGAATGTCCCGTCCGCATTGTAGACAAAAAGAAGTGTTGTATTGTCTCTATTCATATGTATTACATCTTAGTTTGTAATTTGTACCCCATTCCAAAACGCCAGATAGCCAGCAATATTTATCGCCGCTTCTTTTGGCTCCGGATAATACCATGCCGCGTTCTCGTTCACTTTTCCGTCAACGACAACATGTGAGTAACTTGCTTTCCCTTTCCATGGGCAGGTCGTATGATAGTCACTTGGTTTGAGATATTCCTTTTTTGTGGATTCAGGAGGAAAATAATGATTTCCTTCCACAACGATTGTGTTGTTGCTTTCTGCAATGATACTGTTATTCCAAATTGCTTTCATATGAATATGTGTAACGCTGAATTGGCTCTTAAAAATTTCCGTGTCCAGCTTGTACCCCGCGCACCTTTTCTGGTCCACGATTGTCATAGCGGCTGATAAAATCCTGAATACGATGTTCGTCAACAGCATCATTCTCTATATCAAATGTATCCACTCTGCCCCACGCGACCAGTGAAATATTTCCATCGTTTTGCGAACGCGGTGAAACCACCACGTATTGTCCGGCAAATTTCTTGAGTGTTTCTTTTGCCTCGCTGCTGATTTTTGGATGATATGCTATCCAAATATCACCATGTTCCAAATTGTGTATGACTGTTTCATCAGCAAGAGGTTCATCATAAAATCCGCCTCGAGCCGTTTGTCCATAATGATCCCCGGACGATGGAGGATTTGAATTGTATGATTTACTTTCTTCTCCGACAGCAATGTGGTTTCTTCCTTGATTAAGATATGCGGTACTAAAGTCCTCACCTTGAGGACCAGACATTCGTACTAAGACAATAATTCCGTACACTATCACGCACAGTATTATAAAAGTGATACTGAAGCGCACCATATTCTTTTTTATTTTTTCTCTGCGCATTTGTATCCGTTGTTCTTCTCGTGCTTGTTTTCGCCTTGCTTCTTTGGTTGTGTATTCATTTTTTTCTTTCATATACCTATGATTATGATAATTGCGTGTATCCTGATGTATTAAAAATTGGTCTGCTACCCGCTACGATTTCATCATACATCCATACGGGAATACCAATGTCGGCAACAAAAAGTTTTCCTGACGCTTTTTTTCCTGGCAACGTCTCAAAACACTTTTTGGGCATTGCTAGGGTAAGTGTTGCCTTCGCTTGTATACAAGGTGTAATACATTCCCCGGTATCAGCGTCAACACCGGACGGCATATCATACGCAATAATGGCGCTATTAGCATTATTCATCTGTGTAATGAGCTCGGCATAGATACCTTTCGGCGCTCCGTTTAGATGATATCCGATCAAGGCATCAATAAGGACATCTGCATTGGTAATCATTTTTTCATGTGTGGATTCTTTATTCGAAGCGACAACAATAGTGCAATTCATATCCCGGAGCAGCTTGAGATGATGGAATGGATCCGTCTTCAGATCTTCAGAGGCCAGTATGACTGATACATCGTATCCGTGATTGAGCAGATGTCGTGCTGATGAAAGGCCATCTCCGCCTTTGTTTCCTTTTCCGCACACAACAACGACCTTTTGATCTTTAAAAATTTTGAGATTTTTAAATACGTTTAACATATGCCATCCCGCAAGTTCCATCATTTGACGAATTTCAAGACCATGGCGAACTGCGATCGCATCCAGTTGTTCCATCTCTTCGGCTGTTGCAAAATACATATGACATTTAGTACGTTATACTCCACAAACCCGCCCACGCTCCGATGATATGAACAATGCCGTAGAGCCAAATAATATACGCGAGTACTGAAACGATAGTTACAGCCAAGACGGTGTTCATTACTTCATTGTGTCTTCGCTTTGCCTGGTCAAACGTGCAAATACCTTTCTTTCTGAAAGACAGAATAGTTGCCACAGCCAATACAAGTAGCCAGAGCGCACGAAACCACCATTTGTATTGTCCATACAAAACATCAGCGAGTGAGCCCGCAACCACCGCACTCTCCAGCCCCCCCAAAAAAAAGAACCAATGGAGACACACAACATAAAGATGCGAGTAATACCGGGATGCCAGTGTTTTTGAGCACATCCTTTGAAAAGAATGGTTGTTTCTTATTCATATATGTTATTCTTTTTCAAGAAATTGCTGCTCAAATGTGCTAATATCAAGATAGTTGCTATCAAGCAGATACGTTTGCAGTTGTTTGTCAAGCCCCGTGATAATAAATATACCCACAAGAACGAACAGAATCCCCAATGATTTTTTAAACCATCCGCTTGGATTTGCCGCCCAACGAATTTTTTTGATGACTATCTGCCCTAAATATCCTATCAAGAGCAGCATTACCGAGAGACCTAGCGCATACGCAATCAGATACACGAGTCCAACACCGAATTGTTGTGGCAATACGGTTGCGAGAATGAAAAAATATGTCGGAGAACAGCTGGAAAATACCGGACCAAGTGCAGCGCCAATCACTATATCTCGGACGAATGATGGCTCTTTGTTTATCTGCTTAGCAAGCAGGTCTTTGGAACCACCGGACAATTTCAATCTTGCTGATACAGCATCCCACAATCTCGGAAAAATCATAGTTAATCCGAGAATCATCAAAATTCCTCCGGAAAGAATTGCCCATGTGCTTCGAGGAATATCAATAAGCGCGGTGCTAAATTTTAACGCCAATGTAAAGAGTACTATTGACACAGCAAGAGACGCGGTAATAATAAGCGGGCGAAACACATCCCGTTTTCCATTCTGAAGCGATCCACCGATGATAATAGGAAGTACCGGCAGGATGCAGGGAGCGAGGATGGTGAGCACTCCGGCAAAAAATGAGACAAGTAATAGTGTCATATTATTTGACATGACTTGTGAATGCATCAAGGGTCACATCGCTGCTCCATTTTTTTATCATATTTCCGGCACTATCCACTTGCACAAACGTGTGTTGGGTTGTCACGCCATATTTTTTTCTGAGTTCGAGTTCTGTGTCATAATCAAGCGTCAAAATAGTAAGATCCTCTGGTATCTGATCCTTTTTGGATAAAATATCTTTTTCAAGCACTCGACAACTTGGGCACCACTCAGCTTTGAAAAAAAGTACGACAGCTCCTGAGTCCGCGAATGCCAGTTTGCTTTCATCGTATGGCTCATAACGTCCAGCGGATGATTGATTTGGAGAGTTATTTTGTCCATCTGACTGAGTAACAACAGACGGCCGAGACGTGTTATCTGATGATGTATCAGATTGAATCGTGTTGGAGCAACCTGCTCCAATAAGAAGCAAAGCACCGAGTACCATTGTTCCTAAAAGAAATGTTTTTTTCTTCATAGATAACGTATTATATGAATGTATAATGAATTATTTTGTATTGGTACAATACTTGCTACACATCCTATGTGTTAATAAAAAAAATATTTGAATCACCACTGTGCTCAGTACGACCGTAGTAATTGCGCTCGTTATGCCAAGCGGCATATTACGAATATATGATGCGTACAAAAACCACGCAATCACACTATGCATGCGATGTTTTTATTTTTTCACACACATACATATGTTGCGGATTGTACATAGTACTATATACATTACATGTAAAAATATACTTATTTGTACAACTCCGTTTCGGGATGTACCGCTACCCAACTAAACCAAAAGCTTCCAAATGGATTGACGCGTTCCATTTCACCTGATTCTGTTTTTTCAAACAACCGTACCGCATCCAAATCTACATCATACTGTGCTACAATTTTTTTTCCTTCAAATGTATCATTTATTTCACTTTTTTCTTTTATACTTGGCGTATAATACGCTTTTGCCTTTCCATTGACAACAATTCCCAAAATAAAATCTTTTTTCTCAAGTCGATTATCTTCTGCGCTTACTTGAAAAAATACATCATCATTTGAATAATAATCTCCATACGGATCATTCCCATAAAACCTTGCAGCTCCAGTATCTTTTGACAATACCTGACCTTCCGGAAATTTCTGTTTCCATTCTCCAAAGGTTGTCACATCAGATGGTAATACTTCCAATTTTTCTCCCGCCATTTCACCTACTATAGATTCCCCAAGTATCTGTGACCAATAACTTTCTGTTTTTCTATCATACATGACCAAATTTGATTCATACAGTTTTCCTGATGTTCCAAACTCGACACGTTCTCCATGAATCAATGGATCAAATACAATTGCCGTAAAACAAAGCGGACAATATGTCACCAAAACATCTTGTCCATCAAACGAGTCATTTACAATCTCATGCCAGACAAGAATTTGAAACGGATAAAAACGATCAACACCGTTGAGTGATACAGCAACTCCAGGTTCTGTTTCACTCAAAAAATCATTTCCGACTTCTATAGATATAAATTTCGGATTATCTATGGAAGGAATTCCATCTTTTGGCGGACCGCCGCTGACTATTAACTCCAAAGGCACCGTATGCTTTACTTCATCATTCGTCTGTAAATTTTTAAGAATACCGGTTTGGGAAAATTGACCTTGCTGATTGTTCGTTTTTGATTGAAGAAAGAAAAATAATATGCCAACACTGAGGACAAGTATAAGAGGAATGAATATTTTGATAGAACGTGTCGTCATACATCACAAGTCATAATACGCTCGGGCGAAAGTTTCCGAGAGAGGGATAAAATTGAATATGCAAGCATGACCACTGCTAACATGCTAAATTCCGCACCATGAAGAGGAAGTACACCAATCAGTGTCCAACTGGCAGACAGACCAATAATGGAAGAAAGAATAACTGACCCACAAGCTCCACATCCCACACCAAGAATACCACTCATGATCCCCACAAACCCGATGGAAGATCCACGAAAAAACTGAGTACGACAACGAAAGTAATACACCAAAAGAGCAATGTTTATACCTGTCAATACAGCGACTATGAGGATAAATACGATTGACGAGCTACTGAGATTTAGTGGAACAGCTCTAAAACTGTCAAAAACAAGCAGAATTCGATCGAATACTGATCCAGCGGGAAGTTGAAAGGATAATGCAACAATGGAACGAATTGCAAGTGCAAAAGAAGCAATAGCAAGAGTGAACGCTACAAAAATCGACAAAATTAAATATGCGGGTTTTTGCAATATTGACAGTATCGTTTTGAATGCTTTATTGTGTGAATTTTTTATATCGGGCATAGATTTATCGGGAAAGCTCAGCGTCAATGGCAGCTTTTATTGTTTGGTACGGCACAGCACCTGAAATAAGTTGTCCATGACCATTTTTGCCAATAATAAATGATCCTGGAGTGCCATTGACCCCTGCTGCCAATCCGGCCTCAGCAACCGTCTGAACGTATTGCGTATATCTTCCGCTCGTCAAACAGTCTGAGAATTTTGTACTGTTTATCCCGATATTTTTTGCAATAGCAGCCAATGATTCATTTGTATAATCACTTGTTGCAAATACTGCATCCGCATATGCCCAAAAGGCCTTGTTTCCTCCGAGTTCTGCCGCACATTCCGATCCTTCAGCCAATTTTTGTGCATTTGGATGAATTGATGTAAGTGGAAAATGTCGAAATACCCATTGCACATCTCCCTTATAAGCATCAAGCACCTGTTGGAGTGTGGGGTGAAATCGTTGACAAAATGGGCATTCAAAGTCGGAGTATTCAATAATTGTAATGGGAGCATTTACATCCCCGCGAATGTGATCTTTTTCATTTACAGGTGGGACTGCGACGGTAGGGAGCGTATCATCTTGTGGAATGATTGGAGTAGGGATGATATTGGTGGCTACCGCAGCCTTTGTCCCAGTTCCATGTTTGAGTGTATATGATCCAAGAATAAAAAAACCAATTGTACCAACCACCAGAAATGAGCCAACCATTCCGAGAAGGAGTGCGCTTTTTCCATCGAGTAATTCAAATAAGTTCTTTTTACCTTCCATAATGTTGTGTTATTAGCAGATTAATCTTTCGAGTGTTTTGGTAAAAGAGTTTTCAATAAGCTCGTAGCAAATAATGGTGCCAATTCGTTTCGTTTCAAAATATCCAACATGTTTCATTTTTTGAAGATGATGTGAAATAGTGTTTATTGGCACATCAAGAGATTCAGCAATATCTGTTACACATGCTTTTTTATACTCAAACATAAAACAAAGGATCCGTATGCGCACAGGATCGCCGGCTATTTTGAGCATTTCTGCTTTTTCTAAAATATCTGCGGTTAAGGGAAAAGGAGTTTTCATATGCTTCATGTATATCGATAATATGATCATACTATATTCCAAAGAATATTGGAATTGGGATAAGTCCAGCACTTCTATTTTATAGGACTGCGATAATGTCTATTTTTGAAATTCGAGCTAATGCACCCTTTTAGTTGGTGATTATCCCATTTCTCTTCTAAATTTAGCGACGTTTTGGAAAACTTACGGTTGTATGACCATAAGTAGACCAAAAAAGAGATGTTCAACATGCTCTAAATCAATGCAGAGATGGGGCCGACACCCATCTGGAAAACAACGTTTTAGATGTAAGGATTGTACAACCTCAAGTACAAGAACTCGCAAAGACAACCGCCATAAAAAGCGGTTGTCTTTGTTTGTTGATTGGCTAACAAGCAAGAAGAGCCTTAGTGATCTTTCTTCTGAAGTAGGAGTGAGTGTAACGAGTCTACGAGAGTGGTTTAAATCATTCTGGAATACTCCACCACAACCTAAAATACAAACAGGTGTAAGGGTGCTGGTTCTAGACGGAACATCTATTATGAAACGAGAATGCATGCTCCTTATTGGGGCCAATGCAAACAATGGTCAATCTGTTTCTTGGATGAATTGTTCTCATGAGTGTTACAACTCGTGGGTTGTGTTCTTGAAGGACTTATCTTGGCATAGTGTGACACCTGAAATAGTTATCTGCGACGCTCAACGAGGCCTTTTAAAGGCTGTTTCTGAAGTATGGCCACAAGCAAAGATCCAGAGATGTCTTATTCATATTGTAAGACAATCTTGTATTTGGCTTACACAAAATCCACAAACAAAAGCCGGTCGATAGCTTCTTGTTCTCGTTAAGGCTCTATCATATATCCAAACCAAGCGACAGAAAAGAAAATGGGTGAGGAACTTCTCGAAGTGATGCAGAAGACACAATAAATTCCTCAAAGAAAGAAGCTACAGTCCATCTGGAAAATGGTGGTATACCCACAGACGATTAAGAGGTACTCGTTCTCTTCTCAAGAATGCTACTCCTGACTTATTTAGATTTGTGACCGATCCATCTATACCAAAAACCTCCAACCATGTGGAAGGAGGTTTTAATGCTAGACTCAAGGAACTTTTACGTTGTCACAGAGGCTTTTCTCTCCAAAGGAAACTGGTTCTTTCTGCTTGGTATTTGGCTCTCAGACAGGGTCAAAAACCAACTAAAAGGTTGCATTAGCTCAAAAAATACTTACAAGAAATGTTTTTTCTGGTGCGGTCATAAGAATATCATCTTGCCAGAAAAAACCAATATCGACAAGCAAAACTAATCATACATACCTTCCCAAATCTACACTTTTTGTCCCGTAACCAAACCTATCTTAATTTCTCTTGTTAAAAATCCATCGACTAACAAACTCTCATATCTATCTTTAAGCAACAATAGTGCCTTTTCTGCTTCTTCTTTAGATAAATATGACCAGGAA
>Ga0100380_10008148_pt1 | contig 10388 bp, 7 predicted proteins | sample CryGeymeta201504_FD_80417 | JGI IMG/M metagenome (GOLD analysis project Ga0100380, IMG submission 80417) | Groundwater microbial communities from Crystal Geyser aquifers in Utah, USA - Crystal Geyser metaG 2015-04 | ecosystem: Environmental > Aquatic > Deep subsurface > Groundwater | place: USA... | reverse complement strand
ATCATATGCGACAATCTGGTATGTTGTTAACTTTAGCTGACGAAATTGCTGACGCAATCGACCTTGCATTAATTAAAGTGCATGGCATGGGACAAGATCAAGTTCAACTTGCTTTGCGCCACGTTTTTCATGAACAAAAGCATATCTATGTTCCAACAATTGAAGAACTAAGTGAACAATTAAATTTACCTGAATATGCAAAATCGGGTTATACACAAATTGTATTTAGTTTAAATGACGGCAAACTTCACCAGCATCAAATGGCTGTATTAATTGAATTAAAAGCAGCACCTGAACAGCATATCGTTAATATTATTAACTCAGCTAATTATCATTTTACAACTTCCGCCAAAGATAGAATTAAAGCATTACTAGATGGTCAAGATTATGAAATAATCGAAGAAACATATTCATATGCGCAAAAAGAAAGTTGGGCTTGTGGTATTTACACAATTGCATATTTAGAAAGCCGATGTAAACAACTCTATTTTGATGCGAATCAAGTTGAAAAGTTATTGGAAGCATATTTTATTGCGTATAAAATACAAAAAGGAGCATTAGAAATACCAGCACCAAAAGAAATCTCACCTATAACTAAAGATAAAGAATTATCGAAAGATGGCGAAAAAGAATATAGACAATTTATTTTATCGTTGTTAACTGCATTAAGCTTAGCCGTTGAATCAGCAGAATGTAAAAAAGCACTGGTGAAAAAATTTCTTGACTGGATCAAGTTACATGAAAATATTAGCGAATTATTTGCTGTCGTGGATTTTTCATATAATGAACATGCAAAGCATTTCAAGCAAGGTATATTTACAAAAGAAGAAGTTATTACTTATGTACATAATGCAATTGTTAATATAGCGAAAAATTATCAAGCAGATGAACAAAACAAAATAAAAAGCCAATCAAAAAATAAAAGCAACATGCCCTCCATGCAAGAAGCAATTAAAAATAACTTTATAAAATTTGGTTTAAAAGTTCCGTGTGAAGAAACAATTACTGCTATTTCAGACAGCGAACATTTGCTTGCATTTTGCAGTTTATTTTCAAAAGGATTTATTCAGAGTGCAGGAGGAATAGAAAACTTCTATAAAAGCATTGGTGATTTCGATGGTTTTTATCAAGGATTCACAAGATACAATTGTAAAGGAGATAAAGGTTATAATTTTATTTTGATCTTATTACTATCCAAAATCCAAATCGGATACCGCTGGCAGTTTCTTGAGTATCTTATTGATAATGTCAATGCACTAGGAAATCTCGCAAAGCTTTGGGATATTTTATTTATCAACAACACTAAAAATCAAGAAGAGAAAAAAACAATTTTAACCTTTTTATTGGAAGATCTTATTGTATATAAAGATTCAGATACTCTGTTAGCAGAGAAAATACATATACTGCTCTATGAGAGGGCGATGTTAGCAGAATTTATAGAGAGGTATGGTGTTGAATGGCTTGTTAATATTTATAAATTATGTGAGGAATCAAAAAAGCAATTAGTAAGTTATAGAGTCTCACTATACGGCAAACATAATATGCAATGTATGCGCAATGCCCATAAATTTTTTGAATGCATAGACAGGCCATTATCAGAAATATATGAATATTGTTATAAGCACATCAGAATAATACTTGATACTCTCATCAGGAACTTCACTCCAGAGCATAAGGATGAACTTCGTGATATATGCAACGGTGTCAATAGTCGCGATGAAGTTTTTACTCATCAACTTCAAGTAAATTTAATTTTTTATTTTTATTTGAAAACTCAAGATAAGTATCTAAGTCTAATAAAAAATATGCTTAATTCAACTTTAGAAAAAATCAAAAAAGAAACATGTATTAAAATATTATATCAAGTAATATGTAAAAATGAGTATGGCCGAGCGGGAGATTTTATAACATTATATATCAAATCAATGAATGCGAGCATTACGTGTTGGTCGCAGGATAAAGACTTTATATATAAATTTATTCTTTTATATTTACGTGATGTCGCTTTTAAAAAGAATAATTATCAATTTTCTCCTTTTGAGAAGATAATAAAAAACCCTGTCTTGCTTGATGTGAAAATGCTTTTAAATTTATTACGCGATTTACAAAAAGAAGATTCAGAATTCAGAAAGCAGATAGAGATATTACTTAAGAAAATTAGAGGAATGGATTTATATCCAAAATTTCTGGCAGCGGTAAAAATGAATTTAATCCAAGAAATTTCCCAAGTAATACAACCTTGTATTCATGATAATCGCATATTTTCAAGTACTTTTAAACCTGGATTAGCTCAAAAAATGGAAGCGCTGTTAAATGCACCTGGAGAAGATACTTTGGACTTTGCAATTGATTTATGTTGTTTATTTAAAGATATGAAAACGCCAGATTCAATTCAAGCCATACAAAAAGCACAACAATTTTTAAAAACCTATTCAGAGCAAAAATCATATATTACAACGCTAGAGAATGAGGTGGCGTCGAATAAATTTATGTAATTCCATCAACATTGAAAAACGTCATCTCGCAGTTTATTCCTGAGAAATAGACAGTTTTTTTTGAGCATAATAAAACCACCGTATTTGCGTGGCAACCCAGAAGCGATTTAGATAAACCTATCGCCAAATTTTTCATAAATTGATTTGGCTCCATCTCTCGTTGTCGCAAACCGTTTATACTGCCATAAATACTGCTCAGGATGTTTTTTGATAATCGGTTCTAACGCTTGATTGATGAGCAAAGCATCATGTTCATCATCACCCGTCGGAAAATTTTCTAAAGGAGGATAAAATTGAATATCAAAAGATTTATCTTTACGACGGTAAAATCCAATAGGGATGGCTTTTGCATTACTGGCTTTAACAAAGCGCGCAGTTGCGGTATGTGTTGCAGCCTCTACACCAAAAAAGGGCACGAACACCGCACTTTTACGACCAGGATCTAAATCAGGTGCATACCAAACTAAATGACCAGATTTTAAATGTTGCAACATTGGTTTAATATCTTTACGCGTAAAGGTCTTATCGCAATATTTTTGTAATCGATTTTTAGCAAATTTTTTAAGTACGGGATTACGTGGGCTGTGATACATCATCGAAAAAGGGATATCAATTTTTTGCATTAGCAAATAACCAATCATATACATGTTTGTTAAATGCGGAAAAAGCAATAAAACACCTTGACCCTGTGCTAAAGTGTTTTCTACATATTCTAAGCCTTTAACAGAATGCAACATGCCATCAAACGCTTTAGGCGAACGTATCCATGCAAGACTCACCGCATCAGTAAAACTACGACCGAGGTTAATAAAACTTTTTAAAGCAATTTTATCGCGTTTTTCTGGCGTTTTATCGGAGAAACAATGTTTCAGATTAATGTCACAAACACGACGCATCGGTTTATTAAAATAATATAACAGCAAACCAATGCCTTTGCCGATTTGATATTTGACGCCATAAGGCAGTAATGCAACTAAACTTAAAAAGAAAAAGCCAATATGCAAAAGCCAATATTTAGGATGCCAAGTAGGCGATTTTTTACGTGCCATATGTTACCTTATTTATAATAATGCATCTACCGTTAGCGCAATACCTTGCTCAAAGTCCACTTCTGGTTTCCAGCCGGTAGCATTTGAAAATGCCGTAATATTACCTTGAAAATTACGTTTATCCAATATAGAAGCGGATTCAGGTATATCGACATGTTGAATGTCAATTGATTTCTTTAAGCGCTTTTGTACTTCCGCACTAATTAATTCAGCAGCTTGATTAAGATTATACGCATGGCTGTTAGCAATAATAAAATGTTTACCATTTACGTTATCGGGTTGTAAACCAGCAAGTAAAAAAGCACGAGAAACATCATCGATATAAATATAATCACGATAAAATTCACCATTATCATAAATGGTTAATGGCTCACCATGAATCGCTTTTTTCGCCATGACATTGATAATGCCGCGATTGGCCAAAGATGCTTTAACACCCGCACCATATACATTTGCTAAACGAAGCGATGCACCTTGAATATAACCATGATAGCTATAGTAGTTCAAATATTGCTCGCATTGCAGTTTATGAATTTCATACATAGAAAGTGGTTGATCAGGGAAAGATTCATCCACTGGCAATTTTTCAGGCAAACCAAAAATAGAAACAGTACTGGCCAATAAAATGGTAGGTTTGTGACCAAATTTGCGGCAGCATTCTAATAAGGTCAATAAAGGCAAAACATTGTGATTGCGATCACTGATAGGGTTTGCATCAGCTTCAGCGACATTGGTTTGTGCGGCAAAATGCATGATTATGTCGACTTTAGGCAATATTTGCTGCCAAGTTATTTCATCTTCAATATCAGTAATAATATCTTCAACCTTGCACTTACCTTCAATTAAAGACAAGATTGCACCTGATTTAGACACACGTGTGATTTTGCATTCCACATCTTTCAAAAAGCTGATCAAATTGTTAGCCAAATATCCTGAGCTACCGGTGACTAGAATATGCTTACTGCGATAATCATCTGTTGTAAATTGCTGTGAAAGTTTCATTATTGCGCCACTTTAATCTTGATCAATGGTTTAATTATAACTTATTTTGTTTGGTCTGACGAAAGTGAATTTTTGCGCCCAAAAGCGTAACAAGGTATCATATTAAGTTACTCTCAAACATTAAAATCGGACAAGAAATGAACATAAAATTACCAGATTATAGTAACGCTAAGTTATTAATTTATGGCGATATCATGCTCGATCGTTATTGGTACGGTGATACCAATCGTATTTCGCCAGAAGCGCCGGTGCCGGTGGTGCGAATTATGCAGCAAGAAGAGCGCCCAGGCGGCGCAGGTAATGTGGCGCTAAACACCAATGCCTTGGGCGTCAAAACCAGCCTATATTGTTTTTGTGGCGACGACGAAATAGCGAATAGTTTAGAGCATAAACTGATGAATGCAGGCATCTCACCTTATTTTCAACGCATTTCCGACATGCCAACCGTGACCAAATTACGGATTTTGAGTTTGCACCAACAATTAATTCGATTAGATTTTGAAGAGTTTTATCATGAAAAAGATGGACACGATGATTTATTAAGTCAATTTATCAATGATGCACCGACCGCGCAAGCGATTATCTTATCGGATTATGGTAAAGGCGTTGCCCAAAACGCAGCGGCAATCATTAACGCTGCACGCAAAGTAAAAGTACCTGTATTTGTCGATCCCAAATCAAAAGATTTTAATGATTATAAAAATGCAACAATTATTACGCCTAATTTAAAAGAATTTGAAGCTGTAGTTGGTGTTTGTAAAGATGAAACAATGCTCGTTGAACGTGCCTATAATTTAATGAAAACGCACGATTTAGACGGATTATTGATAACACGCGGCGCGAAGGGGATGACATTGGTCACCCAAAAAGAACCGGTATTGCATTTACCAACACAAGCAAAAGATGTGTTTGATGTAACCGGTGCGGGTGATACGGTGATAGCAACGTTAGCTGCCAGTGTCGCTGCTGGTTGCAGTATGGCAGAAGCCACTTATATCGCCAATATTGCAGCAGGCATCGTAGTAGGTAAGTTAGGTGCTGCAACGGCAACGTTACCTGAAATACGTCAAGAAATAGAAGGCCATCTTTACACAGATAAAGGCATAGTCACTGAAGATCGGTTAAAAGCCATTGTGCATGAAGCACAAAAACATGGAGAGAAAGTTGTAATGACGAATGGATGTTTTGATATTTTACATTCAGGTCATGTGATGTATCTTGAGCAAGCAAAAGCATTAGGCAATCGTTTAATCGTAGCGGTAAACGATGATGATTCTGTCAGGCGTTTAAAAGGTGGTGATAGACCGATTAATAGTTTAGAAAGGCGTATGCAAGTATTATCAGGCTTGTCTGCCGTTGATTGGGTTGTACCTTTTTCAGAAGATACACCTGAACGCGTTATTTGTCGTATTTTGCCAGATGTTTTAGTCAAAGGCGGTGATTGGCAAGTTAATCAAATCGCAGGTGCTGATTGTGTGATCAAAGCAGGTGGCGAAGTCAAAATACTCGGCTTTGAAGAAGGGATTTCTACCACAAAAATTGTAGACAAAATACGTAAAGAACAGAAAGGTGACAAATGATTATTGTAACAGGTGGTGCAGGTTTTATTGGTAGCAATATAGTAAAAGCGCTTAATCAACAAGGTCGTAATGATATTTTGGTGGTTGATGATTTAAAAAATGGTATTCAATTTAAAAATATTGCCGATTGCCAAATATTAGACTATATGGACAAACAAGATTTTCTTGAGAAAATTTTAAAAGAAGAAAAATTCAACGCACAAATCGACCACGTTTTTCACGAAGGCGCATGTTCGGCTACTACCGAATGGGACGGCCAATACATGATGAAAAATAATTATGAATACTCCAAAGCATTATTACACTATTGTGTGAAGCGACAAATTCCATTTCTTTATGCCTCAAGCGCAGCTGTTTATGGTGGCAATACGACATTTAAAGAAGAACCCGCAAATGAATTACCTTTAAATGTTTATGGTTATTCAAAATTATTATTTGACCAATATGTACGTCGAATCTTACCGAATGTGCATAGTCAAGTGGTAGGGTTTCGTTATTTTAACGTCTATGGCCCCAGAGAATCGCACAAAGGTAGTATGGCAAGCGTCGCTTTTCATTTAAATAATCAAGCGAATGATTCTAAACTTATCAAATTATTTGAAGGTTGTGATGGCTATGGTGATGGTGAACAACGACGTGATTTTATTTATATAGATGATGTTGTAAATGTAAATTTATGGTTTGCCGAGCATCAAAATATTAGTGGTATTTTTAATGTAGGCACAGGACGTTGTCAAAGTTTTAACGATGTTGCGAAAGGGGTATTAGAGTTTTATCCGCAAGCAAAACTTGAATATATTCCTTTTCCTGATCATTTAAAAGGGCGTTATCAAAGCTTTACTGAAGCAGATATTTCAAATTTACGTGCCGCGGGTTATGATCGAGCTTTTATGACTGTTGAACAAGGCGTTGCTAACTATATGGATTGGTTGAATGGAAAACAATGAGTTTAAATCATCGGAATCAGCCAATATGGTTTGTGAGCAGCAAACCATATTTTGCGAAGGGAATTGGATTACCCAAACGATTACACAACTAGCGAATGCGTATAGAGAATTTACTTTACCGAGTAATACGGATATTACAATCGATACCAATCATGTACAACAATTTGATACCGCAGGATTATGGTTATTAGCAAAAATTACGGATTATGCAAAAAGCCTTGGTTGTAAAGTGACTATCAGTGGTTTGCAAGATGAGCAACATGAGATTGTGAACAAAGTCCTCCAAGACAAACTTGAACCTGCCCCAACACCAACAGTTTATCCATTTTTAGAACGTATGGGTAAAAATGCTTTAGCCTCCTGGCAATTGGTAAAAGCCTTTATTGCATTCTTAGGTGAAATAACAGACAGTTTATTAAACTGGACGCGCAATATTCATAAAATTCGTTGGCGTTCAATTTTAAGTAATATTGATTCAGCTGGATTGCAGGCAAGCGGGATCGTTGCATTATTATCTTTTTTAATCGGTTTGGTTTTAGCTTATCAAGTAGGTATCCAGTTGCAAAGTTATGGCGCGTCGATTTACGTTGTTGATTTGCTCGGGATTTCTTTGTTACGAGAATTTTCACCATTATTGACTGCAATTATTGTGGCGGGTCGTAGTGGTTCTGCTTTTGCAGCACAGATTGGCACCATGAAATTAAATGAAGAAGTTGACGCATTAAAAACCTTTGGTATATCGCCCACAGAAGTCTTGGTACTCCCTAAAATTTTAGGATTAACAGTAGCATTGCCTTTATTAACTATCTTAGCCATTTGTTTTTCTTTATTTGGCGGTATAGTAATGTCTAAAATGATGCTAGGCATATCGCCGGTTGATTTTTTAAAACGTTTTGGAGATGTCATTCAACTTAAAACATTATTGTTAGGCGAAATTAAAACGCCAGTTTTTGCATTATTAATCGCAGCCATTGGCTGTTTTCAAGGATTTTTAGTCACAAATAGTGCGGCAAGCGTAGGTGAAAGAACTACCATCAGTGTGGTGCATAGTATTTTCATGATTATTGTGACAGACGCATTATTTTCAATTGTTTATAGCGCACTGGGGATATAATGGAAAAAGAGATTGTCATCGATATCAAAAATCTCGTTACGGAATTTGCAGATGGCTCATGTGTGCATAAAGGTTTAGATTTAACCGTTTATAGAAATGAAATATTAGGTATTGTCGGGGGTAGTGGTACCGGTAAGACGACGTTAATTAGAGAAATTTTATTATTGCAAAAAGCAAATGCCGGAACCATAGAAGTTTTTGGTTATAACATTATGACAGCCGGTTCTGCTGTGATACAAGCATTACGCCAACGTTGGGGGATGATGTTTCAGTCAGGTGCATTATTCTCAGGTTTAACCGTGCTTGAGAATGTTTGCTTTCCATTACAGCAATATACCAAGCTTTCTAAATCAAATATCGAAGAATTAGCTTACTTCAAATTGAGTTTAGCACAATTTCCCAGTCAATCAGCAAATAAATTACCGGCGGAATTAAGTGGCGGGATGATAAAACGGGCGGCGGTAGCCAGAGCACTCGCCATGGATCCAGAGTTATTATTTTTAGATGAGCCAACCGCAGGGCTAGATCCAGAAACAGCGAGCGGCTTAGATGAATTGGTAGTAGATTTAAAAGAAACCTTAGGCTTAACCATTGTGATGGTGACGCATGATCTTGATACATTATGGACGACGACAGATCGTGTTGCCTTTTTAGGTGAACAAAAAGTATTGGCAACAAAACCCATGTCAGCACTGATACATGATAAACATCCTATTATTCATACGTATTTTTCTAATGAACGAGCTAAACGAGCAGAACCTCACGATGAAGTACATTAGCGAATTTCGCGATAAAATAATCGCAAAAACGTTAGCTGAACAAATCAAAAAAACAGTACGACCAGATCGTCAATACAAATTAATGGAATTTTGTGGCGGACATACCCATGCGATTCATCGCTATGGCATTCCAAGCTTATTACCCAGTAATATTGATTTAATTCATGGACCAGGTTGTCCTGTTTGCGTATTGCCCATCGCACGCATTGATATGGCTATTGCGCTGAGCCAACTACCCGATGTTATTTTTTGTAGTTATGGTGATATGTTACGTGTCCCGGGTACCGACCAGCGAAGTTTATTAAAAGCAAAAGCAGAAGGTGCGGATATTAGGATGGTTTATTCCATTGATGATGCATTAATGCTTGCCAAAGAAAATCCGTCGAAACAAATTATATTTTTTGCGATTGGTTTTGAAACAACAACGCCACCAACAGCAGTAGCGTTAAAAACAGCAAAAGCCAACAATCTCAAAAATTTTAGTGTTTTTTGCAACCATGTATTAACACCTATTGCCATGCAAGCATTATTAAGTGATGAAACTGAGCCTGTACAAATTGACGGTTTTATTGGTCCTGCGCACGTGAGTATTATTATAGGCGAGCAAGCCTATGAAGATGTCGCCATGCAATTTCAAAAACCTGTGGTAATTTCAGGCTTTGAACCATTGGATGTGATGTATTCGATATTGATGCTCGTACAAATGCTCAATGAAGGGCGATATGGAACTGAAAATCAATATATTCGCGCGGTGACTAAAAAAGGCAATCAAAAATCACAAGCAGTGATTGATGAAACATTAATATTGAGAGATAGTTTTGAATGGCGCGGATTAGGATTTATTCCACATAGCGGAATGCGTATTAAAGATGCTTATGCAGATTTTGATGCGGAATTACGTTTTCCAATGACAGTGACCAAAAGCAAAGAGCATAAAGCATGCGACTGTCCATCTATATTGCGCGGGATTAAAAAGCCTAATGATTGTAAATTGTTTGCAAAAGCATGTACGCCTGAAAATCCATTAGGTTCTTGCATGGTGTCATCGGAAGGTGCGTGTAGTGCGTATTATAGTTATAAAGGTGTTTCAAATGTCAAAAATTTCAATAAAAAACGCTAAAGTAGAAATGAACCACGGCGCCGGTGGCAAAGCCATGCACACACTCATTCAACAATTATTCATGACGGCCTTCAATAATCCCATACTCGCGCAACAAAACGACCAAGCTTGTTTTAATGTCCCCATTAATCGATTAGCCATGACCACAGACAGTTATGTGATTTCACCTATTTTTTTCCCTGGCGGCAACATTGGTTCACTCGCTGTACATGGCACAATAAACGATTTAGCCATGTCAGGCGCCATACCTTTGTATTTATCCGTTGGCTTTATTTTAGAAGAAGGGTATCCGTTAGCCAATT
>Ga0100380_10008143_pt1 | contig 10394 bp, 9 predicted proteins | sample CryGeymeta201504_FD_80417 | JGI IMG/M metagenome (GOLD analysis project Ga0100380, IMG submission 80417) | Groundwater microbial communities from Crystal Geyser aquifers in Utah, USA - Crystal Geyser metaG 2015-04 | ecosystem: Environmental > Aquatic > Deep subsurface > Groundwater | place: USA... | reverse complement strand
CTTAACAACCACTTTTTCCGTTCCCATAAAAGGCCACCCGCTAAAAAAAGGTGAAAGGCTTAGAGCATTTAGACAAGGTGATTGAGATTGACCAAAGTCCAATTGGCCGTACCCCACGATCTAATCCGGCCACATATGTGGGAGTTTTTGATGATATCCGAAAGCTATATGCTGAATTACCCGAAGCGAAAATCCGCGGGTATAAACCAGGTCGTTTTTCCTTCAACGTGAAGGGCGGACGTTGTGAAACCTGCAAAGGTGGCGGTATGCGATTGATTGAGATGAACTTCTTGCCGGATGTGTATGTTCGCTGTGAAGAATGTGGAGGCAAACGCTATAACCGCGAAACTTTGGAAGTACGCTACCGAGGGAAATCGATTTCTGATGTTTTGAATATGGATATCGAACATGCGGTTGAGTTTTTTGAAAACATGCCGCAGATACACCGCAAAATTAAGGCGATGTCGGAAGTCGGTCTAGGGTATATTACACTTGGACAAAGCTCTGTTTCCCTTTCTGGCGGAGAGGCGCAGCGGGTAAAGTTGGCTACTGAACTTTCCAAAAAAGACACAGGAAATACATTTTATATCTTCGATGAACCTACAACCGGTCTTCATTTTGAGGATGTCAGCGTATTGATGGATGTACTTCAAAAATTGGTTGATAAAGGAAATACAGTTTTGGTGATTGAACACAATATGGATGTCATCAAAGTGGCGGATCATATAATTGATTTGGGCCCAGAAGGCGGTCATGGGGGTGGCGAAATCATTGCTATTGGAACCCCGGAGGCAATTGTCAAGGTTAAAAAAAGTTATACCGGACAATTCTTGAAGAAAGAATTGAGTTGATTTTCTTAGTCATCTTGTTTTATCTTCACGGCACAATCTGCTAAATACTATGAAGATAAAACAATTACTCACTGCAACATTTTTACTTGGTGCAACACAACTGCTTGCCCAAGGAACACTGGATTCTGGCCTTGTCAGAAGCTACTCTTTTGACGGAAATGCCAATGATGCCACGGCCAATGCCGACCACGGAACGGTAACAGGAGCAAGTCTAACAGCCGACCGATTTAATCAAACCAATAGCGCCTATGCTTTTAATGGCACAAGTGATCATATCGACTTTAATCCAAGCGGATGGAACTATTCCGAATTCAGCTTTTCTATCTGGGCCAATATTCAATACGACAGCTCAAAAAATAATGGCGTAGGAATTTATGGCCTCATGTATGTAGGCAATCAAGCCATAAATGATCATGGCATTACAACAGGCGGAAATGCCGATGAATGGACCGTAGGAACTTATCATACGCAAGGAGGACTAAGCAATGTTCTTTCAGGAGTTACTCCAACAGCCTCAGCGTGGCACCATTTAGTTTTTACACGTGATGCTGACTCCGCAATTTTATATGTAGATGGAGTGCGTGCCGCTTCTACATTCATGAATGGAAAAACACCAGGATGGCAAGGAACCTTGCTCGGTGTAATTGGTGCACGTCCCTCTTACTCCTTTTATTTCAAAGGTGCTTTAGATGATATTCGTATTTACAATCGTGCGATAAATGCTACAGAGGTAGCCTCTCTGTTTAACCAAACTGCTACATCAACCATTGAAGTCATTCAGACTGAACTTACACTCTATCCAAATCCTGCAAATTCTGGATCAATTCTGAATATTGAAACGTCGACGCCAATGAGTAGCAATGCCAAGGTGACCTTGTACTCAGCCACTGGCCAACTGATAAGTAAGGCAACTTTCACCAGGCAAATTGAACTTCCAGTACTTTCTCATGGAGTTTATTATGTTATGATAGAAGATGAAGGAACTATTTTGACTAAAAAGCTTTTGATTACGAATTAATCGCTTAAAGACAACGATAAATAAAAGCCTGCAAACGCGGGCTTTTACTTTAGTTCAAGCTCAAGGAAATAACAAACTCAGTTCCTTGATCTTCGGAGCTTGTAAAATCAATACTCCCTCCAGCTGTTTCAATAATCTGTTTGGTAATTGCTAGACCAAGTCCCATACCTGAGTTTTTTGTGCTGAAGCTAGGGGTGAATATCCGTTTTCCTATTTCCTCCGGCATACCGCAGCCATTGTCCTTGATTCGTATAACTGCTGCATTATTTTCCTTTACCAAACTGATTTCAATCATTCCTCTTCGGTCGTCAGGCACCGATTGGATGGCGTTCTTGAGGATATTATGAATGGCTCGTGAAAGCTGATTTTTATCCGCAACGAGAATCATCTTCTCCTTATCAGCACTGAAATTAATATCTACTTCTGGTGAATTGAAATAAAGTTCGACAACTGAACTTAGAACTTCCGACAATTCAAATTCTTCAATCCTAGCGGTTGGCATCTGAGCAAAGGAGGAAAATTCTGTCGCAAGCAAGGATAGACTATCGATCTGTTCAATCAATACTGAAGTAACTCGTTTAAACGTTTGCTCCAAGTTTTCATTTTGATTCGCCCAAGCACGTTGCAAATGCTGCACACTGAGCTTCATTGGTGTCAATGGGTTTTTAATCTCATGGGCAATCTGCTTCGCCATCTCCTTCCAAGCATCTTCACGCTCACTCTTAGCCAAAAGCTGTGCGCTTTGGTCAAGTTGGTCAACCATGGAATTATACTGCTTCACAAGTTGTCCTATTTCATCTTGCTGCCTCCACTCCAATCGTTCATTTCTATTCCCTAAGCGCGTCTCAGCTAAGCGGGCCTGAATAAGTGTCAATGGCAATGTGATACGCTGTGAAATCAAATAGGCAAGAATCCCAGCCACAATAAAAAAGAAAACATAGATATTGATAAAATTCTCTAAGAAGGAGGAAAGTTCTTGCTTAAGTTCCTTTTCATTCGAGAAAAATGGAACATTCATATAGGCAATAGATCGATGATTTCCATCAAATATGGGTACGTAAGATGCCAGGTATTCTAGCTTGCCCACCTGTTCCGTTTGGGTATGTTGCGAGCGTCCTTCTATCGATATTTTGGTATAGGCTAAAGGATTAATTTTATCCAAAAGCACCCCGCTTTGAAAAATCCGCATTTGCGTACTTGCAAGCAATTGCCCATCCAAATTGTATAGATTAATATCGGTATTATAAAATTCAGCCAACTGATTCAAATAAGCAGCCAGCTCATCATTATACGACATCATCTCTCCAAAACGCCGCTCATTTTCTATTGCCGACAAGATCGATTTCACCTTGCTATCCAAGCGTTCATTCTGTCTTTGGCTGTATTTGAAAGTGATATACTGAATTGTAAAATAGCCCGTGAGCAATAAGGCTACCAGTACGATTCCAATCATCGATAATTGAATTCGAGTACTGAAATAGAGTCCTCTAAATTTTCGATAAGGGAGAAAACGGCCCATCCACGAATAGAACGATGCCAATTGGCGCTTTTTTCCACCAAATCGAGCCAATGCAATTCGAAGCCAAATAAATAAGGTATTGATAACGAACACCAAAAAGGTGAACAAGCTAAATGTGAGAAATAAGAATGAAAAAATGGTGACAGGCTCGAGAAAAGAATCTCGTTTTTTGGAAATAACCACATTAATTCCTCCATCGCCCACCTTCAATAAATGCGAAAACCCCTCGCTGGTGGTAAAGCGATCAGACTTGGTATGATTGAAACTATAGGCCAATGCATAAGGAAAGGCCCCACTCTGACTAATCAATGAACCATCTTGGTAAATTGCATATGAATAATCATTGAGCTGTTCCCCTTGATCATCTGTATTAGAGAGTAATTCAGTAAATATTTTCTCGTCTTGAATAAACTTAGGCTTTAATAAAATAAAGAGCTTACCTAAGGTTGATTTCTCGGTACACACCTCATATTTAGCTATATATCCGAACCGGAGCGTAGGGTCGTTAACAAAATAGAAATGGTTACTTAGAGTACTTTGGGTGCGTGTATTGTAAACTTCTTCCAAGTAAGCATAGCTATAATCATTCATCTCCTTGAATGGATTTCCGAGTGTGTCAAAATCGAATATATCCATTTCAAACCGACTAAGATACCCGGTGAAATAGAGTTGCTTAATTCTCTTTTCTAGAAGGGACTTCTGAAGCACGGGACTCCTAAAATACTCTCGAATAAAGGCATCATACTCCAACTTAGTTTCAATGTCTAAGAAGACCGATTCGGCATTCAAGTCTTTTGGAGAAAAGACCTTCTCCGCCAATTCTTGCCTTAGTATGCGCTCTTTTTCATGAATCGTGCGGTAAAAAAGTGAAGAAGCGAATACCGAAACAATAAACAGTATAGCAATTGTTTTCTGAAAATAATTCTGACCAATAACCAGCTGATAGGTAATATATACCGCCACCAGATAGGAAATTGATTGAATGGTCAATACATATTCAAAGAGACCAGAAAACCAATAGGCTGCCAGAAATAACGCCACGGATGAAATAAAATGTGTAAGGAGACTTCTATTACTTAATCCGGTTCGTTGCACCGTGATTACCAAGATATTGACTCCTAAAAAATGGATGGTTAACAGCATTGCTGCTATAAGCAGACCGAATCCTGTCTGCACTCCTGAGTTAAGGATATTGGTAACATCAAAATTCAGTGCCGAGTCATTAATTAACGACTGCAATACACCGAGAAGTAATGCAGTGAAAATGAGCATCCCTGCAAATAGAAGGGTAGGCACCCCACCTCGATTTAATATTTGCCAATCGAATCGCGACCGATCTCTAGAAACTAATAAAACACCTTTAAAGGCAGAAAAGGTGAGAATGAAAAGAATCAAGGTGTCGATCAATAAATCACCCAAACTTGGCACTATCACATTCAAGGCATACAATTCGGAGTGAAACCATTCATATTCCATTAAAAATGATGGATAGCCCAACCACTGACTTATGGCACGCAGGCCAACTAAACAAGCGAATAAAAAGATCCATGCCCACCGAAATGAAAAGCGATGTTCAAGAAATTCAAAAGCGTTGAATAAAAATATGGATAAGAAGGCAATGCCAATAAACAGAAGTAACTTCAGATAAAATGGCGTTGAGGGTAATTCCGGGTTTTTGAAACTTACATAATGAGGATGGTTAAGGACTTGATTTCCAATGCGGATATCTTCTGGACCTTCGGGATGATGTGAGAACTCGGCCTTCGATTGTATCGTTAAGTCTGAATTAAACCCTTCATCCAAAAGCGGATTATTGCTCACTTGATATTGCCGATAGAGTGGATAACAAAGCATGGTGCTTGTTCTTCCTTCAATCACGTTATCATACAAATACCAGCCCCGCTTAATCTGTGCCAAGCCAAACCCCGATGAATCTTGGTATGAGGCGATACTCTGATCAATGGCAACACTGGTCCAGTACTTTAATTCACCCTCCTCAAAACGCAGGGCCATGACCTTCTTCGCCCTGAGATAATTAATAAGCTTGGTATCAAAAGTGCCCGCCATGATTCGTGCCATCAGGCTATCATCTTCACGAATCGCTTCAAAATCTCTTTGTTTTTTAAGTATGAGCTGATCAATTGACGCCCCATATACTTCTTCCGCCTGCTGATAATGAAAGCGACTGCTGATGAGCCCTTCCATAAGGATGAAGAGCACAGCAAACACCAACCACTTTGTATTTACAGCGAAAAACTTTTTCATCATCTAGCCCATACAAACATCTCGCCTATTTGAGTTTTACATCCAAGGCATCCCGAAGTCCATTTCCAACAAAATTAAATGACATCACCAAAAGCATGATAGCCAAGCCTGGAATTATGGCAAGATAAGCACTATCCAAGACGATATAGCCGTAATGCTCTTTAATCATTTGCCCCCAAGAAGGTGCTGGGGCTTGAACACCCAAACCTAAGAAGCTCAAGCCTGCCTCCAACAATATAGCAGAAGCAAAATTGGCCGCAGCCACTACAGTAAGAGGCCCAACTAAATTGGGTAAAATATGCTTAAACAATATTCGCATATCGGAAAGTCCTAGCACCCTGGCTGCCTCCACAAAGTCTTTTTCTTTCAAACCCAAAACTTGTCCGCGTACCAGGCGAGCTACATCTACCCACATGCTTAACCCAATTGCAATAAATATTTGCCACAGTCCTTTTCCTAAAGCGAGAGCCAGGGCAATAACTAACAATAAGGTGGGCAACGACCATATAATATTCATCAGCCATTGTATTGTTCTGTCAATCGCCCCTCCATAATAACCCGATAAGCTCCCCATAACAATGCCCACAAACATGGAAATGAACACGGCAATTAATCCTACTGAAATGGATATTCTTGCTCCCAATAGCATTCTGCTCAGCATATCCCGTCCAAAGCGGTCGGTGCCCAAATAAAATGTTTTCCGAAGCACATGCTCCTTTGCATTAAAACCGCTTGGAAAGCTAGCAAGACCTATCAAATTGGTTCCAGCTAAACTCGGATCATCATAATACTCTGTATATTCAAGCGAATCCTCCTTCAAGCGATAGTTCAAAATTGGTATTTGCTGATAATCTGATGCGGCACCGAAGAAAAAATCCTTCCATGAATGTTCTGGTGGATTTTTGATTGGTATATGAAGCATTTGAACTGAAAATCCAGGAGAGCGTGCTGCCAAGGGCAGGTGGATGTTATTTGCTTGAGGTGTCGAATCTGGCGACAGCATAACAGCAAATAGGCTCACGATAGCCGTCAGAAGAATAAATCCGAGCCCGAAGCTGGCCAAACGATTCTTCTTGAACTTATTCCATCTTTCCTTTTTGAGCTGACTCATCTCTGTTCTAAGTAGGCAATTCCAAGTGAAGTTAATTGATAGCGGTACTCTTTCAGCCTATCCGCATCATAAATAATTCTGCCCTTCCAAGAATTACTCGCTTCCTCCCATTCTAAAATGCGTAGAATTTTCTGACGAACCAAACTTCTCAAGCAATCACCTAAAATATAAGCACGCTCCTTGAACTCCGATAAAATGGCATCATAACTCTCCGCATGCACCAATAGGCCTAGAATCTTTTCTTCGTATTGATCTAATTCAATTGTGCTTACTTTCTTCCCTTCCATTCGTAGCGAACAAATTTACCTAGCAAGCCAATGCAAAACACATAAATCACCTGAAATAGTTCCGAAAGCCAAAAGTTCTTCTTCAAGTCTGAGGCATCATAGAATGACAAAGTTTTTCTATAGAACTGATACTCAACCAATCCTTTTCCGAATAGCAGGACAAGAAAAGCAAGGAAAAACACTGGATTCACGCTGCCAAGTAGGGGATTGACTAAGATAACAAATGACATGAACCAGACTCCAATCATTTCCCAGGTCACCGACCTTCTTTCAAATTGGCCATTCTTCGATGCCCAGCGAATGCGCTGAGAAATAAAATCCATCCAATTAATCACTGGATCTGTAGAAACAATGGCCGATCTATTCTTACAAAACCCTATGCCATTTGGAAATCGTTCAAATACACGATGCATCAGAAATTGATCATCTCCAGAAGCGATACCTTCATTTCCAAGATAGCCCCCAACCATTTCAAAAACATCTTTTCTATAAAGGATATTCGCCCCGTTGCACATGGTTGGTGCCTTCCGGAAAATGGCTGATGCCCCAAGGGAAATTAGTCCAGAAAACTCCAATGCTTGCCAGTGTGTAAACCACGTATTTCCAGCGCGAAACTGCACCGGCCCAGATACAAACACTTTCTCTTTGGCTACCGCATAACTGAGCATTGCATCAATCCAATACTTCTGAGGCACGCAATCCGCATCCGTACATAAAATCCATTCGGACTGAGCATGAGTCACTCCAAAAGCGAGTGCACTTTTTTTACCCCGTTTCCCATCCTCCAATCTAAGGCATTTCAAAAAGGACAAATCGCTGCCCAAGCTTTTTGCCAATTCAAAACTTCCATCCGTGCTATGGTCGTCGATTAACAAGACCTCATATGACAAGTAGGATTGCGCCTTTAATGCGTTTATAAGCGCACCCAAATGTTTGCGTTCGTTGCGCATAGCAATCAAGACTGTTATATGCTCTTTACCATCATATTGGTACGATCTTTCAACCTCCTTAGTCCATGCGGAAGTTGATTTGTAGAATAGGAGGATATACCAAATAAGCAGGGTAATCTCCAATGCGAGAACGCTATAAATCCACATCCTTATTCTTGTTCATTATAAAAAGCACAGCCCCAATCATACCAGGTAGAAAAAGATTAATGAGCCAAATGGCATAAGAAGCAAATAATATGGATGCGTCAAACTCGGGCGGAACTTGAAACGCATAATGTGCAGCTATTCCTCGCGTTGTGATTTCCAACATGGCAATCGTTGGTATTATGCTGTGAATTAAAAACATAAGCCCAACTCCTTGCAGGGCTACCGCAGCAGACATTGGAACAGACAAGGCCTGAAACATGCAATAAAATTGTATTGAGAAAACCACATACCGAATTGCTGAATAAGCGAGTGTTTTTTGAAGTTGACTGGCACTCAAATGTCGAATAGGAATAAAATACTTCAGCCACTTTTTGGGTAGTTTTAGGAAACGAAAAACAATAACTATCCTATCAATATTAAAAAAAAGAAAAAGCACAGCAAGAAATAAAAAAGCCAGAAATACTGCACCCATCCACCATTCAAGTGGTTCACGTGCAAAGAAGAATAAGGCCGCTGTTGCACCAAATAAATAGGTGCAAATATTCTGAGCTAAGCTTCCTGCAATCGTCAGGAGTGAAGCCTCAATCTTTTTTTCCTTGAGATAAATTACTCTACCGGCAAATTCACCAACTCGATTGGGCGTAAAAAAGCTCACAAAAACTCCAGTCAGAATGGCTTTATAAGCGAGTAAAAATGAAGGCCTTGCGAATTCGTTGATTAAAACCTTCCATTTGAGTGTCTCCAAGGCCCAATTCACAAAAAGCAATATGAAGATAGGCGCCAACCAAGCATATACAAACTTTTTCTCACCTCTGAAAATGGCCAATACTTCCGACTGAAATAGCTGGTTATCAACAACCTCTTTATATAGAAGCCATGCACTAAGAAGAATCACCACAAATTTTAAAACCCGCAGTAATTGACCTTTATTATCGAAAATCCTTCGCTTCAAATTAAATACCTTTGATGTTCATGCAGAAAGAAACTAGCTACGAAAGCATAATTCTAGGCATAGACCCAGGAACAAATATAATGGGATATGGCGTGCTAGGATGCACAAAGAAATCTTTTGAATTGATCACCACTGGAGTTGTTCATTTAGGGAAATTAGAAAACCATGCTCAAAAGCTAAAAAAAATCTTTGAGCGATGTCTTTATCTTATTGATACATATCACCCCGATGAACTTGCTATTGAGGCTCCATTCTTTGGGAAAAATGTACAGTCTATGCTGAAGTTAGGACGAGCTCAAGGCACGGCCATGGCGGCGGCACTGTATCGAGACATGCCCATCTTTGAATATGCACCAAAGAAGGTGAAACAGAGTATAACTGGAAGCGGAAATGCATCAAAGGAACAGGTAGCTGCTATGCTTCAAACCCTATGTAAATTTGAAGAAGTCCCGAGCTATTTAGATGCTACCGATGGTCTTGCAGTAGCTGTTTGTCACTTTTTTCAAGGAGGACAAACTCCCGTCTTAGGCAAGACGAAAACTAAAAAAAGCAGCGATTGGGCTGCTTTTGTTAAAGATAATCCTAAACGTGTCGGTTAATTTACGGCATTAATTCGATCGGCCATTGCTTGTAATTCATCCGCATCTGGGTTCAGTTTAGGTTTAGAAAAATTGCATTGATCCATGGTATTAATTGGAATGAGGTGTACATGTGCATGTGGTACTTCCAAGCCGATGACACTCACAGCAATTCGTTTGCATTCAATTGCCTTCTTCATGCGAATGGCCACCCTTTGTGCAAAAATCATTAACGCACTTAAGGCCTCAGGGGATAAATCAAAAAGATGATTGACTTCATTCTTAGGAATTACTAAAACATGGCCATTATTTACTGGCTGAATATCTAAAAATGCCAAGTGATGCTCATCCTCAGCTACTTTATAGGCCGGTAATTCACCAGCAATTATTCGTGTGAAAATACTTGCCATTAGAAGCTTATTTCTAGAATTTCGAATTGAATTTTACCAGCTGGAACTTCAATATCAACTATTGCACCTACTGATTTTCCCAATAAACCTTTTGCAATCGGCGAACCAGAAGAGATACGACCTGTTTTTAAATCCGCTTCTTTTTCGGAAACGATGGTATATACTAGATCCTTTGTGGTTTTTAAGTTTTTCACCTTCACTTTGCTCAGGATCATAACTTTTGAATTATCGAGCAAATTCTGATCCATAACTCTGGCACGTGAAAGCAAGTCTTCCATCTTAGCTATTTTGGCCTCTAGCAGACCT
>Ga0100380_10008138_pt1 | contig 10395 bp, 14 predicted proteins | sample CryGeymeta201504_FD_80417 | JGI IMG/M metagenome (GOLD analysis project Ga0100380, IMG submission 80417) | Groundwater microbial communities from Crystal Geyser aquifers in Utah, USA - Crystal Geyser metaG 2015-04 | ecosystem: Environmental > Aquatic > Deep subsurface > Groundwater | place... | reverse complement strand
TTATAACTTCGATATATATTTTTGCTATTTAAGCTCTTACCGGCGTGGATGTGGACTTTCCCGTTCAAGGTCAATTTATGTTTTTTCCTTGGGACGTGGTCCTTCTGGAGCTGATGGCAGGGCGGGAGTAGTGGATCGTCCTTCAGCTTGCCGGTAATCTGGAATAGAGAAAGTTATACCTTAATTGATGGTTTTCACGAACTTGGTGAGAATCCTGGCATATTTAAAGATATGTTAATTGGGAGGGTTTCCAGTCTAAATATAGCCATATTTGACTTTTTTGTGCTCAGAACCCTGCTGCCTGAAATCATCATCATTGAATTCCTACCTATGCAACTAATTTTACATTCTTATCGTTGTTGGCTTGTCCTTTGTAAGAATTTAATGGTTTTTTGTGGCGTAACTTCATCAAACCTCAAACTGTCAAAGTGATACTCTTCACTAAAAATTAATATCAATATTATATTTAAACAACAACACCTAAAGCCCACTATCTTGCTTTCTCACTCCCCACCCTCCCTCTCCCCCTCCCTTCATTCACCTCCCAACTGACACATATTTGTTATATTTTTATCTGAAAGGAACTTGTAAATGGTGGTGACGGTTGCCGCCGAGAAATAACATATCATTCATGCTTTTGTATCCATTTTTGAGACCACCCATTTATTTACAGTTTTATAAAAGCACCTTACAATTATATTCCAGCTTAATCTTATATTCAATCAGTTATTGCCCTTTCATCCCACACTGGCGCCTCATACCGCCATCACTATCCACCTTTGTCCCCTCAGCGTCCTCATCCTGTAGCTCTATAGCACCTATTAGAAAAGTTTTAAGCCTCCGCAGGAAAAACACATAATGATTGGATAGTCTAGGATGATTCAGCTAGTCCTGATTCAGTAGGGTTTTCTATAAATTAGACATATAATCAACCCAGCATATCATTCGCTTTGTCATCAGCACATTCCTATTGCGCTCTGAAGATTACGTGCTACATGCCTCTTTGTCACTAGATCATCAGCATTTCTGACCGAATATGTATGATTCCTGATCCTTTTCTCAAGTTATTGCTGATTTTCTTTGCTGAGGGGTTATTTTGGAGTTGTGAGTTCTTTTGGGTAATGAAACGTTCCTATTTTGTTAGCTTAGAACAGCTGAATTTCCCTTAAGGTGTCAATATTGCTCATTTTTTCTAGATATGCCACAGATTTCAATACTTCCTGGTCTTCATGTTTTTGAATTTTGAGAACGTTGACCCCCTCATTTTCCTTTTCCCGATAAATAAACTCATCAAAGGTCAGATGTGGGTGAAATTTCTTCTTTGTCAAATACTTGAGCTCTCTATAGACTTTGAGTTAATCCTGAATCCTCAGTTCAAGCTATCTCTATCGATTGAGAGCAGCTTCATGATGAACCATTTTATTGAGCTCTTAGTTTCTCCTTTCCTTCAGGTAGTTTTATTGGGCCTAAAGAGCTTACCTTGCGAGTTTCTGCTTCAAAATTAATTAATTTTATACTTCCTGCTCAAGATAGAACTTAAATGCTGGATAGTAGTTAAATTCCATTGGTTTGAGATTCTCACAAAATACCTACAGGTTGACCTATTTGTAGTGTCTTCTGAGCAGGCTTTTGTATAAAATTTAAGCATCTTCTTGGCTAAGTTGTTCTGAATTTTGATAAAAGAAATGGAAAAGCTATCTTTTGCTAATGACTCCTGTTTTAGATCTGTTTAGCTCCTCAAAAATTATGTATGGGTTCACCACTTAGAGTTACTTCCTCCAGGTGTCAAGAACACGGCAAGTTCGGATTATAACTGACAGTAATCCTCGAAACTGAGGCTCTCCTGTTGCTGAGCCATATGTTTTTTTTCCTGTTTTCTTTTTTTTGCTGAAATCATGTGTAGACATCTCTTGATTAAAATCCTCTAATGTAATGACGCCGCAGCGATGATGATCCAGCCTTTAGAAAATATCATATAGCTATCTTTCATTGCAAGCTACTTTTCCTTCCAGAAAGGTCTGAATTTTCTTGATGGTGATAACACTTTATGTCTGAGAGAGCAAAAGAAAGAGGGATTTTATGTTGAAGCCGGGGATGTTGAGAATATTTTTTTTAAGCAAATTGATGGTCTTTTATGAACTGACGATTTATCGAAAGAAGTTCAAGAGATCACCTACAAACATGCTTCTCATTATAACGAATAGTAAGAATATTATCTATCAATCGTAGCTACAATTTCATTTAACAATCACATAAAAATCATAACTTTTGTTTGATCTTTGATAACTTGTATAGTTTTGTCCTTCCTTGGTATATTGAGCATTATAAAATGGAGCATTTTGCAAACCAAGTTCTTTCCTCAGCTGGACAAGGGCAACGCGGAAGGTCATATGGACCTCAAGGATCACAAGGGCGAGGTCAATATCAACAAAAACAGTCATATCAACAGCCTAACCATCAATAGGGTACACCCCGCAATAATCTAAATGGTCCTCCTCATGGAAACCAACAAGGTTATAGAGACCAGCAACCCTACCAACAAAGACATAATTATCAGGGAGGTTACAATCAATCACAAGGAGGTGGAAATTGGAACAACCAAGAACAAAACTATCGAGGCAATTCAAGAGGAAATCGAGGTTATCAGAACTACAACCAGTCTCAACAGCCTCGGAATAACTACTCAAACGTTAGTGGAGGAGGCAACCGAGGATATCAGCAGGATAGCCACAGATACAACAACTACCAACAAAGCCAATATAATGGCGATGACTCCTTCCAACAGCAAGGAAGAAGCTATCAAGGGCAACAAAACAGAGGACCATATCAACATCAACAAAGAAATCAGAGAGGGCCTAGACAGTATAATAGTTGGGAACAAAGTCAAGGTCAACCTCAATATCCTCCTCATATGGAGAACAAATATCCTCCTCAACCGTATACTCCTGAATACCAGAACAATTCCGAGGAAATGATGGGCTAGCAACCTCAATACGAACAACCTTATCTAGATCAAAGACAGCTCAATCAACCGATGTAAAATCAGTTGAACAGGGCCTTCAATTATCAACATCAATAAGATAGAATAGGCTTCAATCAGAGAAACGATAGAGGAGGTTTCAACCAAAGGAACGACAGAGGAGGCTACAATCAAAGAAATGATAGGGGCGGCTACAACCAAAGATAAGGATACGGATATAGTCAAGATAACAGATCTCGAGGGGGGTACAATCAGAGCAGAGGTTATGAGGACAGAAGGGAAAGAGCACCTCCTCGACAGGAACTGACAGAAGGAGACCTTTTCCAGGTCTTAGCTCAAAGAAATATCATCGATGTAGAAAACCATAAGTTGCTGCAAATTCCAAACGAAGTCAGTAGTAATCCAGCAAGAAATTATCTCTTGCCATCACAACCTCGCCCCTTGACTGATCGTATCAATCTAGATCCAATAGCCAACTTTGAAGGTGTGAAGAAGATAGATGTGACAAAATTCAGAGGCCAAGTTTAACCATTTTACAATTTACCAGAATTCCAAAGCAATGAACCTGAATAGTCGGTAAAAGGATTCAAACAGGCAACGGGTATCAACTTTGATGAATTTGAGCGTATGGGAGAAGAGTTGTCCAGAGAGATTGTAGCGAACTTTGATACCATTTTCAAATGATCTTGTGAGTATCACTATTGATAAATAAATTCAAAGATGGAGTCAGTTTTCAGGACTGTCAGTCGACAGACTGCCAAAATAATAAAAATACTGACAAAACTATCAGAAACCAAAACTGAAAATAGCTAGCAAATTGATCTAGCTTTATTCGCCGCCATCAAAATTGAAAAATGTATCGGGAAGTACATGGACTCACCTGACGTATCTGAAGTCATGGAGGTTGGTGGTCGCTAGCTTGGGGCTAGAGGAGTAAACGGGTGTTAGGATATGCTGAGCATTGCTTGGGCAAACATATAAAATTTCAGAGAGTCAACTGCCAAGTTATAAAGCAAAATTAATGTCCTCATAAACTAAAGCGAAAACAACTTTAAGAGGCACCATCATTCTCAATATTAGGTACCAATATATAATCATGAGCAGAGACTTAAGCCCGCTAAAATACATAGAAAGAAACAACCTACGTCAGAGCATGAATCTCGTTCTATAAGTTAGATTGATCATAGCATCTTAAAAATATCAAATCAGATCACAACACTTATGGCTCAAGATAGGAACAAGCGGGGTAGTAGGGAGGAGTCGGAAGTAGAAATGTATGGCAATTGAGCCTGATATTTTTATATTAAGGTTGGTCGGTATAGATGGGATATATAATTAAAATATGAAAGGGCCTATGTTGAATGCGCTTATGCTTGCACTGTGCCTATACCTGTCAGCATGCCAAAGTGGAGTTTCCTGGTCGTCTATCCCTTCCGTTCGTTGCGGTATTTATTCATTAATTCAGGCCAAATCACCACTATTACCAGTCTGACGACTAGTGCTGACACTTCGACCACCACCACCGACCACACTTCCACATTTGACACTCCTCTTGAGGTCAATTCTAACCTAAAGTACGGGTTGAGTCTGATGAGTTACTAAAGTTGGATGACAGACACATTTTCATTCAACATTTCGATGGTCTCTTACAGTAACACGTCAGTAACTATTCGTTTTCAGGTCCTTGATAATACTTTTTTCACAAGGGCCAAAGTTCACTATATCATCGTGTGGTGGCCTGGAACTTTTCCTAATGATTACCTTTCTACCCCTCCTGCTCAGCCCCCCAATACATATAATTGCATCGATGTGCTTTTCGGATGTAATCATTATGTTTATTAAGGCTATCTAACAACCGATTTGCTCACAGGGACTGGAAACCGCTCTCAAATTGTTGGAGGTATTCTTCATTCAAATATGTACAACTTCAATTCATCATAATTGATAGTCAGCACTGCGATAGCTGGCCTTCAACTGACCAATAATGTGGGAGCAAACGACTTCGTCAAGGTGGAGTCATTTTTCAACAACAGCGATGCTATGGAACACAATGTGACTGCCTAGGAGAATAATTTTATCAAATTTGTTTGTGTAACAAACGTCATCATTGACCCAGCTGTCCACAAAGAGTATCAGAAAAGTATCATTGAATATCAAACCATGAACTTGAAATATGGAGGAACTGGACTTTAAACTATCACATACACCTAGAGATACGACGGCTACGATCGGCTATTCTTTGGCTTTTCACAGTTCAACTTGACCATGAGTTAAACCAGATGGCTAAACATTGAATCTTCCAATATTACCTTAGTTGGATAGTATTATCGCTATAATGTTGCCATGAATGAAGTCATCATTGAAATGCTTTTCTTTGCCTTCAGGACATGCACCGACCAAACTTAATACTACTACCCAACCAATCACACCTGCCTTAGTTCTTGTCCAAGCAACTCAATCCCCACTCCTATCGCTGCCAGTGTTGGTGGATCAGCTAACTATCTTCTCTGCAAACTATGCCACTATAGTTGTGATACATGTACTGTTGGCCAGGATGCTACTACCTGTCTAACATGTCCAACGAACGTCAACAGAACCAAAACTGGAAATACTTGTCCATGTGATACTGGATATGCTGACGTGGGGAATGCTCAGTGCTTGACATGTGGTGAAGCTATTCCTGGCTGTGTCTCCTGCTCGAGTGCAACTTATTGCTCAGACTGTGATAACATAACCTATGTTCTTAATACAGTCACCCATACCTGCACTTGTTCAAATGGCAGCTTTCAAACCTCATCATTTTGTCTGTCCTATTCGGGATGCCTTGAAGCCATTCTTTTCAACAACACCCTAGCCTGTATCACTTGTGATACTTCTCTCAATTACATCAAGGTCACTAGCAATGATAGCTGTGTCTGCAATGAAGGATACTTCCTCAACACTTCTGTTCCTGAGTGCTACGATGTCTGTGGAGATGGTATCACTGCCAAGGGACATTGCGATGACGGTAACTTAGACTATGGAGATGGTTGTGATGAAAATTGCAATGTGGAGAATGGATATCATTGTGAGACCTTGTACAATGGAAGCACTCCAGGTTTATCATCTTGTATCATCATCACAGACGTGACAATTACTTACCTTTATACTTAGAGGAAAATAGATAGCAACAAGTTCATCATGAAGTTTAGCATAAATCCAGCTCAATAAAATTTGACTGCTAATAGCTTCGATAGCAACAATTTTGTCACGAATATGCCCATAGAAAATGTCCAGATAAGATATGATCCTGATAAAGCGATCATCACCTTGGAGGGAGCCTACTTAGAAGCTTTAGAAGGAAGAGATTTCACCTTGAAAGTTTCCTTCACAAACGATCTATCTTTCTACGCAGATCCAACTGTCATGAGTTTTACAGCTACTGGCATTAATGCTCAGCTGACTCTTGATACCCAGACATCGTTCAACAATATATTGCCATATATCGTCATGGCAGAAGGAATCATCACAATTATTGTGGCCATTTTCGCTTCAGTAGTCGGTCTTAAGCTAGCAGGTATTGAGCTGTTCCTCCCAGTTCAACTTCTGTACTTCAGCTTATCAACTATCAAAAGTCAGTCTTCTTACAGTTCTTCACTGGCCAACCTAAAATACACTAATGGATACAGTGTCATCACAGCTTATGACTACATGAGGACCTACGATCAAAATCCCTATCTGGTTGCCATTACCTATGAAAGCTAGTTCCTGATGAGCACCAACATCATGCTCGGTATATTTGTCTTTACCCTACTCTGGCTCATGATTCACACTTGCCGAATCAGACTAAAAGAAAGAGATCTTGATAAATTCCTTGAGATGAAAAAACCTAGAGGTGAGTTGGAAGAAGAGAAGAAAGAGGAAGTCAATAGTGATGAGAGTGAAAGAGGAGTTTTAGCTCCTAATCATGAAGAAGCATAAAAGAAAGCAAATGCAGATCCATATTCGATTGATGAAGAGAACGATCTAAGAGAAGACCATCACTATTCTCTCAAAATTTTTTCATTTGAAGTTGACAGAGTTTACTTTATCCTGTACATCATCCTCATCAATCAAATGCTTTTCGCCTTTACAATCATGTCTCTCAACTTGCCTCTTTCTACCTTCTACTTCCCTGAAGAGGTCAGCATCATTATTTGTAACTTCATCACCTTCATCCTCATGGGAAACATAGTGTTCATCTTTTATGACCAAACCTCCAATAAAATGATCAACTTCACCTGCATCAACGATCGCTATGCCTATCTCTACCTTGTTTTCAACGTTTTAATCCTCATCATCACTGTTTATACCTTTGAGAATAGCTGGGCCATCTACCTCATTACTGCACTTACTGCTTCCTTCATTGTCTTGGTGATTGTTGAAAGACCGTATAGTAAGACTATATTATAGTTTGAAAATTTGGTAGCTCTTTATTTGGCGGTTATGTTGGTCGGCTCAGAAGTCATCCTTTGTGTCATGAAGAGTGCCTCCCTTGGTTAAAGCATGAATTTGGTCTTGACTTTGTTGATAGTTGGTCTCATTCTGATCGGACAGATTCTCACGATCATCCGTATTGTATTGAAAGTCAATTTCAAGAAAGCTTTTGACGATCTCAAAGATCCCAGAAACGAAAGGGAGAATGATAACAATAACAAGAAGAGAGTCAAGGAAAGGAATTTGGATTTGCTTGGAAAAAATGAGGTGGAGGAACTGCCTTCTGATTCTGTAAGAGATGGACTATATACTCCCAAGGATAAAATGATAGACTGGGAAGCAAGAAATACCGACGAGTACGAAAGTACCAAAGGCTTAAACAAGGAGAGTCGGGAAGAATAAGAGCTGAACAATGTCGAGAGAGAAGAATAGAACAAAGAAAGCAAATTCAATTAACTCTAGCTATTAAAGAAGAGACTAAGAAACACCCTCAAAATTAAGAAGGAGACAGATTCCAAGAAAAGAGATTGATTAATTCCCATAATTTTGCCGGCACAGTGTCCGTATATGAATATTGATAGCATAATGCTGATAGTATCAATGAAGAACATATAGAGGAGGATCAGTTGATCTAACGACTGCTTTCCTTCAAGAAGTCGTACATCATCACCGCGTACCATAGCTTCACATTATTGTTCTTGAACTTTGGATGGGTCGTAAACTTGACCCAATCGTATCTTACCACGTTTTTCAGAGTATCATAACAACTCAATGTAGCTAGACCACGCTCTCTAGCAAAATGTTTGATTGAACTTCCTTCAATATCGTTCAAGCCAAATCGTTCGAATGCAATATCCTCGAGGAAAATTGCATGGAAATGCCTGTTGATCTGATACTTGAGGAAAGCTCTTTTGAGATTCTAGAAGGGGAAGTAGTTAAATTGCAAAATTTTGAAGTTTCCCTTGAGGAACCAAGGATCTTTATAAGGTTTAAGCTATTTCCTGGTAATTGCACTAAAAATCCATCTGAATGACTTGAGGATCATTCTCGGGATGTTGAGGGTGAAGAGATTGACGATTTTGTTGATAGTTGCCGTTCCAGTAATGTAGTACCCTCCCATGAAATCAAGCACCTTGATAAGCTAGTCAGAGTTAAAATTATCATAGTTGAGGTGTTGATCAAGTTCATCAATGATTTCAAAGTAATCTTCTTTGAAGAACTATAGTCTTGAAAACTACATAGGCGGGAGGTTAAATTTATGCTACATGACGTCAATAAGCTTATCTATTAAGTACTGATGACTTTCAAATTGCTTCTGCTCTTGGTGCTCTATGCGCCTGTCTTCAGCAGTATCAAACAGGAAGAAAGATGGCACTGCGTTGGGGAAGATCCACACCAAAACAGGAATAGCAGCCTCAGCCAAGGGTATCATCACCAAAATCGAGTACGGGATAAACTTCAGAATGTCAATAATGATTCGCTTACTCTTTGAGATCTCGTAGCCTGTAAAATACTGCTTTTGCTTGCGACGATAGACATCAATCAACCACTTACTGTCGTTCCAGAAATCTTTTGATCCTTGCACCAATGTGTACTTTGCCTCTTTAAGAATGAATTTAAGTTTGAGTCTCCAGGTTTTGCCTCCTGCTTCAAATATTTTTTTCTTAAGCTCCTCCATCTATTGATGATCGAGTAGACCATATCTTGGCGTGTAGGTGAGGCGATTGATACGTGGGGTCAGGAGCATCCGTTTGGCATTTGATAACATTTTTATAAAATTAGTACAGGTTTAAACAGATCTATTATATCACACTTTTTATGATGATTGCAGGTAACAAATCCAGCAGCGAACAACTCAAAAACATATGCCATACATCATCAGCCCTTTTTGAACACCTTCCTGGCACGTTAACTGTACTCATACTGATCTATTGAGTTCGAATCTACACTGTAGTCAAAACCGCTCTTGTCGAATCCCGACTCGCTTGAAGAAAACAGAGGGTTTCTGCGGGTCGAATCGCGAGATATTTGAAATTCATCCAACTATTCATCAACATAACTCTAGTTCTTGGGTTGTTGTTGCTGAAAAGCTTGAGGCATGAATTTGCTCATCAAAGAGCTCATCCCTTTGCCCATAGAACCGCCTCGAATTTTGTTTGCTCCCGATTAGGCCTGATCAACTACCTTTGCTTTCTTTTCCTAGGAGAATGCTCTTTTGGCTTCAAAAATGCTCTTTTTTTCTTGTTATTTGTTTACTTTTTCAAGAACTTTGAATTTTTACATGACATCTCCCAAAAGATCAGTAGCACCTTCAGGAGGTTTTTCTTTCTCAGGTTTGGCCTTCTTTTTGCTATCCTTACCTTTCTTTTATTCTTTTACATCGCTAGGCTTGCTACTAGTATCAACATTTGAGTTTGAGCTTGGTGAGATCTATGAACTTGGCTCAGCGTTAGCTCCAGAGTTATCTATTTTGGAAGGATGGTCAATTGAGCTTCCTTTCGGCTAACTAACTAGGTTTGAGGCGGAGTAGCTATTATTATTTATAGAGTAATTCTGACTGACGGACTTATCTAATGGAGTCTGAGCAGGTTAAACAGGTCCTTGATTATTATTTTTGATTGATCCCTGAGTACTAGCTATAGGTTTCTGAGGTTAGCTCATCATATAGTTTGTCCGCACAGGAGGTTCTTGTTTCTTATCCATGAAATTATTCTTCATAGGTTGCTGTTCCTTGACATTTCTAACTGCTCCAACTTATCCTGAAACCATTTGTGTAACAATGCTTACAAGCACTGCTTGGGCTTCAGGGTTTCTGATTTAGATCCTGAACTGTTCAGCTAAAGCATTTCTGCTGACGTTGTAATTTCTATTGATTTATTTCTTGAAAACATTGAGTGTGTGTTTAAATTTGAAACTCTCTAAAAACTCCTGAATCAAGTCCATACAAAGTGAAGCTGAAT
>Ga0100380_10008135_pt1 | contig 10398 bp, 10 predicted proteins | sample CryGeymeta201504_FD_80417 | JGI IMG/M metagenome (GOLD analysis project Ga0100380, IMG submission 80417) | Groundwater microbial communities from Crystal Geyser aquifers in Utah, USA - Crystal Geyser metaG 2015-04 | ecosystem: Environmental > Aquatic > Deep subsurface > Groundwater | place... | reverse complement strand
TTCGGTCTGGAAAAAGATGAAAAAGTAAGTAGGCTTAAATTGAGTCATAAAAGGCCCAAAACAGCGCCACCTATGGAGGTCGATTTGCACGTTGAGAAGTTGACAAACAAACACAAAAGTCTGTCGAACTACGAAATACTGGAGCTTCAGTTAACCACAGCCAAGCGCAGATTGGAGTTTGCGTTTGCCAAAAGAATCCCGCGAATCGTGTTCATTCACGGAGTCGGTCAAGGTGTGCTTCGGGTAGAATTGGAATTTTTACTCAACAAATACGAAGATGTGCGCTATTCGGATGCCGATTATGCCAAGTATGGAATGGGTGCTTTGGAGGTTAACATTCTCCAAAAGGGTTTTACTTTACTTTAGGAATTTCGATAAAGCCGTACAACAGATTTTCTATCCGGATTTCTTTGTCGCCTTGCGCTAAATTCACGTTCAGTAGATTGATGGTATGCGTGAAGCTGAGGGTGTCTCCCGCTTCGTTCATGTTGGCACGCGTGTCTATCGAAGCTACGCCACCGGTTGAGATAAATTCGCTTTGCGCAACTGGGTCGATAGGTTGTATGGCTGCACAGAAAAAAGTTTTATTCACATTGTCCGAAAAACTTCGGTAAACAAGTTGGCCACTATTTAGGGTCGCTGTTTTTGGGGTATCACCGGTTATGCTTTCGTTTAATAAATTCTGGCTGAGGTTGAGAATCATCACTTCGTTTTGCGTGATGTTGTAGAGTGGGAAAGGTCGGGTATTGTCGCAAGTAAACAATTGAGACGGATCGACTGTCAAGGCTGATGCCTCAATATTGCCGTCATCACAAGATGAAAGAACAAACGATACCATCACAACTAGAAAATATCTCATATAAAATTTTTCAGCAAAAATAAGATAAATCTGTGAATCGAACTTGTTAATTATCTTTACCCGAAAATGAAAGTTTCATTAGGGCAAAATGAAAAGTTTACAGACGATTTTAAAACTAAAAATATATGAAAGACATGCTCGATAAACTCCCCGGTTTAGCCAAAAAATCGGAACGCGAAACCAAAAAATATACGCATTGATAAACAGTATGTTACAATAAAGTATTGCTATTTTTTAAGTTTATCTGTTTAGTATTGATAGTTTTACAGGTGAAATTAATGCCAGTAACTAAACTTTAACATATATTTTACTTGTTTTTTGCTTTACTTTACTTTGAAAAGGGTATCCAAATTTTTATTCATCAACCCGCCTGTCGCCCGGCAGGCTTAAAACTTTTAAATCATGAAAAAATCATTTTTAATTCCAGTTTTTTTTGTTTTTGTTTTGAGTTTATTTTCATTCAGAAGTGTAGAAAAACCACTTGGAGTGCCGAATGTCATCAATTCTGAAAATTTTTCAGTTGAGTATGCGAACTTTGTTCAAGATTACAAAACCTTTCCCGATAATTTTACAGCTTGGAGAAGGGAGTGGAGTGAGTATAAGTCTTTGGGTGAAATGAGCAAATCAATGGAAGAGATGGCATCTACTTTAGAAAAATACTAAAGTGAAAAATCAGAAAGTTTCTACAGAAATTTACTGATTTTACATTTCTAAAATTTCATGTATTATTTTCTTTTTAATTTAATAAGTTCAGTATGAAAAATATAGTTATGACCCTATTTGTTTTTATAATATGTTTGGGTTTGTTTTCATTTAGAACCCTAAGCAATAGACACATTGAAGTGACTGTTCTGCAAAATAAAGATGTTACAGTTTCGGAATTCGCAAATTTTGTAGAATCTTACAAGACTTTTCCTGACAAGTTTACAGCTTGGAGAAAGAATTGGACGCTGACAGATGATTTTAATCATTCGGCTGAGGAACTTAAAAGTATGTTAGATAGATTTTAAAAATAACATGGTCATCCTTTTAGGGTGGCCATTTTTAGTTTAAAAATGAGAATCAAGATATTTTATCATATTTTTTTTGGCATTATTATTATTTCTTCAATTATTTCAACGATTGGTTCTTTTTTTGATATTCACAAAATTAAAAGTGATAGGTTTTCTGTTGTTAATGAATTGTTTAATCATTTTTTAAATAACCCACTCTATAGAGGTTTTGCGATATTTTCTGGAATCAATACAGGCTATGGATTTTACGGGATTAATATTTCTACGCACAAATATTTCGAAGTTGAACTATTTGACGGTCAGAATTGTTTAATAAGTTCAACTAAGGATTTCGGCATTGAGAGGCAAAATAATTTAATAAGATTTGAAGTTTTAGCATCAAAGATGGCTAATTTCATATCTGAAAATAAAGAATTTGAATTGAATGAGAATGATAGAGTTCTTGAAATCAGAAAATTATACGTTGAAAAAATATTTAAGTATGTTGGAAAATACGAAGCAAAAAAGGATAAAAAGTGCCTTTACTATAGAACAACTTTATACTCATTGATGCCTTCAGATATATGGATTGACCATCATTATAACAGGAATATAACCTCCTTTATTTATGAGAGTATTTACTTTGATTTATAAACCTTTAGTCATAAAATGGATAGATTTGCCTATGAAGGTGTTGGCTGTTTTTAGAATAGCTGTTTGTATTTTAGCTATTGTGGACTTTTTGTCCGTTTTATCCGAGAAAGAATTGTTTTTTTATAGCCATTCGATATTGCCCCCCTCTCTTTCAATTATTGACTCTGAATATTTTAATTTATTAAATCCGATTTTTAAATACATCAAACGGAATGGTTATTCGACAGAGCAGTTTTTTAATCTCTTATTTCTTCTTTATTTACTTGCTTTGTGTAGCGTGGTTATAGGTTTTTTTACAAGAATTTCAGTATTCTTTGTATTATTATTTCAAATACTTATCTTCAGGTCAATACCGACATTTAACTATGGCTTTGATAATTTTTTGACAATGTCATTTTTTTATTGTTTGATTTTCCCGGTTGGAACAGAATTTTCTGTTAATCAGTTTCTGTTAAAAAAAAACAGAACGACAATAATACAGAGCAGGTATGATTTCTTCTTATTTTTGAAGACGCATTTGTGTGTAGTTTATTTTTTTTCAGGAATCGCCAAAGCGTTAGATAAAAACTGGTGGAATGGCAATGCAATTTGGAGGTCAGTTTCTGATTTAGATTATTTTTACTATATCTCACCTTATATTTTGATGTTCCTCTCTATTTCGGTTGTGTTGATTGAGTTGGGCTACACATTTATTGTTTTTACAAAATATAGAAATATATTTTTGATTTTAATTCTGCTCATGCATATTGGTATTGCAATAACAATGGGTCTAACTTCCTTTTCTACTATTTTGATAATATGGAATTTAGCGGCCTTTGGTAAAGAATTAATATTAATAAATGAGAGATGAGATATTTCTTTCTATTATTTATATGCTTTAATAGCTTGGGTCAATCCTCTCAATTTTTAGATATAAAGGGAAGGGTGATTGACAAAGAAAATAACCCGCTCGATGGCGCGAATGTGACCTTACATTCAGTTGCTGATTCGATACGTATCAGAGCCTATTCAATTACGGGCTTAGATGGTCGATTTCATATTAAGTTTCAATTAGCCTCGAATTTATATATCAAAATTTCATTTATTGGATTCAAAGAAAAAAAAATCTATTTGACATCCAAATCGATTGATTTTGATAATATTATTTTAGAAGAATCTTCTCAAAATTTAAGGGAAGTTGTTGTTTCTATTAACGAAATAAGAGACACTACAACACTAAAGATAGATACTTTAAAATTTTCTAATGATTCAAAATTGAGGGAGATACTCAAAGACAATAAGGAGATTGAGGTAAACGACCAAGGAGGAATTTCTTTCCAAGGAATACCGATTAACAAAATTCTAATTAATAAAAAGGCCGTTTTTATAAATCAAAACACCTTGGCTTTGGATAATTTGACCAATGAAATGATAGAAAAGATTCAAGTGGTAAGTAATTATAAAAACAAATTTAACGTGGATTTTGATAACTTTACAGAAACCGTTCTAAATGTTGACACAAAGAATAATTTCAGGGGTATATTAAAAGGAATAACCGAGGGGGGCTTGGGTCATCAAGAAGCTGCAACAATAAAGAGTAATCTCTTTTTCTTTTCTGACAAATTAAACGTTTTTTTTACCCAAAACACGAATAATATTCAAGAAAGAGGTAGTAATAGGAATGAGGTTTCAAGTCGCTATGAAGGAAACGCCTCCACTTTTTATACATCCAAATTAACCACTTTGATTGATGGTGAAGAAAATGTTAGAAACGACAAGTTTAATTCGACCTACTTGTTGTTAAAACAAGAAAAAGAATCGTCACTCAAATCATTAAATTTAGGGTTTAATTTTTCAGAATGGGAAAACTTTCAAGAAATAGTTATCAGCAACCAAGATATGATTTTAACAACAGAGAAAACTACTAAAAATGAATCTGGTAATTTTCTTTATGCAGATTTTAATTTTAAAAAGTTACAAAAAGAAAAAACGCTACTGAATTATAATTTAAATCTTGATTTGTTAAATGTAAGTCCATCATGGACAACAGACAAGGAGGTATTCAGCACGCAACAATCATTCAATAATACATCTAACTTAGCACTTGAAGATTTTTTGTTAAAAAATTCTTTTTCTACTAAAAAAAATATTAATTCAAAATTTATATGGGAAATAGAAATTACTCATTTCCTCGAAAATATAACCTATGATATAAATGCGCTAACGATTTCCAACACATTTAGCCAGTCTTTAAAACAAATTGCGAATCAATTGATTGGGGCAACATCAGTTTCATATAAAAAAAACAATTTATTAAATATTGACATGAAGGCATCAATTTCAAGACAATATGATCGACTCTATACCACGATAGAAAGAGAAGATTTATTAAAAAGAGAAGTAAACATTCTTAACAATACTTTTGTGATAAGAGGTCAAACTAAAAAAATTAACTACTTTGTAAAAGCGGGTTTTCAAAAATATTTTTTTTTAACTCAAAACAAAAAAAGCCATCTGAAATTCCCTGCTTCAATCTCATTTAATTATAGAATTTCAAATAAAAAATCAATTAATATATCTTTTGAAAACACCTATACTTTAGAAAACATCGAAAACAGTTTACCCTTGTTGCTGGGTGAAAATTTTAATTTTTTTCAAACCTTCGACACTTCACTAAAACAGAATGTAAACAACAAACAAAACGCAGTATTGCATTATGCTTACGGAAACATTGCAAAATCTTCCTATGCAAATTTTTTATTCAGCTTTACAAGAAGTGGTCAATTTTCCCAAGATTCATTTACCTCTTTTGATGATAATTTCAATTTTTTTCAAAAAGATGTTTTCGATGAATGGACAACTACTTATTCGAAAATTTCTTATGCTAAAGAATTATATTTCTCGAAGAAAGATCATAGGTTTCAATTTGGCTCAAGTATCTCTGCGTTTGTAACCAATAATGAAATAAGACAAGATAGCAAGCTGATGCCGTTGAATATTAAACAAGCAGAATTTGAATTTAAGATTGGATTCATTCCTCAAAACCTTTTTTTCAACGAGTTAAGTCTGACTGCAAATTTCATCACAAATAACTTTTTTATTCAAAATGAACAAGTTAACACCAATCTTAATGCTAAATACAGTTTTCTTTTTAGAAGGCAATCAAAACGAATGAATTTTCTATTTGACACCTACTTCGAAAAATTTAATACAAATACTGATAACTTTGAAAGATTAGATACAGATTTTTCCGTAAGTTACCAAGTTAATAAACAACTTTCAATTTTTGTCAAATCCAAATCTTTACTAAATTTACTAGGTATACGCGGGAACAATACCGCAGAAGTATTAAATAACTCTTCTAACGGGATAAATATAAAAACAATCAACAATAGTATATTAGGATATTTACTAACGGGTGTTCAATTTAAATTTTAAATTATGAAAACTTTTTTTATTTTTTTAATTATTTCACTACCTATTTATTCTCAACAGTCTAAATCAAATATTTTGATTGCAAAGTATTCGCTATACCCATATAGTTCCACCTTTTTTAACCATGACAGTAATACTCCGGCGGCCGACATAGCTTTTGACATTGCCCTGCGAAGGACAAAGGAATTTAAATACACACTTATTTCAAATTTTCAATCTAATCTTTCTGTTTTTTATTTAGATACAATTATCACAACACCAATCAAAGGAAAAGAAGAATTTTGGATAGAGCCCGAGGATGTTATCAAATATGCATATACGAAAGACAATGTTTTTAAAAAAAATGAAGTGATTTTTAATATACCGTTTTTTTCTCAATCCCAAGAAAATGACATGGAATTCAATTGGACAATTACCGATGAAACCAAGGAAATTGCGGGATATAGATGTTCTAAGGCACTAATTGAAATTAAAAATAATAAAATTATTGCATGGTTTACAACAGAAATTCCAATAAATTACGGTCCGATGAACCTAAGAGGTTTACCGGGTTTTATTTTACAAGCAGAGGACTTCTTTACTACTATATCCATAGAAAGCGTAACATTTTCCGATAATAAGGAATTACTTTCAAATAAAATAAATCAATTATCATCTCAATATATTTCAGAATCTCAGAAAAATGAAATAAAAGAAAGTATATTTTTGATAAAAAAATCTGAGTTGATTCAACAACTTAAAAGTATGATGAACTAATTTTTAGCTCAGAAAACTAAAAATATATGAAAGACCTTCTCGATAAACTCCCCGGTTTAGCCAAAAAATCGGAACGCGAAACCAAAAAGTTTCTAAATCATCTCCAACACAAACCGCCCAAAGATTTGGATAAAGTGATGGAAAATCTCCACGAAGAAACTTTTCGCAAGACCGATTGTATGCAATGCGCCAATTGCTGCAAAACCACCGGCCCACTATTTTTGAGACCTGATATCGACCGGATATCCAAATACCTCAAAATGAAACCCACCGATTTTGAAACGCAGTTTCTTCATCAGGATGAGGACAACGATGTGGTGTTACAGCAACTTCCTTGTGTTTTTCTCAATGCCGACAACACCTGCAACATCTATGATGTGCGACCGAGAGCCTGCAAAGAGTTTCCGCATACCGACCGGAAAAAATTCTATCAAATCAACCATCTTACCCTAAAAAACGTGTCTATCTGTCCGGCTACTTACGAGATTGTCGAAAAAATGAAACTGCTTTATGCCGCAAAAAACGAAGATAGATTGAGAAAGTAAAACCTTTTTTAATTTGAAATATAAGTATCGTTCAAGATTATTTTTCCGCTGAATAAATCAAATAATTTGCCCTCATTTTTTTAAATTTCCACAATCCGCTTTGCCAAGTTTTTCGGATTTCAGCTTCCGATATCCCGGCTTCGATCTGTTGTTGAAACTGTGGTGAACCCGCCAATTTGACAAAATAACTGTTGAAAAACGATTTTTTATCTGAAGTATTTTGATAGGCCTTGATGAGCCATTTGAGCTCCAATCGATTCACATTTTCTGCGTTTGACAAATCTTCACCATAACAAATTTTTCCTTCATATATCGGATGTTTGGCACCTTCGTTGGGTTGAGGTGTAAACCGGAAAGTAAATACGGTTGGAGACAGGTTCGGCGAACCGTAAATTTGAAATTGCTTCCCAGTTCCTCTGCCCACACTGACGTTGGTGCCTTCAAAAAAGCACAAACTCGCATACAGATTGATGGCTTGGTCATTCGGTAGGTTGGGCGACGGTTTCACGGGTAAACTATATTTCATATCATGCGAATAGTTCAAACAAGGCACTACTTTCAAATCGCATTGAAGTACTTGTCCTGAGCTTGTCGAAGGGTTCAACCATTTTTCACCGTTGATCATTTGGGCGTATTCGCCAATCGTCATCCCGTGAAGCACCGGCACCGGATGCATCCCGACAAAACTCGTGTAGGCTTTGTCCAAAATCGGGCCGTCCACCACGCCGCCGTTCGGGTTTGGGCGGTCTAAAATCAACAGTTCAATCCCGTTTTCCGCGCAGGCTTCCATTAGATAGTGCAAGGTAGATAGATAGGTGTAAAATCGCGCACCCACATCTTGCAGATCAAAAACCACAATATCCAAACCTTTCAGCTGCTCAGGTTTGGGTTTTTTGCTGTCGCCATATAAGGACACAATCGGCAACCCGGTTTTTGCATCCTTTCCATCCGAAACGATTTCGCCCGCATCTGCCGTCCCCCTGAATCCGTGTTCAGGTGCGAAGACCGAAACCAGATTCACCCCCGATGCCAGCAAAGTGTCTGCCAAATGCGTGTAGAAATCTTGAGAATCCGGATGCTTAAAAACCACGGTCGTCTGATTGGCAACCAGCCCCACTTTTTTGTCTTTCAATAAAGGTAGATAAACCTGCATACGGTTTGCACCCACGATAATTGGAATTTTAACCGTTGGAGAAGAATCGACTGATAAATTAGAAATTTTATCTGTTTTGTGGCTCATTGCATTTTCTTTGCACGAAGCCGAAACCAACAAACAGAATAAAAATGTACTTTTGAACAATCGAAATATAAAAGGCATAGCAGTTGAATTTTGAATGGTTTATCGTCCGCCGGATGCTTTCCGCGAAAGGGAATAAAGATAGTATTTCGGCACCAATTATTAAAATTGCCATCGCAGCCGTTGCCATCGGCATGATTATCATGCTCGTGGCCGTTTCGACAGGGGTCGGCTTACAAATAAAAATCAGGGAAAAAGTAGCTGCCTTCAACGGGCACATCCAAATCTCCAATTTTGACAACAACAACTCCAAAGTATCCATCAATCCCATTTCCATCCACCAAGATTTTTATCCCAAGGGTTTTTATAATATTCCAGAGGTCAATCATATTCAGGCTGTCGCCACTAAAGCTGCTATTATCCGAACCGAAACTACCTTTGAGGGAATCATCGTCAAGGGAGTGGGCAAAGATTACCGCTGGGATTATCTCAAAGAATACTTGGTCAAAGGTAAAATCCCGGGCTATATCGACGAACTAAACGAACAAGTGCTCGTCTCAAAGTATTTAGCAGACCGACTTCAGCTCAAAGTTGGCTCGCGTTTCAATACCTATTTTCTCAAAGAAGATGCTGCTCAAACGCCCAATTTGCGCGTTTTCCAAGTGTCCGGCATCTTCGATTCCGGTTTTCAGGAATTTGACCAAACCTACCTCATTGCAGACATCCGTCACATACAGCGAATCAATAAATGGCAACCAGATCAAATCGGAACTTTTGAGATATTCATCAATGACCTCTCAAAAATAAAACAAATCGGCGACCAGGTCTATGCACAAACCCCTTCCAACCTCGACGCACAAACCATTGCCGATGCTTATTACTCCATCTTTGAATGGCTTTCCCTCTTCGATTTTAACATCGCCCTCATCCTCGGCATTATGATACTCGTGGCAGGCATCAACATGATCACGGCCTTGCTCGTACTCATCCTCGAGCGCACTTCCATGATTGGCTTGCTCAAATCGCTCGGCTCCACAGACCAAAGCATCCGGAAAATTTTTCTCATCAATGCAGGTTATCTCATAGCCGTTGGGCTTTTCTTCGGAGACCTCATTGGATTCCTGCTCATCCTCAGCCAAAAATATTTTGGGCTCATCAAACTCGATCCCCAAAACTACTACGTCTCCGAAGCACCGGTCTATTTGAGCCTCACCCACTTCCTATTGCTCAATCTCGGCACCATGCTTCTCTGCCTGCTCATGCTCGTGATACCTTCCTATATCATCACAAAGATTCAACCTTCCCGCGTGTTGCGGTTTCAATAATTCCTTTGGAGCTCCTTGACTATCCCTTTTTAGCGTGGGTTTCTTCCCGCTTTCGCTCCTAGTCCCGACAAATTTGCACGCAAATTTGTCGGGAGCTAACCGCTCTATCGGGGCTAAAGGATTTCTTTTCGCTCTTTTGCCACGATTTTAAGCAACCGTTTGTTTTGATTTTAATCCAAAAGCGATAATTTCCTTGTCGCAAGAACCGATTACATAGATTAAAAATAAGATCAACCGGGCATCTTCTCGCTCCTTTTCAAGCTTGTTTACACCCAGTTCAGGTATTACCCCGCTCCCTTGGAAAGTGTCAAGGTGAAGTTTGTCAAAAAAATATTAACATCTAATCATCAGGATGTCAAATTATTAATCAGATTGTCGTTCGCCGGCGTTTTTAAAAGCAATACTTAGGCTTGCAGGATTGGAAAATCGCACTATCTTTGCAACCCGATTCGCTTGAAAAACCCACTAAAATAAAGGTAATGAGCTTATTTAAAGCCCTTTAAAAAAAACCTTTAAAAAAGTATAAAAAAGATTTGGAAAGCAATAGAAAAGGGTTTTATATTTGCACCCGCTTTCAGGGGGATGGATTAGGGGATTATCGGTAGATAGTAGAGCG